>Ga0335081_10001545_pt1 | contig 36692 bp, 29 predicted proteins | sample Lox_Sample_35_FD_206713 | JGI IMG/M metagenome (GOLD analysis project Ga0335081, IMG submission 206713) | Soil microbial communities from Loxahatchee National Wildlife Refuge, Florida, United States - Lox_Sample_3.5 | ecosystem: Environmental > Terrestrial > Soil > Wetlands | place: USA...
GCTTTCCACGATCTCCGTGGGCGGGCGCGCGAGCGCCGGCGGCCAGGCTCCGGCCGGCGGCGGCTGCTGCGGCGGCGCCTGCGGCTGCCGCTGAGAGCCGCGCCACGGCTGCCCGTGGCGACACTGCCCGTGGCGACACTGCCCGTGGCGACGCTGCCCGTGGCGACGCTGCCCGTGGCGGCGCCCCGGCCCGCCGCGGACCGCTCACCTCATGGACGCTCGTCCTGGGCGGAGCGCTTGCGCACGCGGTAGGCGGGCAGCGCGAGCAGTGCGATCAGCGCGCCGGCCACGCCGACGGCGGCGGCGGTGCGCAGGCCCAGATCCATACCGCTGAGGAACGCGGTCCTCGCCGCGCTCGCCAGCAGCGCCCCGGTCGCGCCGCCCGCCCGCTCGGCGACGGTGAGGGCGCCGCCGAGTGAGCCGAGTATCGCGGTCAGCGCCTCGTGCGGTACGTGGTAGGGCGCCAGCATCGCAGTCATCTTGCCCTGGTACCTGGTGGTGAGCAGGCTGCCGATGACAGCGACGCCGAGCGCGCCGCCGATCTGCATGACCGCGCCGTTGGTCGCCGCCCCGACCCCGGTGTCATCGGGCGGGACTGCGCCCATCACCGACGCGGTCGCCGAGGGTATGCCCAGTCCGGCACCGACCCCGAGCAGGAGCATCCCGGCCAGGATGCCCGTGTAGGTGGTGCCGGCGGATGCGGTCGAGATCTGCCAGAGCCCGGCGGCGATGCACAGCAGGCCGAGCGCCACGGTGATCTTGGTCCCAATCCAGCGGACAAGCAGCGCCGAGAGGGGCGCGACCAGGGCGACGGCACCGGCCGCTGGAAGCACCCTGACCCCGGTCTCAAGCGCCGTGTAGCCGAGCGAGAACTGCAGGTACTGGGTGAGCACGAACAGCGCGCCGAACAGGCCGAAGGTCACCAGCCAGACCGATCCGATCGCGCCGGAGTACGTGCGGCTGCGGAAGAGGCTCAGGTTGAGCATCGGGTGCGCGCTGCGGCGCTCCCACAGCGCGAAGGCCGCGACCACGGCCAGGCCAGCCACGCCGGCCCCGATCACCAGTCCGGACGACCAGCCCCTGACGGGCGCCTCGATGATCGACCAGAGCACGAGGCCGAGCCCGACCACCGACAGCGCGGCGCCGACGATGTCGGGGCGCGGGGCGGCAGGCTTGCGCGAGTCCGGCACCAGCGGGATGGCGAACGCCAGGCCGACGAGGGCGATCGGCACGTTGATCAGGAAGACCGACCCCCACCAGAAGTGCGCGAGCAGCAGCCCGCCGATGATCGGCCCGAGCGCCACGCCCACGCCGCTTGTGCCTGCCCACAGGCCGATAGCGCGCTGGCGCTCCTCGCGATCACGGAACATGTTCGTGATGATCGACAGCGTGGACGGCATGATCAGCGCGCCGCCGATGCCCATGCTGGCACGGGCCGCGATCAGCAGTCCGACGGAGCCGGAGAACGCCGCCCAGGTCGAGCCCGCGGCGAACGCGGCGAGGCCGGTCACGAACGTGCGCTTCCTGCCGACCCGGTCGGCGATGCTGCCCGCCACGAGCAGCAGGCCGGCGAACACGATCACGTAGGCATCCACGATCCACTGCAGTTCGGTGGTGGTGGCGTGCAACTGGCGGACCAGGGTCGGCAGCACCACGTTCAGCACGGTGTTGTCGAGCACGACCATCAGGAGGGAGACGCAGAGCACGGCAAGTGCGATCCAGCGGCGCCCGTCGGGCGCGGCCGCGCTTGGCGGCCGGATCGGCGCGGTCTTTGTAGTCACGACTTCAGTCCACGCCCGGCCCCGCGCGCGCGATAGAGCCGATGGACCGGACGAAGGTCCCCAATCCGGCGTGCGGGGCCGCGGGGGTGGCGTGCCCAGGCGGCCGGGCCGGGCACGGCGGGGTGGTCAGACGCCGAACGCCACCGCCGACGGCGACCCGCCGACGGTGATCTTGGCGATCACGGCACCGGTGCCGGTGTCGATCAGGCGGGCGCGGCCGGCGTAGGTGTCGAGCACCACCGCGAGCGAGCCGGCCGGGTCAAGGCCGACGACGAGCGGGTAGCCGTAGGTCCCGACCGGGATCGGCCTGGCCGGGCGGCCGGTCGGCACCGCGATCGGGGTGAGGGTGCCCGAGATCGCGCTGACCACGTAGGCCGTTGCGCCGGACGGGGCGAACGCGACATCGGCCGGGGCGTAGCCAACCCCGATCGGCCTGCCGGGGCGGCCGGTCGCCACCGTGACCGGGGTCACCGTCTCGGAGTCGCCGTTGACCACGTAGAGCATCGTGCCTGCCGGGTTCACCGCCAGCGCGTCGGGTGCCTGCCCGACCCTGATCGGCGGGCCGGGCTCCCCCGTCGCTACCGTGATCGGGGTGACCGTGTCGGAGCCGTAATCCGCGACATAGGCCGTCGAGCCATCCGGGGTGAAGCCGATCGCGAACGGGTAGCCGCCGACCGGGATCGGCCGCGCGGGCCGGTCCGTGGCCGTGCTGATCGGGGTCACCTGCGCGCTGCCCCAGTCGAGCACGTAGGCCACCGAGCCGTCCGGGCTGACCGCGATCGCGCGCGGGTACCTGCCGACCCTGATCGGCGGTCCGGCCCTGCCGGTGACCGTGCTGACCGGCGTGACCGTCCCTGACGCGCTGTTGGCTACGTAGAGCGTCCGGCCGTCCGGGGTGATCGCCAGCGACCTCGGGTTGCCGCCGACCCTGATCGGGCGGCCCGCCCGCAGCGTCCGCGCATCGATCGGGGTCACGGTTCCCGAGCCGGCGTCGGCCACGTAGAGCGTGCCGCCGTCCGGCGCCGCCACGATCGCGGCCGGGTCCGCGCCGACCCTGATCGGCCGGCCGGCCCGCCTGGTGCGCAGGTCGATCGGCGTTACCGTGCCCGATCCCGAGTTGACCACGAACGCCGTCCGGTCGGCGCTGGCGGCCGGGGCAGGGTCGGCCGGCCGCCGCGACCGGGCCGGAAGTGCCGGACGAGCCGACCTGACCGCCCGGTCACGCGCCACCGCCCTGGCCGGCCGCGCGGGGCGGACCAGCTTCGCCCGGGCCGGCGGAGCGGCGGGCCGGACGGCCGCCGGACCCGCCGGCCTGGTGAACACGTCGCCGAGCGGCTTGGCATACCGGTCGTTGGCCGTCAGCGTCCTCAGGCCGAGCGCCGCCTCGATCGTCCGCAGCAGGCTGTAGTGGGTGTACCTGACGTGCGACACGTACCCTCGGCGCACCCCCGACGAACCGAGCACCAGCGTCGCGACCCGCTGCGGCGGGTGCGGGTCGTCGTAGTTGTCCTCGTCCACCGTGATGATCACCAGCGACCGCTGCGTCCGCCAGGCGGGCGAGCGCATGATCGCGCCGAGCTCGGCCCGCAGGAACACGTCCCCGGCGTGGATGCCGCAGCCTTCCATGTCCGCGCAGTCGTTCGGGCCGATCCAGGAGAAGGCTGGCGTGCTTGCCGCGGAGGCCAGGTCGGTGGTGAGCGATTCGAGCGGCACCACGTGGGCGGCGCAGTACGCCGGGCGGTCCCTGATGTCGGCGAAGTACAGCAGCGGCAGGTCGTCGTCCCAGTACGACCGGTGCACGGTGTCGTCGCACGGCCCGTCGGCGCTCTGCAGGTAGCCCTTCCAGCTCTCGTGCGCGGCGTCGAGCAGGTCGCCGATGTTCCTGGCGTGGATCGTGTACTGCGGGTTCTCCTCGAGCGGGTCGTCGAGCGGCGCGCCGAACGTGCTGCCGCCGGCCAGCGCCAGGTAGTTCCCGTCGCTCGGGTGCTCCTCGGCGAAGAAGTCGTCGAGCAGGCTGCCCCTGCGCAGCAGGCTGTTCAGGTACGGCGCCCGCCTCGTGTCGCCGATCAGCGAGCCGAAGTCCTGGTTCTCGAAGTAGAACAGGAAGACGTGCTGGTAGCGCGGCACGCGCGCGGCGGGCGGCCGGAGCGGCGCAGGCCCGCGGACCGCGGCGCGCACGCTCAGCCGCAGGCCGTCCGCGACGGCCCAGTTGTACCCGGCCCTCGGCCCGTCAGAACCGTCCGCGCCGCTCGCCGACGTGGCGAGCACCAGGTCCACCTCGGCGCGCACCGTGCCAGGCGGCAGGACGCCGCGCAGCGCGCGGCCGGCCAGCCGGGGACGCCGGCCAGCGCCGCCTGCCGGGCCGATGACCGCGGTGCCGAGCACCCGGCCGGCCGCCGACATGAACCGCACCCGTGCCGAGGCGGCGCTCGTGTTCGTGCCGCCCAGCCAGCCGGACAGCACGAAGCCGGTACCGGCGCCGAGCAGCCCGCCGCGCGGATTCCGCAGCGGCACGTCCTGGCCGAGCACCGCGGTGCCGCCGAGTCCGCCGACGAACAGCTGGCCGCGGCGGCCCGCCTCGCCGGGTCCGCCGACCGGCGGGAACCCAGGCGTTCCGTAGCGCACCACCGTCGGCAGCCCGCGCAGGATCTGCCAGCCGGGGATGGTCACGCTGTCCCAGCCGCGCGCGCTCGCCGCGCCGGCCTGGGCACCGGGGTTCGCCAGCAGGTTGACCCCGGGCGCGCCTGGCTGAACGAGGGCCGCCGGTGCCGGGGCCAGCGCGACCGGCGCCACGACCAGGCCGGCCGCGGCCACGGCCGGCAGGACGGCCACCCGACGCACCGACGACCGCCACATCACGGCGCGCTCCTCCCGCACGGCGTCTGACCAGCGCACGTGTTCGCCGGAAAACGGCGAGAACGGCTCGAACTGTACTGGGCAGCCGGGCCGCTGTGAAGACCTCGCCACCGGCGGCGTCCGCCGGGCAATGTCGGATTTATGCGACGGCCCCGGCGGGTACGCTAGGCACGACCGGGCGTCACATTCCCAACCGGCCGGTAACCCACCACTAGTGCGAGGTTGAGCGCTTGCTGAACGCTCTGCGCGAATTCGTCCTCTCCGACGATGCGCGGGCGCCCGGCGACGGCATTCCGCCGGTCGATGACCCGAGGTTCGGAATCGTCGGGTCAGGCAAGTCGCTGACGCTGCGGCGGACCTGGCTGGACACCTTCGACTGGAGGCTGTTCCGTGCCGGGCTGACCCTGGAGTTCCAGACCGGCCGCGGCACCACGGGGCTGGTGCTGACCGGCCGGGACGGCGAGCTCGCCGCCGCCGACCCCGCTCCCGGCCGGGTCCGCTGGCCGTGCCTGGTCGACGACCTGCCGGTTGGCCCGCTGCGCGAGCATCTCGCGCCGGTGGCCGGGGTCAGAGCGCTGCTGCCGGTCGCCAGGGCCGCCAGCGTGCTGATCGAGCGGCGGGCGGTCAACGAGGACGAGAAGACGATCGCCGTGCTGACCGTCGACCGGATGACGGTCAGCACGCCCGAGCCGGTCACCGTGCCTGCCAGGGTCGCGGTCAGCCCGCTGCGCGGGTACCACGCGCAGGCGGCCAAGCTGGCCGACGCACTCGCCACCGAGCCCGGCTACGGCCCGGCTGTGCACTCCGCCTTCGAACTCGCTCTCGCCGCCGCGGGCCGCAGGCCGGGCGACTACAGCAGCAAGATCGACGTGCAGCTCACCGCGGCGATGCCGGCCACTCTCGCGGTCGTCACGATCCTGTCCAGGCTGTTCGACACCGCGCGGGCCAATGTCGACGGCACCGTGCGCGATATCGACACCGAGTTCCTGCACGACCTGCGGATCGCGGTGCGGCGCACCAGGTCGGTGCTGAAGCTGGCCGGCTCGGTGCTGCCCGACAGCATGGTCGGCCGGTACCGGCCGGAGTTCAAGTGGCTGGGCGACCTGACCACGCCGACCCGCGACCTTGACGTGTACCTGCTCGGATACCCGGCGATGGCCAGGACCCTGGTCGCCGGGACCGCAGCCGAGCTGCGGCCCTTTCACGACTACCTCGCCAGGCAGCGGATCGCATCGCAGCGGCAGCTGGCACGCGGGCTGCGTTCGGCACGATTCTCTTCGCTGGCCAGCCGGTGGCGGGCCGAGCTGGACCAGATCGGCCGCTCCCCCGGCCGGCGGCCGGCGACCGGCAGGTTCGCTGCGCGCCGGATCGGCGCGGCGCACGAGCGGGTGCTGCGCGACGGTGGCGCCATCGACGCGGCGTCGCCGGCGACCGCGCTGCACGAGCTGCGCAAGCGCTGCAAGGAGCTCCGCTACCTGCTCGAGGTCTTCGCCTCGCTGCACAGCCCGGCCGAGCAGTGGCGCGCGGTCAACGAGCTCAAGGCGCTGCAGGACTGCCTGGGCGAGTTCCAGGACACCGAGGTGCAGCAGGCCGAGCTGAGGGCGTTCGCGGCACGGATGATGGCCGACCGCAGCGCGCCCGCCGAGACCCTGCTGGCGATGGGCGAGATCGCCGCCGCGCTCGCGGTCAGGCAGCACGCGGCCCGCGGCGAGTTCGCCGGCCGGTTCGCCGAGTTCTCCAGCCCGCGCGGCCGGGCCAGGATCACCGCGCTCGCGGAGGCGTCGGCATGAAGGTGCTCGCCACGTACAACATCAAGGGCGGCGTCGGCAAGACGGCCACCGCGGTCAACCTGGCCTACCTGGCCGCCAGGGACGGCTACCGGGTGCTGCTGTGGGACCTTGACCCGCAGGCGGCCGCGAGCTTCCTGTTCCGGGTCAGGCCCAAGGTCAAGGGCGGCGGCAAGGCGCTGATCGCGGGCAAGCGCCCGGTCGACGACGCGATCAAGGCGACCGACTTCGACGGCCTCGACCTGCTGCCCGCGGACTTCACCTACCGGAACCTCGACCTGCACCTGGACAGCGAGCGCAAGTCGTCGACCAGGCTGCGCAGCCTGCTCGCGCCGCTGCGCCGGGAATACGACCTGGTGGTGCTCGACTGCCCGCCGAGCATCTCGCTGCTGTCGGAGAACGTGCTGCACGCGACCGACCTGCTGCTCGTCCCGCTGATCCCGACCACCCTGTCGGTGCGGACCCTGGACCAGCTCACCGGGTTCATCGCGGACTTCGACGGCAAGCAGCCGCGGGTCCTGGCGTTCTTCTCGATGATCGACCGGCGCAAGCGCCTGCACCGCGAGATCGCGCAGGAGCTGCCTGCCGAGCGCACCGACGTGGCCGCGACCGTGATCCCCGCGCTGTCGGCGATCGAGCGGATGTCCGTGCAGCGGGCGCCGGTCACCGCGTCGTCGCCGCGCAGCCTGGCGGCCCGTTGCTACCAGGAGCTCTGGCAGGAGGCGAGGTCGCGGATGGGGCTCAGGGAAGCGCCGCCGCGAAGCTGAGCATCGCCTCGCTGACCTCCTCCGGGCGCTCCTGCTGGGTCCAGTGCCCGCAGCCCGGCAGCAGCCTGGCCTCGCGCAGGTCGGGCACGGTGTCCTTCAGCCCTTCGAGCATCGCCTGCCCGCCGGTGAAGCTGACCACGAGGTCGCGGTCGCCGGCCAGGTACAGGGCAGGGACCGTGACCGGCGCGTGCCGCCAGGCGGCGCTGAGCTCCCAGCTGAGGTCCATGCTGCGGTACCAGTTCAGTCCGCCGGTGAAGCCCGTGCCGGCGAACTCGGCCACGAACACGTCGATGTCGCCGTCGGTGAGCCAGGCCGACGGCCCGTCAGGTTCCGGGCACAGGTCGAGGAAGCCGCCGCCCGGCGGCACGACGGGGATGCCGCCCATCGGCCCCTCGCCCGACGCTGCGTGCAGCATCCGCCGGAACGTGGTCCGCGGGTCGCGCCCGAGCTCGGCGTCGGCGACCCCGGGCTCCTGGAAGTAGCACATGTAGAACCCGTCGCCGTAGAAGGTGCGCAGCGTCTGCAGCGGCGGCACGCTCCCCCTCGGCAGGTAGGGAACGCTGAGGCCGATCACGCCGCTGACCCGGTCGGGCCGCAGCAGCGCGGTGTTCCACGCGGCCGGCGCGCCCCAGTCGTGGCCGGCGACCACGGCCCGCTCGGCGCCGAGCCCGTCCAGCAGGCCGATCACGTCGCCGACCAGGTGCAGCATCGTGTACCGCGCGGCCCCGGACGGGCCGCCGGTGCGGCCGTAGCCGCGCTGGTCGGGGGCCACCACGTGGTAGCCGGCCGCGGCAAGCGCGGTCAGCTGGTGGCGCCAGGAGTACCAGCACTCGGGAAAGCCGTGCAGCAGCAGGACAAGGGGCCCGGTGTCAGGGCCGGCCTCGGCGATGTGCATGGACAGGCCGCCGACGTCGATGAAGCGGTGAGTGACGCCGTCAAGCGCTGCGGAGTCGTGGCTCGGCATGCCCGAAGGATATGCCCGGGGTGATCCCGGCTACCTTCCGGAGGCGGCCTTAGTGGCCTGAACCGGGCTCCGGTCGAAGATGTTCCAGGCGGCGCAGGCCGGGTCGAAGGTCGCGGCGCAGCGCGCGGGGCTGAGCACCGTCTGGCGTGACGGCGCGATCGACTGACTGGTGTGCTGCGGGGCCAGGCGGGAGCCGTGCGGAGTGCTGCCCGGGCGGAACACGGTCATCATGTAGATCACGGCAGCGACGGCCGCGATGAGCACGAGCACCATCAGCGACAGGGTCGTCCTCGCCCGCCTGGTGCGCAGGACCTGGCCGAGCCCTGGCTGCCCGAACGCGGCGAGCCGCGCGGCAAGCTTGGGGTCGTCGGCGGCGAGCATGCGCTCCATCTCCTCGAGAATGCGCTGCTCATCCATCGGAAGCGCCATGAGTCACCTCCACCGCCACGGCCCCGCCGCTGACCCAGGCGCGGGACTATTCCTTACTATCCCCGGTTGGAAGAATTTTTACCTACCGATGACCTAAGACTAACCGCGACCATACCTACATAGAAAGAAGCGAACACAGCCCAGGCGGCCGGGCGGCGGCCGCTTCCCGGCCGCGCCGAGGCGGGCCCGGTCAGGAGCCGGCGGAGCCAGGGCTCACGCTGGTCAGCCAGCCGGCGATATCGGCCACCACGGCGCCGTCCATATGCTGGGCGGGCTCGTAGTCGGCCGGGGTGGACGGTCCAGTGCCGGCAAAGAACAGGTGATTGCACGCCTCGTAGACGCGGATCGTCACGCCCGCGCGCCGGTCAAGGCCGGTCCGCCACAGCTCGAGGTCGTCGGCCACCGTCACCTGGTAGTCGCGGCCGCCCTGGAGCAGCAGCATGGGCCTGCCGAGCGCCGCGGCCACCGCGACCGGGTCGTAGCGGCGCAGGTCGAGCCAGTACGGCGCCGGCGTGCCGAGCGGGAGGTCCGCGGCCGGGGTGGACGGCGTGAGATCGGGGCTGTCGACCAGCCGTGCCTGCCTGGTGATCGCCTCGATCACCGGCTCGGCCGCCGCGGCTGTGGCCGGGTCGAGCGACGCCAGGTACCTGATCTGCCTGACCTCCGACCAGTGCAGCGGCTGCGCGCCGCCCGCCAGGATGACCAGCCCGGCGATGGCCGGCTCGGCCGCGGCGATCCGTGGCGCCACGGTGCCGCCGAGGCTGTGGCCGAGCAGGAACACCCGCGCCCGGTCCACGTCCTGGCGCTGCCCGAGCAGGGCGACGGCAGCGGTCGCATCGGCCAGGTACTCATCGGCCACGGTGAAACCTGCGGCGAGCCTGACCTGCTCGCGGTGGGCGAAGGTGACCTTGTCGAACCGCAGCACCGCCACGCCGCGGCTGGCCAGGCCCCAGGCGAGATCCTTGAACGGCTTGTTCCGGCCGATGGTCTCGTCCCTGTCAAGCGGACCTGAGCCGGCCAGCAGCACGACCGCGGCCAGCGGGCCCTGCCGGCGCGGCACGGTCAGCGTCCCCGGGACGGCCAGCGGGCCCGAGCCGACCGTCAGCTCCTGCTCGTCGAACGCCTCGGGATGCGCGTAATCCGGCGGCTGCCAGGGCGCGAGCGGCTCGGCCGCGCCGGCCGGGGCCAGCTGCAGGCCGGTCAGCCAGCCATCGTCGGTCACGGACACGATCACCGTCAGCGCGCCGTGCTCGCAGCCGACCGGGACCCGCACTGCCGAGATGCCCGGCCCGGCCGGCTCGGCGGCCGGCTCGCCGACGCTCACCAGCTGGCCCAGCCTGCCGAGCTCGGCCGTCCAGCCGGCCCGCAGCGCATCGGCCGACACCAGCGCCCGGAGCTGCGGCGCGAACCTGGCCGCGATCTCGTCGAAGCGCCCGTGCTGTGCCAGGCCGAGCACCTCGGCGGCCGCGTGTGCTGGCGTCGTCATGGTCATCGGCCTCTCCGGTCGGCGCGTGCGGGCAGGACCGACGATAGCGAATTTGCTATCAAATCTGCTAACGTTCGCGAAACTGAGACTCCAGCGGATCGAACTCGTGTTTGATTCTCTCGAACTCCCGTTCTAGCATGGCGGCTATGCGCTGGGACAGCATCCGCGACGGGGCGGGCGGTGACGCGGGCCAGGCGCTCTTTGAGCGCCACGCCGTGGCGCGGACATTCGACACGCCGGGCTTCCGCGGCATCACGTTCTACGAGGTGCACGCGAAGTCGATCATCAACAAGGTGCCGGCCGCCTCGCGGGTGCCGTTCGGCTGGACCATCAACCCGTACCGCGGCTGCTCGCACGCCTGCTACTACTGCTTCGCCAGGAACACGCACACCTACCTCGACCTGGACGTCGGCCTGGACTTCAACTCCAGGATCGTCGTCAAGGTCAACGCGGCCGAGCTGGCTAGGAAGGAACTGGCCAGGCCGCGCTGGGCCGGCGAGCACATCGCGATGGGCACCAACGTCGACTGCTACCAGCGGGCCGAAGGCCGGTACCGGCTGATGCCCGGCATCATCGGCGCGCTGCGGGACGCGCGCAACCCGTTCTCCATCCTGACCAAGGGCACGCTGCTGCTGCGCGACCTCGACCTGCTCGAGGAGGCGGCGCAGGTCACGTCGGTCGGGCTGAACGTGTCGGTCGGCTTCACCGACGCGGCCCTGTCGGCCTCGGTGGAGCCCGGCACGCCCGCACCCCAGCGCCGGCTCGACGCCTGCGCGGCGATCACGGCCCGCGGGCTGCGCTGCGGCGTGCTGATGGGCCCGGTGCTGCCGTTCCTCACCGACTCCCCCGACCAGCTCGCGCGGACCGTGCGGGAGATCGCGGACTCCGGCGCGGCGAGCGTGACGCCGATCGTGCTGCACCTGCGGCCCGGGGCCCGCGAGTGGTACCTGCGCTGGCTGGCCGAGCAGCATCCCGACCTGGTGGACAGGTATCGCGAGCTCTACGGGAGCGGCTCGTACGCGCCGGCCGGCTACCAGCGGCAGATCGCGGCGCGGGTGGCGGGCCTGGCCAGGCAGCACGGAGTCGGCCGGTCAAGCCCGGCCGCAGCACGCAGCCTGCCGCCGCGCGGATCGGCGCGGCCCGCGCTGGCCGGCCGGGCCGCGGGCGCTGAGCGGCAGGCCGGAGAGCAGCTCACCCTGCTGTGACCGGGCCGCGGCCGGACAGGCGCGGCTCGTGCCCACCGAACACCCGCGGATTTGGCACGAACGGCACGCACGTAGAGTTATTTCCCGTGGGATCTCAGCGCGACGAGGCGGCGGAGCAGGCGCCCGGCAGGCTGACCGTCCGCTCGGTCCCCGTCGCCGATCCCGGTGACCTGATCGGCCGGCTGCCGCGGGCCGACCCGCTGGCCTGGGTCAGGCGCGGCGACGGCCTGGTCGGCTGGGGCACCGCCGCCAGGATCACGCTGCCGGCCGGGCAGGACAGGTTCGAGTCCGGCGAGAAGTGGCTGCGCCAGCTGTTCGACGGCGCGCAGGTCGACGACCAGGTGAACGTCGCCGGCTCGGGCCCGGTCGCGTTCGGCAGCTTCACGTTCGACCCTGCGTCGGACGGCTCGGTGCTCGTGGTGCCGAGCACGGTGCTCGCCAGGCGGGACGGCACGGCGTGGCTCACCACGATCCGCACCGAGCGGGACGCCGCCGCGAACGGCGATGACGACCTGGCGCCCCCCGCCGACCTGGAGGGCCTGGCCGACCTCAGCGGCCCCGGCGACCGCGGCGGTCCGGCCGGGCTCGCCGACCTTCCCGATCCTGCGCCGCTGACCGTGCCGAGCGGAGTGCGCTGGGCGGACGGCAGCCTGACCGCCCCGGCCTGGGAGCGCGCGGTCGGTACGGCGGTGGCCGCGATCAGGGCCGGCCAGCTGCGCAAGGTCGTGCTCGCCATGGAGCTGAACGTCTACGCGGCCCAGGACATCGACTCCAGGGTGCTGCTGTCCAGGCTCGCTGGCCGCTACCCGGACTGCTACACCTTCGCCTGCGCCGGCCTGGTCGGCGCTACCCCAGAGCTGTATATCCGGCGCGATGGCAGGCAGCTGTACTCGCTGGTGCTGGCCGGCACGATGCCGCGCGGCGCCACCGACCAGGCGGACCGCGCGCTCGGCGAGACCCTGCTCGCCTCGGCCAAGGACAACGACGAGCACCAGTACGCGGTCGCCGACGTGCGCGCCGCGCTCCAGCCGCTCTGCGGCGACCTGCGGATCTCCGCGCGGCCGTTCCTGCTTCGGCTGGCCAACGTGCAGCACCTCGCGACCAGCGTGCACGGCCAGCTGGCGGCCGGCGAGGCGGCCAGCTACTCGGCGCTGGCGCTCACCGCCGCCGTGCACCCCACCGCCGCGGTCTGCGGCACCCCGGCCGAAACGGCGATGGAGCTGATCGGTGAGCTCGAGGGGATGGACCGCGGCAGGTACGCGGGCCCGGTCGGCTGGGTGGACGCCAGGGGCAACGGCGAGTGGGGCATCGCGCTGCGCTGCGGGGAGATCGAGGGCCGGCACGCCAGGCTGGTGTCCGGCTGCGGCATCGTGGCCGAGTCCGACCCAAGTGCCGAGCTCATCGAGGCACAGACCAAGTTCTGGCCGATGCGCTACGCCCTGGAGGGCTGACCGCCCGTCGGCGGGCGCTTCCCCGCCATCCCGACCACGCCAGGGTCACGGTGCGGTTGCGGTTGGATAAACCCTGGCCACCGCTTCCCCCTGCCGGGTAGACAGCCTCCCTGATGACGTGTAGTTACGGAAAGTGATGATGACTTAACTCACAGTCACAGATTTGACCCGTCGAAGCGGCGCTGGCGTCTGACCGCACGCCGCTTCCGGTGCGAAGGAGTCTGCTCATGGCACGTCGTACGCAGCGGGCTGCCGCGATCGCGGTGGCCGGCCTGGCCGCCGCCGGGCTCGCCGCCTGCAGCTCGGGCTCGTCGGGCAGCAGCTCGGCGATCGGCACCAAGCCCGTCTACGGCGGGACGCTCAAGCTCGTCGCGGCATCCGGCCCTGACCACATCGACACGGTGCCCGCCTACTACACCGCGGACTACATACTCGAGCGCGCCTACGCCAGGCAGCTGCTCACCTATCCGACGGTCCCTGATCCCTCGCTGACCTCGGAGGGCTGGATCAAGGACACCGCCCCGGTGCCCGACATCGCCACCGCGGTGCCGAGCACGAGCAACGGCGGCATCACCAACGGCGGCAAGCTCTACACGTTCCACATCAAGTCGGGCGTGGACTGGAACACCAAGCCGCCGCGCCAGGTCGTAGCCGGCGACTTCATCCGCGAGTTCAAGGCGTTCTGCAACCCGGTCAGCCCGGTCGGCAACCCGGTGTACTACGAGGCCACGATCTCGGGCCTGAAGCAGTACTGCGACGCCGAGGCAGCCTACTTCGCGAGCAAGTCGCACGCGCCGACCGCCGCCAACATCGCGAACTTTCAGAACACGCACACGATCACCGGCATCACCTCGCCGAACCCGATGACGATCCAGTTCCACCTGCTCTCGCCGGCCAGCGACTTCATCTACATGATGGCAATGCCGTTCACGTCGGCCAGGCCGGTCGAGTACGACAAGTACGTGCCGAACAGCCTCCAGCTTGACCAGCACACGATCTCCGACGGGCCGTACCAGATCACCTCGTACGTCCCGAGCCGGTCGATCACGATGTCGCGCAACCCGGCGTGGAAGCAGTCCACCGACTCGGTCCGGCACCAGTACGCGAAGCAGATCGCCGTCACCATGGGCGTGTCGGACGCGCAGACGCAGTTCAACGACATGCAGGCGGGCGAGTACGACCTGCCGCTTGACACCTCGATCGTGCCCAGCGAGGTCCCGACCCTCGAGGCCACCCACAACCCGAAGTTCCGTGCCTGGCCGGGCAGCAACACCTTCCCGTACATCGTCTTCAACCTGCGCAGCCCGAACAACGGCGGCGCGATGGGCAAGCTGAAGGTCAGGCAGGCGATCGAGTACGGCGTGAACAAGGTCGCCGTGCAGAAGGTCATCGGCGGGCCCTCGGTGGCCCAGATCATCAACACCGCGATCCCGCCGGGCAACGTGGGCTACCAGGACTACGACACGTACCCGACCAACAACAACAGCGGCGACACCGCGAAGTGCAAGTCACTGCTGGCCTCGGCCGGGTACAAGAGCGGACTGACGCTCAACTACCTGTACCCGAACGACAGCATCGACAAGTCGTTCTTCGAGGCCATCCAGGCCAGCCTGCGGTCCTGCGGCGTCAACCTGAACGGCAAGCCCGAGGCCGGCTCGACCTTCTTCGTCGACCTGGGCAACGCGCCGTCCAACGCCAAGTCGGGCACCTGGGACATGGGCCAGCCCGGCTGGTTCCCCGACTGGTTCGGCAACAACGGCCGCACCGTGATCGCTCCGCTGTTCCAGACCAACTGCACGCTGAACACCACCAACTACGGGTGCTACAACAGCGCGGCGCTGAACAGCCTGATCGCCAAGGCCGAGGCAGCCAAGAGCGTCAGCCAGGCGGGCAGCTTCTGGCACCAGGCGGACGAGAACGTGATGAAGAACGCCGTCATCGTCCCGCTGATCAGCCAGCACTTGCTGATGTACTCGAGCGCCAACGTGATGCAGGCGGGCACATCGGCGGTGGTCTACCAGCCGAACATCGGGGGCGCCGATATCACCAACGTCTGGCTCAGGAACGGCTGAGCGAATAATTCGGTCTTCTTGTCGGCTGGCCCGGCCGACAGCGTGCGCAGCCCGCGCCAGCGGGCGGCACCGCCGGGGGGAGGGTATCGATGAGCCTGCTCGAGGTGACCGACCTGCAGGTGAGCTTCCCGACGGCCGACGGCGTGGTTCAGGCCGTCCGCGGCGTGTCGTTCAGCGTCGAGCGCGGCCGTACCCTCGGCATCGTCGGCGAGTCGGGCAGCGGCAAGACGGTGCTCACCCAGAGCCTGCTCGGCCTCACCCCTGGCGGCCAGATCAGCGGCACGGCCATGTTCGACGGGGTGAACCTGGTCGGCCTTGACCAGAAGAGCCTGCGGCGGATCAGGGGCAAGGGGATCTCGGTCATCTTCCAGGACCCGCTGACCAGCCTGCACCCGCTGTACAAGGTCGGCTGGCAGATCTGCGAGATGATCAGGGCGCACGACACGTCGATCAGCAAGGGCCAGGCCACCGAGCGCGCCGTTGACCTGCTCGGCAGGGTCGGCATCCCGAACCCGCGCGAGCGGGTCAACGACTACCCGCACCAGTTCTCGGGCGGCATGCGCCAGCGGGTCATGATCGCGATGGCGATCTCGCTGAGCCCCAAGCTGATCATCGCCGACGAGCCGACCACCGCGCTCGACGCGACCGTCCAGGCCCAGATTCTCGACCTGCTGCTGCGGCTGCAGCAGGAGTCGGACACCGCGCTGCTGATGATCACCCACGACCTCGGGGTGGTGGCCGACATCGCGGACAACGTCATGGTCATGTACGCGGGCCGGGCCGCGGAGAAGGCCACCAAGCGGGACACCTTCTACCAGCCGCACCACCCGTACACCAAGGGCCTGCTCGAGTCGATTCCGCGCAGCTCGGCCGCGACCGACCGGCTCAAGCCGGTCACCGGCCAGCCGCCGAGCCTGATCAGGCTGCCGCCCGGGTGCGCCTTCCATCCCAGGTGCGCCTACGTGATGGACCGCTGCCTGAGCGCGGAGCCCGAGCTGCACCCGGTCGGCGACGCCGGCGAGCACCGGTCGGCGTGCTGGCTGCCGGCCGCCGCGATCGGGCTCGGCGATGCGGCCGAGGATCTGCGCAGGCAGGCGGTGGAGCAGGGCCGGAGCGGCAAGGCCGCCAAGGTCGCCGAGGCGATCGCCGCCGCGCCGGAGTCCGAGGGAAGCGTGATCGCATGAGCTGTGCGGACGATGTCCTCGTCAGGGTGGAGAACCTGGTCAAGCACTTCCCGGTCTACGGCAGCGGACTGATCAGGCGTTCCGTGGCCAGCGTGCAGGCCGTGGACGGGGTGTCGCTGACGGTAAGGCGCGGCCGGACGCTCGGGCTGGTCGGCGAGACCGGCTGCGGCAAGTCCACGCTGGCCCGGTGCATCGCCGGCCTGATCCCGGTCAGCTCGGGCAAGGTCTACTTCGAGGGCAAGGACATCACCAACCTGCCCCGCCGGGCGATGCGGCCGTTCCGACGCGAGATCCAGATGATCTTCCAGGACCCGTACGGCTCGCTGAACCCGCGGCGCAGGGTGGGTGCGATCATCGGCGACCCGTTCGCCGTGCACAGGACCGCCAGCGGGCAGCAGCGCAAGCGGGCCGTCCAGGAGCTGATGGAGCGGGTCGGGCTCAATCCCGAGCACTACAACAGGTTCCCCGCGGAGTTCTCCGGCGGCCAGCGGCAGCGGATCGGCGTCGCCCGCGCGCTGGCCCTGCGGCCCAAGCTGATCATCTGCGACGAGCCGGTCTCGGCGCTCGACGTCTCGATCCAGGCGCAGGTACTCAACCTGCTCGCCGACCTGCAGGCCGACTTCGGACTGTCGTACCTGTTCATTGCCCACGACCTGGAGGTGGTCAGGCACGTCAGCGACGCGGTGACCGTGATGTACCTCGGCCGGGTGGCCGAGTCGGGCCCGGGCGACAGCGTGTACGACCACAGCAGGCACCCCTACTCGGCCGCGCTGCTGTCTGCCGCTCCGGCCGCCGACCCTGACGCTGCCGCGCAGCGGCAGCGCATCATCCTGGCCGGCGACGTGCCGTCGCCGATCAACCCGCCGAGCGGCTGCCGGTTCCATCCGCGCTGTCCCAAGGCGCAGGACATCTGCCGCACCGCCGAGCCCGTGCTCGAGACCAAGCTGGGCGACCCGAGCACTCATCTGACCGCATGCCACTTCCCGGTCGAGGCGGGCGAGGTGCTCGCCAGGGCAGGCCGGAAGGAGCGACGATGAGCATCACCGAGGTCCAGTTCCAGGCCACGGCCGTCGAGGACGCGCCGGTCGAGGCGATCGAGGGCCGCAGCCAGTGGCAGCTGACCTGGCGTCGGCTGCGCACCGACTGGGTGGCCGTCACCTCGATCGTGGTGATCCTGCTGATCTGCGCGGCGGCACTGTGCGCCCCGCTCGTCGCGCACGCGGTCGGCCACGGCGAGTACCAGGCGTTCCCCAACAAGGGCACGAACTCCTTCGGCGAGCCGGTCGGCCCCGGCACCAACGGCTTCCTACTCGGCACCGACGCGATCGGCCGCGACCTGCTGGTCAGGATCCTGTATGGAGCCCAGATCTCGCTGTTCGTAGGCCTGGTCACCACCGCCGTGGCCGCGATCTTCGGTGTCAGCATCGGGCTGATGGCCGGCTACTTCGGCGGCTGGATCGACACGGTGCTCGCCAGGATCATCGACGCGGTCCTCGCGTTTCCCTACATCGTGCTCGCGCTGGCACTTGCCGCGGTGCTGAGCCCGAGCCTGGCCATTGTGATCGGGGTGATCACGTTCTTCTCCTGGGCGGGCATCTCGAGGATCGTCCGCGGCCAGACGCTGTCGCTGAAGGAGAAGGAGTACATCGAGGCGGCCAGGTCTCTCGGGGCGGGCCCGTGGCGGATCATGTTCATCGACATCATGCCGAATCTGCTCGGCCCGGTGCTCGTGCTCGCCACGCTGTACATCCCGACCGCGGTGAGCTTCGAGGCGACGCTCTCGTTCCTCGGGATCGGCATCCCGCCGCCCGCTCCGAGCTGGGGAAACATCCTGGCCGAGGCCCAGGACCACTACCAGACGGCCTGGTGGTACGTGGTCTTCCCCGCCGCCGCGCTGCTGATCACGACGCTCGCGTTCAACCTGCTCGGCGACGGCATCAGGGACGCGATGGATCCGAGGACCGAGCGGCTGCTGGCCGGGAGCAAGTCCAAGCGCGAGCGCGGCAAGCGCGGGAAGCAGGGCGGCAACCGCGGGCTGAGCCTGGACCGCGGCATCATGGTCGGCCGGCAGGCCGACCAGAGCGTCGACCGCCCGGTCGGCGCAGGCGATCTCCCGGCCGGCGAGGAGGGCTGAGCGATGGGGATGGCCCGTTTCATACTCCGCAGGATCGTGGCCGGGATCGTGGTGCTGTGGGTGGTCGCCACGCTGACCTTCTTCCTGTTCTTCGTCGCCGTGCCCAAGGGCGTGGTGGCCAGGAACCTGGCAGGCCGGGCGGCCACTCCCGCCGTCGTCGCCCAGGTGGAGAGGAATCTGGGCCTGAACGAGCCCACCTCGGTGCAGTACTGGCACTACCTTGACCACCTGCTGCACGGCAACCTGGGCTACTCCTACTACTCGCAGGAACCGGTGATCACGATCATCAGGCAGGCGCTGCCGATCACGCTGTCGGTGGTGATCGGCGGCGTGGTGCTCTGGCTGGTAGTCGGGATCGGCACCGGGATCCTGAGCGCGACCAGGGCGCGCAGCCTGTTCGACCGGGTTGCCACCGTCGGCGTGCTCGCCGGGGTCTCCGCGCCGGTGTTCGTGGTCGGCGAGCTGCTGATCGTCGCGGTCTTCGTGCAGCTCAGCGACCACGGGATCACCTGGATCACGACGGGCTACACGCCGCTGACGCAGAGCTTCTCCGGCTGGCTCGGCTGCATGATCCTGCCCTGGATCACCCTGGCGATCGTGCAGGCCGCCGTCTACACCAGGCTGTCCAGGGGGTCGCTGCTCGACACGCTCGGCGAGGACTTCATCAGGACGGCCCGGGCCAAGGGCATCTCCGAGCGGCGGGTGCTTTACCGGCACGCAGTCCGCGCCGCGCTGACCCCGGTGGTGTCGCAGCTTGGCATCGACGTCGGCGCCCTGCTCGGCGGCGTCATCGTAGTTGAGCAGGTGTTCGGCCTGCAGGGCCTCGGCTGGGCCACGGTCAACGCGATCACCCAGGGCGACGGCGACCTGGTGCTTGGTTTCGTGATCCTGGCCGCCCTCTTCGTCGTGGTCGCCAACCTGATCGTAGACATGTCCTACGCCCTGCTCGACCCCCGCGTCCGCATCAACTAACCGTTGCCTCGCTGCCGGGTAGCCGGAAATGCGGCGGCGGGCGCTGACGGTGGCTGCCTGGCGTTTGTGGCCTGGCTGGGTGTCAGCGCCCGCCTCTTTGCCCGCCCGCGCCGCTGGGCGGGAGCCCATGTCGGGGGGTCTCCGGGACGGTGACGTCCTTCTTGCGCGGGGCCCAGGCGTAGCCGAAGAGGCCGGCCAGGGCCGCGATGGCGCCCAGGCCGAACGCGATCAGCGAGGCGACGTAGGCGATGCTCCAATCTGGCCGCCCGGCCCTCCGCGGGCCGGGCGAAACATTCTGACAACGCGAGTATTCGGTCCCGCACCCCCGGCCAGTCACTGCCAAACGCCACCCAGTGTCCGGGACAAAAGCCCCCACCATTCAGGGACCAAACGGCACGCTCGCCCAACTGCGGCGCCAGTCGCTGCCCGGCAGCTGGGCTGGGCGCGGACCCACGGAGATTCACCCGGTCCGGCGCTCACGCCAGGTCACTCAGGGCGGCCGCGGCTGCAGCGGTGAGCCTGGCGCGCAGCGCCGCCTGCTCGGGCCGGCTGGTGCGCAGCTCGGCGATCCGCAGCCCGGCGCGGGGCGCGGCGAGCGCCGCGGCCAGGTCGGCCGGCCGCTCGATCCGCCGGTAGGGCAGGCCCGCGGCGGCGGCCAGCGCCGCGACATCCGCGCCGTGCGGCGTGCCGAACACGCGCTCGAACGACTCGGGGAACGCGGCCTGCTCGAGCATCGAGAAGATGCCGCCGCCGTCGTTGTTGACCGCGATCAGGCACAGGTCGGGGCGCGGCTCGCCGGGGCCCACGAACAGCCCCGGCGCATCGTGCACCAGCGCCAGGTCGCCAAGCAGGGCGACCGCCGGGCCACCGCCAGCGGCCTGGCGGGCAAGCGCCGCGCCGATGGCCGACGAGACCAGGCCGTCGATGCCGCTGGCTCCCCTGCTGGCCAGCACCCGCAGCCCGGCCCGCGGTGCCATGTGCTGGTCGAGGTCGCGCACCGGCAGGCTGGAGGCGACCCACAGCAGCCCGCCGCCGGGCATCGCCGCCGCCACGTCCCTGGCCAGCCTGGGCTCGCTCAGCTCCGGCTCGGCATCGAGCACCGCGTCCACCGCGTCCCGCGTGGCCCGGTCCGCCCGCTGCCAGGACTCCAGCCACCCCGTGCCCGCGGTGGCCCGGCCGCTCAGCCGGACCGCAGCCGCCACGTCGGTCGCCGTCCTGGCCGGATCTGACCAGCGGCCAGGACCGGCGGCGAGCACCACGTGGCGCACCGCGACGCCGCACCGCAGCAGCGCTAGCTGCCCGCGGGAAAGGCCGGGCCGGCCCGCCGACACGATCAGCTCGGGCCGGTGCCCGGCCATGAACCCGGCATCGGCCAGCAGGTACTGGTAGGCGGACAGGGCCAGGGGGCCCGACCGGCCGCCGGATGACGGCTCGGCGAGCACCGGCCAGCCCGCGTCGGCGGCCAGGTCAAGCAGCGGCGCGGCGTCGTAGTCGCCGTCGCCAAGCACCACCAGCCCGCGCTCGGCCGGCTCCACGTCCGCCACCGGCGCGAACCTGGTCCATGGCGAGCCCCCGGGCCGCCCGCCGCCCCCGGCCGCCGCCGCATCCCCCACGGCCGCCGAGTCCCCTGAAGCCCCCGAAGCCCCTGAGGTCCCTGGGCCGCCCGGGCCCTCCGCGCCGCCGACGTCGGGCACGAGAGGCTCGCGCAGCGGCAGGTTCAGGTGCACCGGCCCAGGCGGCCCGCCGGCCGCGCCCGACGCGATCCCCCAGGCCCTGCTGGCCGCCGACCGCCAGTACCCGGCCAGCCCGGCACCGGCCTCCGGCACGCCGACCTCGCAGAACCACCGCACCGCCGACCCGTACAGCTTGAGCTGGTCGATCGTCTGGTTCGCCCCGGTGCCGCGCAGCTCGGGCGGCCGGTCGGCGGTCAGCACGAGCAGGGGCACGGCGGACTCATCAGCCTCGATCACCGCCGCATGGAAGTGGGCGGCGGCGGTGCCCGATGTGCACAGCACGGCGACCGGGACGCCGCTGGCCTTGGCCAGCCCGAGCGCGGTGAACGCCGCGCTCCGCTCGTCGATGCGTACGCAGAGGCGCAGGTCACCGGCGCGCGCCCGGCGGTCAAGCGCCATCGCGAGCGGCGCGCTGCGCGACCCTGGCGCGAGTACGGCCTCCCGCAGCCCGCACCTGATCAGCTCGTCCACCAGGACCGTGGCCAGGATGGTCGACGGATTCATGCCGCCGCCCGCGCGCGCCGCGCGACCAGGCTCACCGCAGGAACTCGGCCGCGGCGAGCGCCCGCTCGCGCCAGGGCGCCGCGTCGCGCTCCCAGGCAGCGAGCCGGTCCTCGTCCACCTCGGCGGCCCTGACCGGCAGCATCCCGGCCCGCGGCAGCAGCGGGTCGGCGGTCACGTCGCCGGTCAGCAGCTGCATCGTGGCCAGCCCGCAGTCGTAGTCGAGCACGGGCAGCGCGGCGGCCAGCGCCACTCCGGCCGCGATGCCGACCGACGACTCGACCGCGCTGGACACCACCACCGGCAGCCCGCAGGCCGCGGCCACCTCGAGCGCCGGCCTGATCCCGCCGAGCGGCGCGACCTTGAGCACCACGATGTCGGCAGCGCCGGCCGCCCGGACCGCGAGCGGGTCGGAGGCCTTGCGTATGGACTCATCCGCGGCCAGCGGCACGTCCACCCGGCGCCGCAGCGCGGCAAGCTCGCCGAGCGTCGCGCAGGGCTGCTCGGCGTACTCCAGGCCGTACGGCCGCAGCCTGGCCAGCATGCCGGCCGCCTGGTCCACGTCCCAGCCGCCGTTGGCGTCCACCCTGATCCGCCCGGCCGGCCCGAGCGCGTCGCGGACGGCGGCCACCCGCTCGACGTCGTCGGCCGCGCTCTGGCCGGGCTCGGCGACCTTGACCTTCGCCGTCCGGCATCCGGCCCCGGCCACGATCCCGTGCGCGGCGGCCGGCCCCACCGCCGGCACGGTCACGTTCACCCCCACCGCGTCCCTGACCGGCTCCGGCCGGCCGAGCGTGGCCGACTCGATCGCGCTGGCCAGCCACCGGGAGCTCTCGGCCGGCCCGTACTCGGCGAACGGCGAGAACTCGCCCCACCCGGTCGGCCCGCGCAGCAGCGCTCCCTCGCGGACCGTGATCCCGCGGAACCGGCTGCGCATCGGGATCGCGAATGCCCGCAGCGTGGGCAGCAGCCCGACCAGGGCCTCGCGGGCGGCCGGTCCCGGCTGGACGGCGGTCACGGCCGACGCGGGAACCTGGTGAAGTCGGGTGCCCGCTTGCCGACGTAGGCGTCGCGGCCCTCCTGGGCCTCTTCGCTCATGTAGTAGATCATCGTGGCGTCCCCGGCGAACTGCTGCATGCCGGCCGCCCCGTCGGTCACGGCGTTCAGCGCGCCCTTGAGCATCCGCAGCGCGATCGGCGACTTGGCCAGCATCTCGCGCGCCCACGACACGGTCTCTGACTCCAGGTCGGCCAGCGGCACCACCGCGTTGACCAGGCCCATCGCCAGCGCCTCCTGGGCGCTGTACTGGCGGCACAGGTACCAGATCTCGCGCGCCTTCTTCAGTCCCACGGTGGCGGCGAGCAGCGACGAGCCGTAGCCGGCGTCGAACGAGCCAACCTTCGGCCCGGTCTGGCCGAACACCGCGTTGTCCGCGGCGATCGTCAGGTCGCAGCACACGTGCAGCACGTGCCCGCCGCCGATCGCGTAGCCGGCCACCATCGCGATCACCGGCTTGGGCGTGCGCCTGATCTGCACCTGCAGGTCGAGCACGTTGAGCCTGCCGACCCCGTGATCGTCACGGTAGCCGTCGTCGCCGCGCACCCGCTGGTCGCCGCCCGAGCAGAACGCCTTGTCGCCGGCCCCGGTCAGGATGATGACGCCGATGCCAGGGTCGTCCCTGGCCACGGTGAACGCTCGCTGCAGCTCGAACAGGGTCGTCGGGCGGAATGCGTTCCGTACCTCGGGGCGGTCGATCGTGATCTTCGCGATGCCCTCCGCCGTCTCATAGCGGATGTCGGTGTACTCCTGCCCCGGTGCCGGGCCTGACGACTGCCAGTCGATCACATCTCCCCCTACCGTCGAGTGCCTGAATCCGCCGATTAACCTTACGACCGTGGTAAACAGGCCCCTGCATGCGGTCCTGCTCCCGCAGCGGGCGGCCGGCGGCCGGCTGCTCGACGCGCTGGGCGCCGCGCTCGACGGCTCGGGCCCTGCGATCCTGCCCTTGGATCCCCTGCTGCCGCGGGCCAGGCTGGACAAGCTGATCGGCGCACTGCGGCCCGCCACGCTGGAAACCCCGCAGGGGACCGAACCGCTCGCGCCCGCCGGTCCCGGCGGGCAGGCCGGTCCCGGCGTGGCCGAGGATGTGGCCGTCGTGCTGGCGACCTCGGGCTCGACCGGGAGGCCGAAGGGCGCCGAGCTGACCGCGGCGGCGCTGCTGGCCTCGGCCCGCGCCTCGCTGGACAGGCTCGGGGCGGCTGGCGACCCGGCCCGGGCCGGGCGCTGGCTGTGCTGCCTGCCCGTGCACCACATCTCCGGGCTCGGGGTGCTTGTCCGCTCGCTGGTGACCGGGCAGACGCCGGTGGTTGCCGACCGGCTCGATCCGGACGTCCTCGCGCAGGCGGGCTGCGCGTACGTCTCGCTGGTGCCGACCCAACTGCGCAGGCTGCTTGACGCCGGGGCCCCGCTGGAAGGCCTGCGCGCCATCCTGCTCGGCGGGGCGGCGATCCCCGACGGGATGCCCGCCGAGGCCGCGGCGGCCGGCCCGGCCGTGGTGATCAGCTACGGCATGACCGAGACCTGCGGCGGCTGTGTCTACGACGGCGTGCCGCTGGACGGCGTGCGGGTCGCCAGCGACCAGGACGGCAGGATCGAGATCGCCGGTCCCGTGCTGTTCGCCAGGTACCGGCTGGATCCAGGGGCGACCGCCGCCGCGCTGCGGGAGGGCTGGTTCGTCACCTCCGACCTCGGCGGGCCCGGCGAGGACGGCAGGATCGTGGTGCGCGGCCGTGCCGACGACGTGATCGTGACCGGCGGCGAGAAGGTGGTGGCCGCGGAGGTCGAGCGGGTGCTGCGCGGCTGCCCGGGCGTCCGCGACGCGGTCGTTGTGGGCGCGCCCGACCCCCAGTGGGGCGAGCGGGTGACCGCCGTGATCGTGACCGACGGGCTCAGGGCGCCGAGCCTGGCCGCGCTGCGGGAGCATGTCGGCGCCCGGCTGCCGAGGTATGCCGCGCCGCGGGCGCTCGCCGTGGTCGATAGCCTCCCGATGCTCGCCTCGGGCAAGCCGGACCGGCAGCTGCTCAAACAGCTCGCGGCGGAGGATTTTCGGCATGCTACCGCCGGACGGGAAACAAACTGGCCCGTCACGCGTTATACGTAGCGCCCGCACTGCACGATACCAAGTGCCGCAAGTCTTCGATAGTCGTGGACGACGTGGGTAGCTGCGGTCCGCGTAAGCCGGTGCGCACGAACGGAGGTGTCACATGCCCAGAGCGGCCAGCGCTCTCGCTGAGCGCCACGATGACGTAGCGGTCGCGAGCCCCAAGGACGGCCAGGTGCGGCGTGGACGCCGCCGCCAACTCTCTGAAGTGGAGCCTGCCGACGTGATGCACGCCGACACCGATCTCGCCGAGGTCGACCTCGGCGGTTCCGATGACCTGGCGGACCTCGACGACGCGCCCGAGGCCCTGCTGGCCGAGCTTGACGACGACGCCAGCGACGCCGGCCCCGCCAGCCTTGGCGCGAAGGACGCCGACGAGAGCGTCGTCCAGGACGGTGCCGACGAGGGTGCCGCCGACGAGGATGCCGCCGACGACGGCGCGCCCGCCGTGGCCGCGCGGCCGGCAGCGGCAGCCGACGACGACGCCTCCGCCGAGGTGGACCTTGATGACCAGACCTCGGTCATGGGCGATTCGGTGCACACCTACCTGAAGTCGATCGGCCGGACCAGCCTGCTCACCGCCGAGCAGGAGGTCGACCTGGCCAAGCGGATCGAGGCCGGGCTGTTCGCCGAGCACAAGCTGGAGACCGATCCTGGCCTGTCGCCCAAGTACCGCGAGGACCTTGAGGCGGTGGCCGCCGACGGCCGCCGGGCCAAGGCGCACATGCTTGAGGCAAACCTGCGGCTGGTGGTCTCGGTTGCCAAGAAGTACAGCGACCGAGGCCTGTCCCTGCTCGACGTGGTCCAGGAGGGCAACCTGGGCCTGATCAGGGCGGTCGAGAAGTTCGACTACACCAAGGGCTACAAGTTCTCCACCTACGCGATGTGGTGGATCAGGCAGGCGATCCAGCGCGGCTTCGCCGACTCCGCGCGCACCATCAGGCTCCCGGTGCACGTGCTCGAGATGCTGAGCAAGCTGAGCCGGGTCGAGCGCGACATGCACCAGCGGCTCGGCCGCGAGCCAACGCCCGAGGAGCTGGCCGTCGAGCTGGACAGGACCCCCGACCAGATCGAGGAGCTGCTGCGGACCAGCAGGCAGCCGATCAGCCTGGACTCCACGATCGGCGAGGACGGCGAGACGTCGATCGGCGACCTGATCGAGGATGTCGACGCACCCGAGGCGTCCGAGCTCGTCGACCGGCAGCTGATGGCCGACCAGCTGCGGCACGCGCTCGATGCGCTGACGCCGCGCGAGGCCACCATCATGGCGATGCGGTTCGGGCTGTACGACGGCAACCCGCACACGCTGGACGAGATCGGCAAGGCGCTCGGCCTGACCAGGGAGCGGATCAGGCAGCTCGAGAAGCAGTCGCTCTCCAAGCTGCGGCACCCCAGCCGGGCGCAGCCGCTGCTCGAGTACGCCGTCTGAGCCGCGCGGCGGCCGGCCAGGCGAGCAGCCATCCGCGCGGCCGCTGGCTGCCATGATCGTGGGCCGGGCCCGGCCTCCCGCAGGGCCCGGCCCACGCACGTCAGGAGCCGGTCAGGCCGTGCGCTAGTGCGTCTCCGCGGTCACCCAGACCGCGCTGACCTGCGCGACCACCGACGACGCCTGCGCGTGCCCGGCCCTGGCCGCGGCCGGGCGGCGAGCCGGGTCAAGCACGTTCCTGCCGATCGCCCGCCGTGCCGCCTTGTCCGGGGTCACCACAGCGACGCGCACGCCCTGATCGGTCAGCCTGCGCACCTGGCGGGCCAGGCTCTCCAGCACGCCGAAGCCCTGGGCCAGCGGCGCGATCACGACCACCCGCTCGTAGCCCGCGGCCAGGTCGGCGTTGGTGCCCGACCGCATCCCGCCGTCCACGTAGCGGCGGCCGTTGATCGTCACCGGCGGCCAGATCCCCGGCACGGCGCAGCTCGCGCCGACCGCGTCGACCAGGCTGATCCCGCTGGACGCGTCGAACACCGTAAACTCGCCGCTGACCGCATCGACCGCGGTGATCTGCAGCTTGCCGGCCGGCCATTCCGCCGTGGGGATCCTGGACTCGATGACCTTGCGCCTGGCGTCCTCGGACTCGGTCTGGGCACGCATCGCCATCGCGCCGGCCCGGCGCCTGGCCACCTCGGGCTTCCTGGTGAACGCCATCGCCCGCAGGTAGCTGAGCATCACGCGGAAGCTCATCTTGGCGTAGATCTCCCCGGTTGCCGGCGCGGTCTGCACCCGGTAGAGCTCGGCCAGGCTCGTGCCGGACCGCACGTCGGCGCCCACCACAGAGCCCGCCGACGTGCCGACGACCAGGTCCGCAGCGGTCAGGTCGACGCCGTAGTCGGCGAGCCCGGCCAGAATCCCGATCTCCCACGCGATCCCGGTGATCCCGCCGCCGCCCAGCACAAGTGCCTTTTCCGCCATCTGCCCTTTATATCCGCTCAGTCATCGCTGACACCGCTCTTTGCCCATCTGCCACATAGTCTCACTCCATGGCCGGCCAGTGCGATGACCAGCCAGCCGCGGACCGCGCTCCCGACGCAGGGGTGTGGTACGGCGGCGGGCCCGGCGGGTAGATTGCGCCGGTGAGCGTCGACGTCGAGGTACTGACCGTAATCACTGACGAGGTGGTCGAGGCATTCGCCAGGCTGCTGCCGCAGCTTTCCACCACCGCACCGCCGCTGGATGCCGCCGCATTGGCGGCGATCGTCGCGGCGCCCGCGAGCACGGTGCTGCTGGCCCGCCTGGACGGCCGGATCGTGGGCACCCTCACCCTGGTCATGTTCCCGACCCCGACCGGGATCCGCGCCTGGATCGAGGACGTGGTGACCGACGAGTCGGCCAGGGGCCAGGGCGTCGGCAAGGCGCTCACGCTGGCCGCGCTCGAGCTGGCGCGGGCCGGGGGCGCCCGCACCGTGGACCTGACCACCCGGCCGGCCCGCGAGGCCGCGGGCCGGCTGTACGAGCGGGTCGGCTTCGAGCGCCGCGAGTCCCGGGTGTACCGGTTCAGGACGTCCTGACCCGGCCACGGCAGGCTCGCCCGCCCCGCCCCGGGGACATCCGCCACATCCATCAAGATCATCTCCGGGGGCGTGGCGCCCTAGCCGAGCTCGGCGACCGCCTCGAGCAGCCTACTGACGTCGGAGACGTCGTTGTAGTGCACCAGGCCGGCTCGGACCGCGCACCCTGAGTCGCGGATGCCGAGCGCGCCGGTCAGCTCCCAGGCGTAGTTGTGCCCGTTCCAGACGTTGACCCTACGGCTTGCCAGGTGCTCGGCGACCCGCTGCGGCGTCATCCCTGCCACGGTGAAGTAGGCGGTGGCGGTCCGGCGCGCCGCCTTGCCGTAGCTGGTGACGTGCCGCATGCCGTCGAGGCCGCCGAGCAGCGTCCCGAACAGCTCCTGCTCGTGCCGCTCGGCCGCGGCCATCGAGGCCAGGATCCGTTCCCGCCTGCTGCCGGTCGCCGAGTCGTCCAGGCCAGCCAGGTGGTCCACCGCCGCGGCTACCCCGGCCAGGTCGGCGAACGCCGGCGTGCCGAGCTCGAACCGCTCGGGCACGGTGTCGGGCGAGGGCAGCAGCTTGTCCGGACGCAGCGAGCCGAGCAGGGCCGGGTCGGCGATCACCGCGCCGATATGCGGACCCGACCACTTGTAGGCGCTCGTGACGTAGAAGTCGGCGCCGAGCGCGCCGATGTCGACCGGACCGTGCGGGGTGGCGTGCACGCCGTCGACGTAGCTGAGCGCGCCGGCCTGCCGCGCCAGGCCCGTGATCGCGGCCACGTCTGGCCTGGTGCCGATCGCGTTGCTGGCGGCGGTGACCGCGACCAGCCTGGTCCGCTCGGTCACCAGGCTCGCGTACTGCGCGGCGGGCAGCTCGCCGGTGGCCGGGTCCACCTCGGCCCACCGCACCGACGCGCCGGCCCGCCTGGCGGCCTGCACCCACGGCCTGACATTCGCATCGTGGTCGAGCCTGGAGACGACTACCTCGTCACCGGCGGCCCAGGTGCTGGCCAGCGCGGCGGCGATCCGGTAGGTGAGGGTCGTCATGTTCGGGCCGAGTACCACGCCGGCCGGCTCGCCGCCGACCAGGTCAGCGACCGCCTCGCGACAGCGCTCGGTGATCTGCCCCGCCCTGGCACTGGCCGGGAACGCGCCGCCCGCGTTGCCGAGCCCGGCCCGGTAGGCATCGCCGATCGCGTCGATCACGGTCACGGGCAGCTGGGTGCCCGCCGCGCCGTCCAGGTAGGCATAGCCGTCGGCCAGCGCCGGATAGGCGGCCCGCACCCTGCCCACGTCGAACGTCATCCGCCGCCCACCCCTTCGGTGTCCTACCGGCCATCTTGGCAGCACCCTCCGGCCGGAGCAGCCAGGGCTAGCCGGTCAGCCGCCCCGAGGAGCGCAGCACGACAAGCCACGGGTCGCGGCCCGCCTTCAGCGGCAGGTGCGGGATGCCGGTCATCCATGCGGCGAGCACCGCGTCCGGGTCGATGGGCCGGTACTCGCCGCCGAGCGCGCTGGCCAGGTCCCAGGCGTGCACGTGCCACTCCACGATCGCGACTCCCGCCATCCCTGCCACGGTGATGACCCGGCCGCGGTAGCTGTGATGCGGCAGCCTGAGCAGCGGACCGAGCCTCGCCGCGTACCGAAGCGCGGACTCGGTGAAGGCCGCGATGTGCTCGTCCGCCGCCACGTCGGGCAGCGCGGCAAGCTCGGCGGCGTTCTGCCGTGCCAGCTTCCGCGCGATCGTGTCCGGGTGCGCGCCGGTCGCCATCAGCCTGGCCAGCCGGCTGACCGGCGCGTCGTCCAGGTACTCGTGGTAGTCATCGGCGATGCACCGCAGGTGCCCGGCGAGATCGGCGGCCCGCCACTCCGGGCACGGGGTAGGCGCGTTCCATGCGGCGGCAGAGAACTGCCCGGCAATCTTGATGATCGCCCTGATGCCGTCGTGATAGGCCGCCGGCGCATCGACCGCCGCCATTGACCGGTCAGCCAGCGGCATGGCCGTATCCCTGGAATCGCCGAGTTCCATGGGCCCTCCCTGCCCGCGCCGCCGCCCCCCGCCACCGCGCCGACGCGCCTCGCCAGACTGCCAGAAACAGCGGTAACTACGCCACCCGCACCTGACCGGAAAACAAAGTGACAGTTAACGCATCGGGCAGTTACCATCCGGCAAGTGGCTACTCCGGACGCTGTATCCCCCGTCGGCATGCCGGAAGAGCAGCAAGAACTTGCGCTGGAAGGGTCCCGCATCGAGCCGGCGGACCCCGGCCGCGCGGTGATCTCCCCGACCGCCTCGCTCTGGCGGATCAGGGAGTACCTGCGCCCGTACTACGGTCAGCTCGCCGTCATGCTCGCCGCCGCGCTGATCGGGGCGGGGACCGAGATCGTGATCCCGCTGCTCACCAAGGCGGCCATCGACGGGCCGATCGCGGCAGCCGCCCGGCCGGGGCATCACGACGACGCCCTGCTGGTGGCGATCGGGCTCGGCGCGATCGCGCTCGGCATCAGCGAGGTCATCTTCAACCTGATCAGGCGCTGGATCCAGGCCCGCGCCGTGTCCGACCTTGAGCAGGCCCTGCGCGACGACGTCTACAACCACCTGCAGCGGCTCGAGCCGGGGTTCCACGACGCATGGCAGTCCGGCCAGCTGCTCTCCCGAGCCACCACGGACCTGTCGGCGATCCGGCGGTTCGTCGGCTTCGGCACCATCTTCATGTTCACGAGCTCGGCCAGCTTCGTCGTCATCATCGTGCTGCTTGCCCAGATGAACCTGCTGCTCGGGCTGCTCACCGCCACCGTCTTCGCCCCGGTGACCGCGCTGTGCCTGCGATTCGAGCGGCGCTACAGCGTGCTGTCCAGGAAGGTGCAGGACGAGCAGGACGACCTGGCCACCGCGGTCGAGGAGGCGGCCGCCGGGATCAGGGTGATCAAGGCGCTCGGCCGCCAGTCCGAGGCCGCGGCCGCGCACCGCGAGCTTGGCGTGGCCGTGTACCGCACCCAGGTCGCCAAGGCACGCCAGCGCGGCGCCTTCTGGGCCGGCCTTGACCTGGTGCCCAACGTCACGATCGCGCTGATCCTGATGATCGGCGCGCTCGCCGTCAGCGAGGGGCACCTGACCATCGGCGGCCTGGTCGCCTTCGTCGCGCTGGTGCTCCAGCTCGTCTGGCCGATCGAGGCGATGGGCTACATCCTCGCTCTCGCCGAGGAGGCCGCCACCGCGGCTCAGCGGGTCTACGAGATCCTGGACACCCGGCCGACCATCACCAGCCCGCCCGGTAACGACCGCGGGCCGGCCGTACCCGGGCAGCGTGCGCCCGGCCAGCCGGGCGGCCACCTGGTGCTCGACCACGTCGGCTTCCGCTACCCGGGCGCCACCAGCCCCGTGCTCAGGGACGTCTGCCTTGAGCTGACCCCCGGCGAGACGGTCGCGCTGGTCGGCGCGACCGGTTCGGGCAAGACCACCCTGCTGCAGCTGATCGCCAGGCTTGCCGATGCCACGTCGGGCACGATCCGCCTGGACGGCACCGACATCACGACCATGCCGCTGGCCGCGCTGCGCACCGCGGTGGCCTGCGCATTCGAGGATCCGACCCTGTTCTCCGTCAGCGTCAGGGAGAACGTCGCGCTCGGGGTGGCCGACGCCACCGACGACGCGATCAGGGTCGCCCTGACCGCCGCTCAGGCCGACTTCGTCGACGACCTGCCGTGGGGGCTGGACACCAGGATCGGCGAGCAGGGGATGTCACTGTCCGGCGGGCAGCGGCAGCGGATCGCGCTCGCCAGGGCGATCCTGGCCAGCCCGTCGGTGCTGCTGCTCGACGATCCGCTGTCCGCGCTCGACGTGCACACCGAGGCGAAGGTCACCGAGGCGCTCGGCCAGGTGCTCAACGCCTCGACCGCGCTGGTGGTGGCCCACCGGCCGTCCACCGTCGCGCTGGCCGACCGGGTGGCGGTGCTCGAGGACGGCGAGATCACCGCCGTCGGCACCCACCACGAGCTGCTCGCCGCCAGCCGCCACTACCAGTACCTGATGAGCACCGACGCCCAGACCGGAGCGATCCGATGAGCGTCGTGCCGGAGGCGCGCGATGAGCACCGTGCCGGAGGCGCGCAGATGAACACCGTGCCGGAGGCGCGCAGATGAGCGAGGCGACCGCCCAGGAGTGGCGCGGCATCGCGGCCGAGGAGGCGACCGAGGTCTCCAAGGGCCTGTCGCTGCTGCTGCGCAAGCGCAGCCGGGCGCTGCTCGCGTCGTGCCTGCGGCCGCACCGCAAGACCGTGCTAGCCATCGGCGTGCTCGTGCTGATCGCCAACCTCGCCGGGCTGGCCGGCCCCTGGCTGATCGGAATCGCCGTGGACCGGGTGCCCGCCCTGATCCGCACCCGCCAGGACGGCCCGATCATCGTGGTGGTGGTTGGCTACTTCGTCGCCATCTGCGTGCAGGCCGCCGCGACCGCCACGTTCATCTCCGCACTCGGCAAGATGGGCGGCAGCGTGGTGCTCGAGCTGCGCGCCAGGCTGTTCGCCCACTTCGAGCGGCTGTCGGTCGCCTTCCACGAGCGGTACACCTCGGGCCGGGTGATCTCCCGGCAGGTCTCCGACATGGACTCGCTGTCCGAGCTGTTCGACGACGGCCTCGACTCGCTGCTGAACGCCGCATTCTCGCTGCTGTTCGTCGGCACCGGCATGCTGCTGCTCGACTGGCCGCTCGCGCTCGTGGTGATGGCCGGCTTCGCGCCGCTCGCCTGGCTCAGCGTCTGGTTCCAGCGCGAGTCGGCGGTGGCCTACCGGCGCACCAGGGAGACCATCGCGCTGGTGATCGTTCACTTCGTCGAGACCTTCAACGGAATCCGCGCGGTGCAGGCCTTCCGCAGGGAGCGCAGGAACGAGCAGATCTTCGGCAAGCTGAACGAGGATTACGCGGCGGCGACCAGGCGGTCCATGCGGCTGGTCGCTGTCTACTTCCCCGGCGTCACGCTGATCGGCAACCTCGCCGTCGGCGCGGTACTGCTCTACGGCGGGGTGCGGGTCATCGATCACGCCATGCAGGTCGGGGTGCTCGTCACGTTCCTGCTGTACCTCCGCAGGTTCTTCGAGCCGCTGCAGGACGTGTCGCAGTTCTACAGCACGTTCCAGTCCGCCGCCGCGGCGCTGGAGAAGCTATCCGGCGTCCTGGACGAGGAGCCCTCGGTACCCGAGCCGGCCGACCCCGTCCCGCTGCCCGCCCGCCCGCCGGGTGCCGGTCCCGGCAGGCAGCTGCGCATGGCGTGGGTGCGGTTCGGCTACCGGGACACGGTGGTGCTGCCGCGGCTCGACCTGCGCATCGAGGCCGGGCAGAAGGTGGCCCTGGTCGGTGCCACCGGCGCAGGGAAGACGACCATCGCCCGGCTGCTTGCCAGGTTCTACGACCCGGACGAGGGCCAGGTGCTGCTTGACGGCGTCGACCTGCGCGACCTGGCCGACGCTGACCTGCGCCGCGAGGTCGTGCTGATCACGCAGGAGAACTTCCTGTTCAGCGCGACGATCGCGGAGAACATCAGCCTCGGCAGACCCGGGGCCTCGCGCGCCGAGATCGTGGCGGCGGCGCGGGCCGTCGGCGCCGGGGCGTTCATCGACGCGCTGCCCGACGGCTACGACACCGAGGTCGGCAAGCGCGGCGGCCGACTGTCGGCCGGGCAGCGCCAGCTGATCTCGTTCGCCAGGGCGTTCCTCGCCGCGCCGAGCGTGCTGCTGCTTGACGAGGCGACCTCGCTGCTCGACCTGCCCGGCGAGCGGATCGTCCAGCAGGCACTTGAGACCGTCCTGGCCGGCCGCACCGCCGTGATCATCGCGCACCGGCTGTCCACGGTCAGGATCGCCGACCGGGTACTGGTGCTCGACCACGGCGAGATCGTCGAGGACGGCTCGCCCGCCGACCTGATGGCCGGCGGCGGCGAGTACTCCGACCTGCACCAGCGCTGGCTGGCGAGCCTGGCGTAGCGGTGCCCGCGATGACTCGCGCCGCCCGGCGCGGCGCGGCACGGCCTAGGCGGCCCTTACGCCCGCGGCCGTCCGCTAAGCTGGCCGCCGTGATGGTGGGGCGTAAGCAGGCCAGCGAGGACGCGCAGGGCAAGTACCTTGCCGATGTCGCGCTCGCCGCGAACTTCGATGACCTGCTCCGCGCGGCACGGACCGCCGAGGACCGGTTCCGCGCCGCGGAGGCCTCGGCCGCTCCGCTTGCCGAGCAGTACCGGCTGGCGAAGCTGCTGGACGCGGCGCTGACCGACGTCATGCGGTCCGGGTTCGCGGCCGTCCGGGCCGAGATCGGCCCGCGTGGCTACGACGACCGGATCTACAAGCGCAAGGCCATGGCCACGCCGGTGGTGCACGCGCTCAACGCCGAGGCCGAGCGGCTGCTCACGTTGCGGGAGACGCACCGGCTGACCGGAATCCCGCCGCGGCCGACTGGGGTCGGGCTGAGCCCGGAGCCGCTCGCCTCGCATGGGTCACACTGACCGGTGCCCGACCAGCCGGTCAGCGGTACGGAAATTATCCGGACGCGGGACGATGGTCCCCGGTCCGGGCGTTGTAACGAGTAGTGACTACGCATCATCACAGCGCCATCAGAAACTACCAGGAAAGCTACAAAGACCACGTTGCAAAACCATCCCGATGTGCCATGTCAGTACAGACACGTGACCTGGCACATTAGGTTGTGGTGATCACCACACCCCCGTGATGATCATTTGTCCCCCTAAGGATCAGGAGGCGCGCACGGATGTGCCCGCACTCGCCCCCGTGTCCGAGCGCAAGCGACCCGGATCACGAGGCGGCCCGGACTCTCATCAGCCATCCCGAGCAAGGCTGGAGCCTGCTCTGCAACGGCATCGTCGTGTTCGAGGACACCGGCGAACTGCTGCCCGACGGTGACGCGATCGCCCCGCACCGCCCCACCGATCTCGTAACCCGGCCGGTACAGGCCTCGCCCGCGGCCTGACCCCGCACTCAGGGCCACCTCTTCGGCCGCTGTCGCTGGCGTTACCGCCCGCGATCTCGTCGGCATCTGGTCGCCGGCATCCGGCCCGCGTTCCTCGCTCGCCCGGCTCGCCCCGCGCTCGCTCGGCAATCACCGCGCTCGCCCGGCACTCACTTGTGCCCGTCAGGCACTCCCCCACGCCCGGCCTACCCGGTACCTGGCCGGGCTAGCCGGGGCGATCCGCCCCGCCGAGCACCCCGGGCAGCCAGGCGCTGACCGCCGCGGCGATGGCGGCACGACCGCCGGACAGCGCGTGGTTCTGCCCCTTGAGCACCACGAGCCGGTCGGCGTCGGCCGCATCAGGCACCCCGAACGGGTCCCGCTCGCCGTTGATGACCAGGACGGGAACGTCCGCCGCGCGCAGTTCGTCCGCCCGTGACCGGCTTGGGTCACCGCCCTTGCCCGGCGGGTGCAGCGGGAAGGCCAGGGCGATGACGGCCGCTGCGCCCGCCGGCCCCGCGGTGCGGCAGGCCAGCCGCGCACCGTTGCTGCGGCCGCCCTGCACCAGCGGCACCGCCACGTAGTCCCGCCGCAGCGCGGCGATGATCTCCAGCCAGGCCGCGTCCTGCCGCAGCGCCGACCCAGGCGCGCGGGCGCCGGCCACCCGGTAGGGCTGGGTTACCCGCGCCACCGCGGCACCGGCCGCCATCGCGGCCTCGCGGACCGCGAGCAGATCAGGACTGGTCACGCCGCCGCCCGCCCCGTGGGTGAGTACCAGCAGGAAGGCGGGCCGGCTCGCCGGATCCATGTCGGCCCTGGCCGGCCCCCACTGCGTCGGGATCTCCATGGCGCAAGGGTACGGGCGCTCGCCGGGCCTGTCGGCCGCGGCTGGCCGACAGCAGCGCGGCGATCGCCATGGCCGCCATCGAGGCGTAGAACGCGGAGTGCAGGCCGGCCGTGAACACGACCGCCAGCGGGCCGTGCAGGCTGGTGGTGCCCACAAAGATCGCGAACGCCAGACCCTTGGAGATGGACCGTGACGCGATCAGGATCGCCATTGCGAAGGAGAACACCATCCCCACGTTGGCGAAGGTCCGCAGCATGCCCGACGCGATGCCGAACACTGTCGGCGGCGTCGCCTTCATCACCGCCGAGCTGTTAGCCGGGAAGAACGCGCTCGCCCCGATCCCGTTGACCACGCTGGCCAGCACAACCAGCCACAGGCCGGTGGTCAGCGACAGGTGCGCGAAAATGAACAACGCCACCACCTGGATGGCCAGGCCGGCCGTGGCCGGAACGACCGGCCCGAGCCTGTCGGCGAGACGGCCGGCGAACGGCCCGACCGCGGATCCTCCGACATAGCCAGGGACCAGGAGCAGCGATGCGTGCAGCGGCGTGAGGCCGCGCGGGCCCTGCAGGTACATGATCACCAGGAACAGTACGGCGAAGTTGGCCAGGCCCTGGAAGAAGGAAGCGAGCAGCGAGGGGGCGATCATCGGGATCCGGAGCAAGGACAGGTCAAGCATCGGCGCGGCCTGACGGCGCTCGATCAGCACGAAGCCGGCCAGCAGCAGGAGGCCGCCGGCAAGATAGCCGGTCACCTCGGCGTCCAGCGACGCGGTGGCCAGCCTGGTCATCGCCCACAGCACGCCGAACAACCCGGCGCCGAGCGTGACCATTCCGGCCACGTCGACGTGCTGGCGCGCCCGCTCGCCCCGGTCGACAAGCACCCGCGTCGCCAGCAGCAGGGCGGCCAGCCCGATCGGGACGTTGATCCAGAAGATCCACCGCCATGACACGTAGGTCACGATGATCCCGCCGAGCACGATGCCGAGCACCGCGCCGAGGCTCCAGCCGACTGAGTTGTAGCCGTACGCGCGGCCGCGCCGTTCCCGCGGGAACAGGTCGGCGATGATGGCGCCGCTGTTGGCGGTGACGAAAGCGCCGCCGATCCCCTGCAGCACCCGGAAGCCGATGATCGAGGCCTCGTTCCATGCCAGCGCGCAGGCGAACGAGCCGAGAATGAAGACGGCGAACCCCATCTGGTACATCCGGACCCGGCCGAACATGTCGCCAAGCCGCCCGACCTGCGTGGCCAGCAGGGTGATGACGAGCAGGTAGCCGACCACCACCCAGATCACCGAGGAGAGTGCGACGTGAAGTCCGCGCTGGATCTCCGGCAGGGCGAGCACCACGATCGTGGTGTCGACCGCGGTGATCAGCACCCCGGTCATCACGACGACCATGGCCAGGCCCGTGCGCGAGCTGATCCGGCCCG
>Ga0335081_10001546_pt1 | contig 36679 bp, 33 predicted proteins | sample Lox_Sample_35_FD_206713 | JGI IMG/M metagenome (GOLD analysis project Ga0335081, IMG submission 206713) | Soil microbial communities from Loxahatchee National Wildlife Refuge, Florida, United States - Lox_Sample_3.5 | ecosystem: Environmental > Terrestrial > Soil > Wetlands | place: USA...
AGCACGGGATCCCGGTGACGGCCACCAGGGCCAAGCCCTATTCCACGGACCGGAACCTGCTCCATATCAGCTACGAGGGCGGCGTCCTCGAGGACCCGTGGAAAGAATCGACCAATGACATGTACACCCTCGCCGTGCCCGTCGAGAAGGCCCCGGACAGGGCCGAGTATGTCGAGGTCGACTACGAGGCGGGCAACCCGGTCGCGATCAACGGCAAAAAACTGTCTCCCGCGGCGCTGCTCGCCGAGTCGAACCGGATCGCCGGGGCCCACGGCGTGGGCCGCGTCGACCTCGTCGAGAACCGGTATGTGGGCATGAAGTCCCGCGGCGTGTACGAGACGCCGGGCGGCACGCTGCTGCACGCGGCGCACCGGGCCGTGGAGTCCATCACCATGGACCGCGAGGCCATGCACCTCCGGGACAGCCTCATTCCTCGCTACGCCGAGCTGGTCTATTATGGATACTGGTTCGCGCCCGAGCGGGCCATGCTCCAGGCCGCGGTTGACGAGTCGCAGAAGAACGTGACCGGCACCGCGCGGGTCAAACTGTACAAGGGAAACTGCGACACCGTCGGCAGGAAATCACCGGTCTCGCTCTATAACCCCGAACTCGCGACCTTCGAGGCGGACCGCGTCTATGACCAGAAGGACGCCGAGGGGTTCATCCGATTGAATGCGCTGAGGCTCAGGATCGGGAGCAAGGCCGGCAGGAGGCCGTAAAGCGTACAGGGAGAACGGTGCCCTTCACGGGACCCGGCCCGCCGTTTTTTCTTCCCGGAGCAAGGCGATGGTAAACCTATGAACAAGAAGACCGCGATACCCAGGAAAAAAAAGACGGCGAAGAAGTCCGCGGCGAAGTCCAAGCCCTGGTCCGGCCGATTCAAGGAGGCAACGAACCAGCTCGTGGAGGAGTTCACGGCATCGATCCCCTACGACTGGCGGCTCTATCCCTATGACATCGCCGGCAGCATGGTGCACGCGAGCATGCTCGCGCGGCAGAAGATCATCACCACGAAGGAGTCGGACCGGATCCTGCGCGGGCTTGAAGATATCCTGCGGGAGATCGCATCGGGGGCGTTCACGTTCAGCGCGGAGCTGGAAGACATCCACATGAACATCGAAAGCAGGCTGATCGAGAAGCTCGGTCCTGTGGGCGGGAAGCTTCATACGGCACGGAGCAGGAACGATCAGGTCGCACTCGACATCCGGATGTACCTGCGCGACGAGATCGCCGACATTCACGACCTGCTCGCGGCGCTCCAGAAGACGCTCGTCGGGCTTGCTCACGCGCACCAGGACGTGATCCTTCCGGGGTACACGCATCTGCAGCGCGCCCAGCCGGTGCTGCTCGGCCACCACCTGCTCGCCTATTACGAGATGTTCGAGCGCGACCGTGGGCGGCTCGAGGACTGCTTCCGCAGGGTGAACGTCATGCCCCTCGGCGCCGGCGCCCTCGCCGGGACCGTGCTCCCCATCGACCGGAAGTTCGTCGCCAGGCAGCTGGGATTCAGCGGCGTCTGCGAGAACAGCATCGATGCGGTTTCGGACCGTGACTTTGCCATCGAGTTTGCGGCGGCCTGCTCCCAGATCATGATGCACCTCTCGCGCCTGGCCGAGGAGTTCGTGATCTGGTCAAGCTCGGAATTCGGGTTCATCACGATCTCCGATGCTTTTGCCACGGGGTCGTCGATCATGCCCCAGAAGAAGAACCCCGACGTCGCGGAGCTCACCCGGGGCAAGACCGGCCGCGTCTACGGCGGCCTCATGACGCTCCTTACCATCATGAAGGGCCTTCCTCTCGCGTACAACCGCGACATGCAGGAGGACAAGGAGCCCCTCTTCGACGCCGCTGACACGGTCTCGCTCACGCTCGCCGTCTTCACGGACATGCTGAAAAGCGTCACTATCAACCGGGAAGCGATGCGGAGAGCGGCGGAGGACGGCTTCATCACCGCGACCGACCTTGCCGATTATCTCGTCAAGAAGGGCATGCCCTTCCGGGAGGCCCACGAGATCGTGGGCAGGGCCGTCCTGCGCGCCCTGGAACTGGGGTGCGGCCTCAATACCATGCCGATCGAGGAATATCAGCGGCTTTCCGACCTGATCGGGGATGACGTGTACCGGGCGTTGTCGGTGGAGCGCTCGGTGAGCCGGAGGAGCTCCTACGGCGGCACGGCTCCCGTCAATCTCAGGAAGCGCCTCCAGACGCTGATGCAGAAACGATGATGACCCGGCCGTGGTGGCTCCCGGCGCCCGTTGCTCTGGCGTGCATGCTGATGCTGTTCGCGTCCTGCGGCAGGAAGACGGACCCGCTGGTGCCTGCCAGTCCCCGGTCCGAACCGGTCAGGGACATCCGGGCAGTGGCCCGCGACGGCGTGGTCTTCCTTTCCTGGGCCATCCCCGCGAAGAACGTCGAAGGGAAAGATTTGAACCCGGCCGAGGTCCTGGGCTTCCGCATCTTCCGGTCGGAACCGGGCAGGGAAGGAAAAGCAGCGCGCTCCCGGCAGATCGCCGTGATCGACCTCGCACACCCGGCACCCGCTGAAGTGCTGAACGGGAGGGTCTCCTGGAGCGACGCCCACCTCAAGTACGGTCAGACCTACGGGTACCGGATCCGGGTGGTGACCGCGCGAGGGGGACCGAGCCTGCCTTCCGATGAGGTCAGGCTGACGCCGCTGCTCTCGCTCGCGGCGCCCGGGCGCCTGACTGCGGCGGAAGGGGACAGCCGGATCATGGTGACCTGGGCCCCGGTGACCACGCGCTCCGACGGGAGCTCCTATGACGGCTTTGTCGGATACAACCTGTACCGGGGAACGGCTGCAGGCCGGGAGGGGGAGGCGCCCCTGAACAAGGAGCCGCTCAGGAACGCAAGCTATCAGGATACGTCCGTTGTGAACGACAGGGTGTATTATTACATGGTCCGGGCTGTTGACAGCCCGGCACAGCCCTGGAAGGAGAGCCTCGATTCTCCCGAAGCTTCAGCCGCGGCGCGGGACCTGACCCCGCCGGACCGCCCGACGGGATTGACCGTCGTGCCGGGGGTCGGCAGGATCTTCCTGACCTGGAACGAGAACCGGGAGCGCGACCTCGCCGGCTATCATGTGTACCGGTCGCACGGGAGCGGCGCAGGCTACGAGCGGCTCACGAACAAGCCGATCGACCGGACGACCTTCTCGGACGAGACCGTAAAGCCCGGCATTCCCTATTCCTATGTCGTCACCGCCGTGGACAAGGCGGGGAACGAAAGCGCGTATTCGAAGGGGCAACAGGCGACCGCCGAGAGGCTTCGCTAGGTCCGGGATGCCGGCATCGCACCGACCGGATGGCGGATCGAAATGAACAGGACAGTCCATGCATGATTTTCATTACAAGAACGGCGAGCTGTACTGTGAAGGGGTACCGGTCGGGAACGTAGCCCAGCGCGTAGGAACGCCCTTCTACCTTTACAGCAGCAACACGCTGGCAAGCCATGTCCGGTCTTTCACCGGCGCGTTCAAGGACGTGCCCCATCTCGTCTGCTTCGCGCTCAAGGCCAACTCGAACAGCGCTGTGCTCCGGCTGCTCGGGAAAGAAGGGGCCGGTGCAGACATCGTTTCGGGTGGCGAACTCTTCCGTGCGCTCCGGGCAGGCATTGATCCCCGCAAGATCGTCTATGCCGGCGTGGGCAAGCGGCGGGACGAGATCGAGTACGCGCTCAAGGTCGGCATCCTCATGTTCAACGTCGAATCGGCGGAGGAGCTGCTGGCCCTCGACCGCGCGGCGCAGGAGATGCATTCCACTGCCCGGATCGCGCTGAGGGTCAACCCGAACATCGACCCGAAGACGCATGCCTATATTTCGACGGGGTTGAAGGAGAACAAGTTCGGCATTCCCATCGAGCAGGCCCTGGAGAGCTACCAGACCGCAAAGGCCCTTGCGAACGTGGAAGTGGTCGGCGTCCACCAGCACATCGGCTCCCAGATCACCGAGGTTCAGCCCTTTGTGGACGCGCTCGAGAAACTGCTCGGGTTTGTGAAAGAGCTCAAAGCGGCCGGTGTGGCCATCAGGTACATCAACATCGGCGGCGGCCTCGGCATCACCTACAAGGACGAGACGCCGCCCCTGCCGGCGGAGCTCGCCAAAGCAATCAAGCCGCTCGTCAAGAACTCGGGCTGCACCCTGGTCCTCGAGCCGGGCCGCGCGATCGTCGGCAACGCCGGCATCCTGGTGACGAGCGCGCTGTATCATAAGGACAGCGGGGAGAAGCAGTTCCTGATCGTGGACGCCGGCATGAACGATCTGATCCGGCCGAGCCTGTACGAGGCGTACCATGAGATCAAGCCCGTCGTCGAAGAGGTGACCGCCGGCAGGGCCGTTGTCGACGTGGTGGGGCCGATCTGCGAATCGGGGGATTTCCTTGCCAAGGACCGCGAGGTCCCCGAAATGAAGCAGGGAGCGCTGCTCGCCGTGATGGGTGCGGGCGCCTACGGTTTTTCCATGTCGTCGAACTACAATTCGCGGCCGCGGGTCGCAGAGGTGATGGTGCGCGGGAGTGAATACTTCATCGTGCGCGAACGGGAGACCTACAACGATCTCATCAGGGGCGAGAAGATCCCGCGCTGGCTGGAATAGACTGCAGAGAGGCTTATCGGACACGGATTGATACGAAGGCCGCGCATGCACAGCATTCGTCTTTGATTCGCCGCGGTGATTGTCCGCGGTTCATGCCGGGTTTATCATGAAAAAGATCCCATTTTACAAGATGCAGGGGAGCGGCAACGACTTCATTCTGGTCGACAACCGGCGGGGGGTGCTCACGGGCAGGAACCTCCGGCAGGTCGCCATGACCGTCTGCGACCGCCACTACTCGGTCGGGGCCGATGGCTTCATCGCCATCGAGCCGTCGAAAAAGGCCGACTTCAAGTGGCGCTTCTTCAATGCGGACGGAAGTGAAGCGGAGATGTGCGGGAACGGCTCGCGCTGCGCCGCGCGGTTTGCCTACCTGAGAAAGATCGCGAAGAGGACGCTGTCCTTCGAGACGAAGGCAGGGCTCGTCCGCGCCGAGGTCGGGAAGAACGCTGTCAAAGTGCAGCTGACCGGAGCGACGGCGCTCCGCCTGAACATCGCAGTTCCCCTCGCGACGGGCGCCCGCACAGGGCATTTCATCAACACCGGCGTCCCCCATCTGGTCTACCTTTCCGACCGGCTCGATGCCGAAGACGTGGAGACCATCGGCAGGAAGACGAGGCGGCACGATCTGTTCAAGCCGGACGGTACCAATGTCAACTTCATTCAGGTCCAGGGGCGCCACCGGCTCAGGATCAGGACCTATGAGCGGGGCGTGGAAGGGGAAACGCTGGCCTGCGGCACCGGTGCCGTGGCTGGCGCGCTCATCGCCGGCACGCTCGGGCTGGTCGCCTCCCCGGTGGAAGTGACCACGAAAAGCGACGAGAAACTGACCGTCTCCTATGAACGGTCGGGCGACCGGTTTACCGCTCTCCACCTGGAAGGCGATGCGAAGGTCATCTGCGAGGGAAGTGTGTATCTCTGATGAATGACCTCGGGCGTAAGAGGGATGAGCAGGGAGAGTGCGCAGTTCTTCCCTGAACCCCAGTTCATCCGCGTTGTCTGTTGGTGCATACTCATAAGGAGGCTGTCATGTTCAAAGGTTCCATGGTTGCGATCGTCACGCCCTTCAGGAGCGGGAAGGTCGATGAAAAGGCGCTGGGTGATCTCATCGAGTTTCATATCAAGAGCGGCACCGACGTGATCGTGCCCTGCGGCACCACGGGCGAGTCGGCGACACTCTCCCACGAGGAGCACCACCGCGTGGTGGAGATCACGGTGAAGACCGTCAACAAGCGGGTGCCCGTCATCGCCGGCGCCGGCTCGAACTCGACCTCCGAGACCATCGATCTGACGAACTACGCAAAGAGGGCCGGCGCCGACGGCGTGCTGCTTATCACGCCCTACTATAACAAGCCGACGCAGGAAGGCCTGTACCAGCACTTCAAGAGGGTTTCGGAATCCGTCGACATCCCCATCGTCCTCTACAACGTGCCGGGCAGGACGAGCGTCAACATGCTTCCCCCGACCGTGGCCCGGCTCAGGGCGATCAGGAACATCGTCGGCATCAAGGAAGCCACCGGCGACCTGAAGCAGGTGAGTGAACTGCTCCGGCTCTGCGGCAGGGACTTCGATGTAATTTCCGGCGACGATTTCACGACGCTCCCGCTGCTCCATCTGGGCGGCGTGGGCGCCATCTCGGTGACGGCAAATATCGCACCGGCCGATGCCGCCGGCATGTTCGATGCCTTTTTCGCCGGGAAGTACGAGGAGGCGCTCAGGCTCCACTACAAGATGGAGCCGCTGCACGGCATGATGTTCATCGAGACCAACCCGATCCCGGTCAAGACATCGCTGGCGCTCATGGGCAGGATCAGCGAGGAATTCCGCCTGCCGCTCTGCGCCATGGCGGACGCCAACAAGGAAAAGCTCAAGAAGGCGCTCAAGGACTACGGGCTGCTGTAAGGGCTGAAACCATTCTTGCCGCGGATTGGAATAGGCGTGCCGGGCTTACAGGGTGTCCGCGTTTATCCCTGATCCACGGCTGACAAGGAGTCGCTATGATCAAGGCGGTCGTGACCGGCGTTGCCGGCAGGATGGGTTCCCGGATCGTGAACGTGCTCTCCACGTCGGAGGGCATCATGCTCGGGGGCGCGCTCGAGAGAAAGGGCCAGCCCCTCATCGGCCAGGACGCGGGAGGGCCGGCCGGCATACCCGCTACCGGGGTGAAGATCACCGACGATCTCGCGGCAGCGCTCAGGGCGGGCGACGTGCTGATCGATTTCACGTCGCCAGAGGCGAGCCTCCTGCACCTCAAGACCTGCGCAGAGCAGGGCAGGGCGGCCGTCATCGGGTCCACGGGGTTCACGAAGGAGCACCTTGCCGAGGTGCATGCCTACGTGCAGAAGGTCCCCTGCGTGCTGTCGCCCAACATGAGCATCGGCGTGAACCTCTGCTTCAAGGTGCTTGCTGAGATCGCGAAGACCATCGGCGACGATTACGACATGGAGATCGTCGAGGCCCACCACCGCATGAAGAAGGACGCCCCGTCGGGGACGGCCATGAAAATGGCCCAGGTCATCGCCCAGGCCGTGAACCGGAACCTCGACGAGGTCGGCGTCTACGCGCGCAAGGGCATGATCGGCGAACGGACGAAAAAGGAGATCGGCATCCAGACGCTCCGCGGGGGGGACATCGTCGGCGAGCACACGGTGCTGTTCGCGGGCAAGGGGGAGCGGATCGAGATCACCCACCGGGCGCACAGCCGCGATACCTTCGCGGCAGGGGCCGTCCGGGCGGCGAAATGGGTCGTGGGGAAAAAGCCCGGCCTGTACGACATGATGGACGTGCTGGGACTAAAGTAAGCGGTGCACTACCGCGAGGAGCAGATGAACATGAAGAGAACCATCCTTATCGTTTTGATCCTGGGGGGACTGGTGAGCCTGTTGCCCGCCACCCTGGGCGCCTTCTCATCGGATCATCCCGGCTGCAACGGCGACTGCAAGGAATGCCACAAGCTGGAGAAGAAGGATGCCGAGGCGATCGTCAAGAAGCTGAACCCGGCGCTCAGCGTGGTCGATGTCAAGCAGGCGATTGTCAAGGGGCTCTGGCAGGTTGACGTCGATGCTGGAGAAGGCAAGCGCGGCCCGATTTTTCTGGACTATTCGAAAAAGAACCTGATCGTCGTGCAGCAGATCATTCCCGTGGACAGCATCGGTAAGGAGGCGCCCCGCCGCAAGATCGACTTCTCGAAGCTGCCCTTGAAGGACGCCCTTGTCATGGGGCCGAAGACCGCGAAGAAGAAGGTGGCCGTTTTCACGGACCCCGACTGCCCCTACTGCCGGAAACTGCACGAAGAGATCAAGAAGGTGCTGGAAAAGCGGAAGGACATCGCCTTCTATATCTTTCTCCGGCCGCTGCCGATGCACCCCGAGGCTCCGCGGAAGGTCGAGGCCATTTTGTGCGAGCGCTCGCTCTCCCTGCTCGATGACGCCCTGTCCGGCAAGCCCGTGCCCGCACCCGCCTGCTCGACGGCGAAGGTGCAGATGGAGAAGAACATCGCCCTTGCCGATTCCCTCGAGTTCCGCGGCACCCCGACCATGGTCCGCGAGGACGGCACGGTGAACCCCGGATTCCTTGCTGCAGAGCCGCTCGAGGCTTGGATCGACGGCAAGTAGCCGGCAGGGCTTCCCATGAGACTGGTGAGGTTCCTCGCGGAAGGCAGGCCGGTCTGCGGCATCGTGAACGGTGACGAGATCGCGGAGCTGGAGGGAAATTTTTTCTCCCCCTTCAAGATGCTCCAGGCCCGCCATTCCCTCTCCCGGGTCGTACTTCTCCCGCCGTGCCTGCCGTCCAAGGTGGTCGCCGTGGGGCTGAACTACCGGGACCACGCGGAAGAACTCGGCTTCCCTGTTCCGGACGATCCGATCCTCTTCCTGAAGCCGGCCACGACCGTCATCGGTCCCGGCGAGCCCATCTTATACCCCGCAATGAGCGGCCGCGTCGACTATGAGGCGGAGCTCGGCGTTGTGATCAGGGACCATGTCCGGAACATCAGCCCCGGCGAGGCAGGCAGCCACATCCTCGGGTACACGTGCGCAAACGATGTGACGGCCCGGGACCTCCAGAAAAAGGACGGGCAGTGGACGCGCGCAAAATCCTTCGACACATTCTGTCCAATCGGCCCCTGGATCGAGACCGACGTCGACCCCGGCGACCTCCAGGTCGAGGCCTATCTGAACAATGAGCGGAAGCAGCGCTCCCGCACATCGCAGTTCATTTTCAAGGTTCCCTTTCTGGTCAGCTTCATATCGAAGGTGATGACGCTGCTTCCCGGGGACCTCATCATCACGGGAACGCCCTCGGGCATCGGGCCCATGAAGCCGGGCGACGAGATCGAGGTGCGGATCGAGGGGATCGGATCGCTCAGGAACACGGTAACATGAAAAAAGGGAAAACGCACAATGAGAGCGAACACCTTTCCCCCTGTTCGGCATTCTCCACGGTGCATTATAAGCGGAGGGAACGCAGTTGACAACGAGTGAGACCTACATCCAAGGCCTCTTTGCCGAACGCATCGGCGGTCTGCGGTTCGGCAAAGAGACGAAGATCTACAAGTTCGAGAAGATCAAGCGTGCGAAGCGCGCGGCCCTGGCCGCCCATCCCGGAGTCGAGCTGATCGACTTCGGCGTGGGAGAGCCCGACGAGATGGCCTTCCCCGGCGTTGTCCAGGCGCTCAAGCAGGAGGCGGAAAAGCCCGAGAACCGGGGCTACGCCGACAACGGCATCCCCGAGTTCAAGGAGGCTGCGGCACGGTATCTGCAGAAGGTCTTCGGCGTGTCCGGGATCAACCCCGAGACCGAGGTGCTCCACGGCATCGGCAGCAAGCCCGTGCTTGCCATGTTCCCGGCCGCGTTCATCAACCCCGGGGACGTGACGCTCATGACCGTCCCGGGCTATCCCATCCTGGGGACGCACACCCGCTGGTACGGGGGGAGCGTGGTGAACCTTCCGCTCCTGGAGCAGAATGGTTTTCTGCCGGACCTTGACTCCCTGCCCGCCGATATCAGGAAAAAAGCGAAGCTCCTGTACATAAACTACCCGAACAATCCGACCGGCGCCGGGGCCACGGAGGCCTTCTTCGAGCGGGTCGTGAAGTTCGCCAGAGAGAACAGCGTCATCGTGGTGCACGATGCGGCCTATGCCGCGCTCATGTTCGGCTCCAAGCCGCTGTCCTTCCTGTCCGTTCCCGGGGCAAAGGACGTCGGCGTCGAGGTCCACTCGCTTTCCAAGGCGTATAACATGACGGGCTGGCGTCTCGCGTTCGTGGCCGGGAACGAGCGGGTCATCGCGGGATACGGGAACGTGAAGGACAACTATGACTCAGGTCAGTTCAAGGCGATCCAGAAGGCGGGGATCCATGCGCTGGAACACCCGGAGATCACCAGCGAGATCACCGCGAAGTACGAGCGCAGGCTCAGGGCGATGACCGCGGTGCTTGCGGACCTGGGATTCAGCGCGAAGATGCCCGCGGGGACCTTCTACCTCTACGTCAGGATGCCGAAAGGCGTCAGGGGCGGCAGGAGGTTCGCGACTGCCGAGGAATTCTCCGAGTTCCTGATCGCCGAGAAGCTGATCAGCACCGTGCCCTGGGACGATGCCGGCTCCTATATCCGGTTCTCAGCCACCTTCGAAGCGAAAGGCAGGGCGGACGAACAGCGCGTGCTCGACGAGTTCAAGAAGCGGATGGCGGGGTTGCAATTCGAGTACTGATAGAATGATTCCTCTGCACGCGAAGCAGGGTGGAGAGGGATTCACGCAGATTCAGGAACTGGTGGGGGGCGTTGATATTGTCCCGTCCTCTACGTGTTACCTGCCAAAATCTGCGGCCAGAGGTTTTTTATGCCGGCCATTGCGTACATCGGTGTAGGCTCGAACGTGGGCGACAAGAAGGCCAACTGCCAGCGGGCGATCGAGCTGCTGGAGGAGGCTGATAAGGTCGTTGCGGTGTCCTCGCTGTACTATACCGAGCCAGTGGGCTACCAGGAGCAGGAGGACTTCATCAACGCGGTCGTCGCCCTGGAAACGGAGCGCTCCCCGGCCGTGCTCCTGGCCCGATGCCTCGCGCTGGAAGAGCGGCTCGGACGGAAGCGCACCCTGCGCTGGGGGCCGCGCACGATCGATCTCGACATCCTGTTGTACGGGGAGCAGGTGGTGAACCTTCCTGACCTGGTCATTCCCCATCCGCAGATGGCCGCCAGGAAGTTCGTTCTCGTTCCGCTGGTCGAGATAGCCCCCGATGCGGTGCATCCGGTCCTGAAGAAGACCGCCCGCCTGATGCTGCAGGAGTTGAAGGACACCGCCACGGTCATGAAGTGTAGGTGACCGCAGAGAGCCATGACCAGGAAACCGGAGACGCACAACACGCGCTATATCGTCACGGAGGGGCCCATCGGCGTCGGCAAGACGAGCCTCACGAGCCTGATCGCCGGGGAGCTCGGCGCCCGCCTGATCCTGGAGCAGGCCGAGGAAAACCCCTTCCTCACCGATTTCTACAAGGACTCCGCGCTGTACCGGTTCCAGACGCAGATGTTCTTCCTGCTCAACCGGTATCGCCAGCAGGAGGATATGGTCCAGCCCGATCTCTTCACGCGTATCACGATCAGCGACTACCTCTTTGCCAAGGACCGCATCTTTGCCTACCTGAACCTGAACGACCACGAACTGGCGCTCTACGAGCAGATCTACAAGATGCTGGAGCCCAAGATCGTGCGCCCCGACCTCGTCATCTTCCTGCAGGCCGACACGGACACGCTGCTCAGGCGGATCAGGCAGCGGGCAAGGCAGTTCGAAAAGGAGATCAACCGCGACTATATCGCATCGGTGAACGAAGCGTACAACCACTACTTCTTCCATTACTCCCAGACTCCCCTGCTGGTCATCAACACGACGGACATCGACTTCGTGAACCGCCGGGGCGACCTCGACGACCTCCTGAAGCAGATCCTGAGCATGAAGCAGGGGACGCAGTATTACGTGCCGGTGTCAAAAGGGAAGCGATAACAGCCTGGTCATCCGATCGGGCCTGCGCCATGAAGACCATCACCGCCATAGCCGATATGCAGGCCCTCGCTGAATCGTTCCGCAGGGACGGAAAGCGGATCGGTTTCGTGCCGACCATGGGCTTTCTGCACGAAGGCCATCTCTCGCTGATGCGGAAGGCGCGGCAGGAGTGCGATGTCGCGGCTGCGAGCATCTTCGTGAACCCGACGCAGTTCGGGCCGAACGAGGACCTCGACCGCTATCCGCGCGACATCGAGGGCGACCGGAGGAAGTGCGAGTCCGCTGGCGTTGACCTGCTGTTCATGCCGGAAGCGAAGGCAATGTACCCCGCCCAGCCCACCGTGTTCGTGGTCGTCGAGGGAGTGTCCGAAATCCTCGAAGGCGCGATACGGCCCGGGCATTTCAAGGGTGTCGCCACGGTCGTGTCCAAGCTTTTCAACATCGTGAAGCCGCACCGGGCCTATTTCGGCCAAAAGGATTTCCAGCAGTGCGTGGTGATCAAACGCATGGTACGGGAGCTGAACCTCGGCGTGGAGGTCGCGGCGCTCCCGACCGTGCGCGAGGCCGACGGCCTCGCCATGAGTTCCCGGAACAGCTATTTGACCCCGGAGGAGCGGCGGGCGGCGACGGTCCTGTACCGGGCGCTGACCTCGGCCCGGGACCTGTACCTCGCCGGGGCCGGGGAGCCGGAGAAGCTGAAGAACAAGGCCAGGGCAGTGCTGCAGACGGAGCCGGGGGTAACGATCGACTACGTCGAGATCGCGGACCCCGAAACGCTCGCTTCGCTCGCGGAAGCCCGGGGCACGATGGTGATGCTCCTTGCCGCGCGGCTCGGACGCACAAGACTGATTGACAATCTTCTGATTCCGTGATGGGGAAGGATAGTCGGTTCTGCACATCTTCCCACTCTTCTTCGGTCCGCGCAATGAGCCCCGCCAAACACACGCCACACTGGGTGACCGCAGGGGAACCAGGAAATCGGCACGGTTTCCCGTCAAACGCTGCTACGGTCAATTCCTGATCCTCATGGGGAGCTTTCCTGGATGTTCAGCTCATCCGCTCCGATGGTGCTCGCATTGATTTAATCGACTTCCCAGCAAGGCAACAGAGTACAGGCAGGAGCCCCGATATGCGAAAGAACAGAAAACGCTGCCCCTGGACATCGGACGATCCCCTCATGATCGCCTATCACGACCGGGAATGGGGCGTGCCGCTCCACGACGACCGTAAGCTCTTCGAGTTCCTCGTCCTGGAGGGCCAGCAGGCGGGGCTTTCCTGGTCCACGGTGCTCCGGAAGCGGGAGAACTTTCGCAAGGCCTTTCAGGGATTCCATCCCGCTGTCGTTGCGCGCTACCGCGAAAGGGATGTGGAGCGGCTCCTCAAGAATGAGGGCATCATCCGCAACCGGATGAAGATCGAATCAGCGATCACCAACGCGAAGAAGGTCCTTGTCATACAGGAAGAGTTCGGGTCCTTCGATGCCTATCTCTGGCGGTTTGTCGGCAAGAAGCCCGTGAAGCACCGGTTTGCACATCTGGGCGAGATCCCCGTCACGACCGATGAAGCCGATGCCATGAGCAAAGATTTGAAGAAGCGGGGGTTCAAGTTCGTGGGTTCGACCATGTGCTATGCCTTCATGCAGGCGGTGGGCATGGTCAACGACCACGTGACAGGCTGCTTCCGGTACCGGGAAGTGCGATGAAATTTCTGCACCGTCTGCGGTAAAATTGTCTGATTATTTCGCATAATTTTGAAGGAGCAACTGCGAAATCCGTTTTTCGCAAAGTAGAAGAGAACGCAAAGAAAAACGAAAAAAATAACATGCGAAATGAAACACAGCTGTATTTGAGGGCTATTCAGTTCCTGGATCAAGTTCTTGCTTATTCTCGAACTTTACGGTAAGTGGTCTTTCGATTCTCATCCTTTCTTTGCGGCTTTGCGGCTCTGAGCGAAAAAAAATGATTATTTCCTGTTATGGGTCTGAGATGTGGCGTTGCGTATGATGGTAAGTCCGCATTTTCACGAATAGAAGAAAGAGTAATTGCTTTATGAGCGCATCCTCCTCGAAGTCTACCCTCTCCGGTATCACCCGCGTTGTCGGCGTAGACCTCGCCGGCAGTCCCGGGCGGAAAACGGGCATATGCATCCTCAGGGGGATGACTGTTTCCGCGTTCAAGACCGTGCATTCCGATGATGATATCCTCGCCTTCATTGAAGCATCCCGTGCGTCTCTCGTGGCGATCGATGCGCCCCTCAGCCTGCCGCCGGGAAGAACATCCCTCGAGGAGAGGACCGGTGAGCATTTCCGGGCCTGCGACCGCGAGCTTTTGAAACGCGGCATCCGCTTCTTCCCCATCACGCTCGGCCCCATGCGGCTGCTGACCACGCGCGGCATCAGGCTCAAAGAACTCCTGGAAGGGCGCGGGTTCGAGGTCATTGAGATCTATCCCGGCGGCGCGCAAACAGGGCGGGCTTTCAAGGCTGCGGCGAGGGCTGGAGAAACTCGGGCTCAAGGGGCTCGAGAGGAATATGAACGGTGATGAGCTTGATGCCGTGACCGGCGCCCTCGTCGGGAGACTGTATCTGAAGGGAAAGGCTGAGGTGCTGGGCAGCTTCAGCGAGGGCGCTATTGTCGTCCCGAGAGCGGGACGGCGACGAACATGAGCACCGGCAGCGGCGGCGATATTGCCCCTTGATCCCGACCGGGATTCTGTCCTCCCTGCCCCCAAAGCTACTTGACCTCGATGAGCACCAGCCGGTCGTTCCCTGACTCCGCCCCCCAGATCTCTCCCGGCCTGCCGAGAAGCTGGCGCACGTTCGCACCCCTGCGGTCGCTCGGAAAGCTCTTAAACGCTCCGGTCTTGGGGTCGAAGCGTACAATGGCGTTCGATGCGAAATCCGTCAGCCAGACAACGTCCATTTCGTCCACATACACGGCATAGGCGCGGGGGGAGTCGCCGGGAAGCTTCCAGCTTTGCCATCCGCTTGTCTTCGGATCATAGACGCTCACCCGGCCCGAGTTCCACTCGCTGACCCAGATCCGTCCTGCCGAATCCGACCAGACGCGCCGGGCTCCCTGGCCCTTCGTTGGTGGCTCGATCACCTGGGCCCTGCCTGTTGCTGTATCGATTCGTGCGACATAATTACCTGCAAGAGATGCGAAGTAAATATCGCCGTTCGGCGTTCCCGTCATGCCGTAGGGACCCCAGCCGCGGGGGGCATCGTACATCTCGAGGCGTCCCGTTTTCGGATCAAGTCGTCCGTAGACGCCGCTCTGTCCCGTGAACCAGAGGATGCCCTTCCCGTCAAAGGCCGCCGTGTTGAGGTTCCCGTATCTGCTGCCTTTCGGCAGGGGATAGACCTTGACCGCCCTGGTAGCGGGATTGACGCGGACGATGGCGTTCTGCCCGCCGTCCGTGACCCAGGCTGCCTTGTCGGGGCCTATGATCACGCCGTGCGGCGCGGAGCCGCTGCCGAGCGGTATCTGATCGGTCTTGCCGGTCCTCGGGTCCAGTCTCCCGAGGGCGCCCCTGGCTTGGGCGGTGTACCAGACCGTGCCATCCGGCGCGGGCGCCACGTCATGAGGATGGGAGCCCTGTGGGACGGGATAGTAGCGGACCTCCTGCGCATAGGAAGTATTGGCAAGGGTCGCGATGATCAAACCTGAAAAGAGAAGAATGACCGGGGACCCCATCATTCTCTTCGGGGTCATGAGGTTGCGAGAGATGAACATGGCGCGCTCCTTTTGAGATGCATGCCCCGCACCACTGCTGCGGGCGAGACGGCATTGCAGCTGGCCTTACCTTTGATTATAGTTCTTTCCCGGCGTGTGTCGGAACTGGTTGGCGCAACGGGTTCAAAACTCCAGCTCTGCTCAATAAGAGGATAACGGAACGTTCTCCAAGGCCGGCGACAACGAAGGGGGAGTGAAGGAAAATAAAAGTCGAACACCGCGAATAATCTTCACGCACTTCCCGGACTCCATGGTAGAATAATTTTGTCTGCCATTTTGGAATCAAAATACATATTCTGCGATCAACCGGCATCACGCTGTTTCCCTGTACGGGGAGGCGGGAAATCATCATGCGGACTCTCAAGGCGGGCATTCTTTATTTCGTTCTTGTGTTCGGGGCGGGCTTCATACTCGGGCCCATTCGAGTCCTGTGGCTTGTCCCGCGTGTCGGCGTAAGGGCCGCCGAGCTGATGGAAGCGCCCATCATGATCGCAGTGACCATTCTTGCGGCACGGTGGGTCGTTCGGCAATTCGAAGTGCCGGCAGCGCTGTCAGCTCGGCTTGGTGTCGGTCTACTCGCATTTGGACTCTTGATCGCTTCGGAAGTTTCGATGGTTGGCTGGCTCTGGGGAATGACGATCAGGCAGTACCTGGCGAACCAGGACCCGGTGTCGGGGACGGTTTTCTATCTGCTGATTGCGATCTTCGGCGTGATGCCGGCTTTCGTGGCCCGAAGATGAGCTGCAAGCATGCTCACACGCCGATACGAGGGAAAGCAATCCTGTGATCCACTCAATCGGCGCAGCACTCTTCCCCGCTTTCACTCCTTGACTCGGTTCAATCCCTGCCGCGCTCCTGCTAGGGTGCGCGCACCTCAATCCGCCCGGTCATGTACGTATGGATCGAGCAGAAATACTCGTACGTTCCCGGCTTGTCGAAGGTTCTGCTGTATGTCTTCCCGGGGAAAAGGGTGTCGGAGCCGGCCGCAACACCGTCCTTGAACGCGATCGCGTGCGGACCGCCGTCGTTATTGCTCCACGTGATGCTCTCGCCCGGGGTGATGGTTACCACCTGAGGGACAAAGGCAAAATTCTCGATCGAAACCTTCGGGTCGCCGGCGAGCGGCTGGACGACGATCTTGCGCGGCTGGCTACCCACGGCGACCGTCGTGGTCTTCCCGCCCGTGATGTCTACGATCGAGAGGGTATTCGAGCCTTCGTTCGTTACATAGGCGGTCTTGCCGTCGCTGGAGAGGGCGAGCCAGTGGGGCTGATCGCCAACCTTGATGCTGCGCACCGGCTTGTTGGTCACCGGGTCGAATAAAAAGAGTTCGCCGGGCCCCTGCACGATAGCCATGCCGAATATCGTGTTGCGGGGGTGGTTCACGTAGTGCGGGGACGCTCCCGTGGGGATCTCCGCGACGATCTTGTCCGATGCGGGATCGAGCACCTCTACGGTATTTGAGCCGGCCTTGGTAAAATAGACCGCCTTGCCGTCCGGGCTGTATTCCAGGTCGCGGGGCGTCTTGTCGAGCGGGACCGTGCGCACGACCTTGCGTGCGACGAGGTCGATGACAACAATTTCGAAGCGGCCGGGCACCTGCGATGATACATATGCCACCCTGCCGTCCGGACTGACCCCGATGGTATGGGGCTTCCCGACGCCGACGCTGGCGACCACAGCCTGTTTCGCCGTGTCAACGAAGGCTATCCTGTCCTCGCCGTTCACCGCGACCAGGAGCAGCCCCTTTCCGGGCACGAACGTTACGCCATGCGGCGACTTGCCGACCTCGATCGTTCCCGTAACGCGGTCAGAAGCGGTGTCGATGACGCTGACGACCGAGGCTCCGTCGCTGCTCACATAGACCCATCGGCCATCGGGCGTAATGGTCATGCCGTGAGGCCCGGGAGCGACCGGGATCGTTGCGACAACAGTCCCAGCGGCCGTATCGATCACACTTACCGTATTATCCTTGAAGTTTCCGACATAGGCCTTCGGGCTGGCAGCCGCCGCGCCGGACGCCAGTGAGAACGCTATCATTGCAGGCAGAATGCCGGATCGCAAGATTTTTAACAGGGAGAACATAGGAACTCCTTTCTCGAATGCGAATCATGCAGCAGGCGGGCCTTCCCTCCCCCACGCATTCGTTAACAATTAACTACCTAATAGATATCAAAAATACGGTGATAGTCAATAGGTCAAAAGTATGCGTGTTCCGCACTGATATCGGCACGAAGGCAGGAAGCGTCGACACTTTCCGGGAAACTTCGGCACTGGAGTTATTGATTCGCGTGAAGATATTGAGGAAGGAATGGTCGGCACGCGGGGAGGCGCGAATGAAATCGGATGCTCTCGTTTGAACCGGGGAACGCGGGTGGTCTCGAAGGAAGGCAGTTATCAAGGTTTTCCGGCGTTTGAGATACTATTGAGACCCGGCAGTCGCGGAGGCCGTCATTCCCGAAAAATTCCTGCCTGAATCCGCTTTCTTTAAAGGCTGGGAAGCGAATCCCGGCCCAAGCGATGCAGGCATAACAGAACGTGGGTCACTGCCATGAGCTCCCTACACCATCACGACCTCATACTGCTCCTGGTGCAGGTTCGGGTCGGCCTTGATCACGATCTTCTTCTGGAATTCCCGTTCCAGCTCCTCCACGCCCTGCCGCTCCTCGTCGTACATCATGTCCGCGACAACGGAGTTCACCGTGACCAGCGCCTTCTTCTCTTCGGATTCGCTGAAAGCGCGGCGGATGGCACGGAAGACCTCGTAGCAGATCGTGCGCGCCGACTTGATGTGGCCGCGGCCGTCGCAGTAGGGGCAGGACTCGCACAGCGTGCGGCCGAGGCTTTCGCGGATGCGCTTGCGGGTCATTTCGATCAGGCCGATCGGCGAGATGTGGGAGATCGTGGTCTTTGCCTTGTCGCTCGAGAGGGCCTCCTGGAGCGCGGAATACACCCTGCGGCGGTTGTCCTCGCGTTCCATGTCGATGAAATCCAGGATGATGATGCCGCCGATGTTCCTGAGCCTGAGCTGGTAGGCGATCTCGCGCAGGGCCTCGAGGTTTGTCTTTAAGATGGTGTCCTCGAGGGAACGTTTCCCCACGTAGCGGCCGGTGTTCACGTCGATGGTCGTGAGCGCCTCGGTCTGGTCGATGATGATGTACCCGCCGGACTTGAGCCACACCTTCCTTCCCAGGGCGCGCGAGATCTCGATCTCCACGCCGTAGTGCTCGAAGATCGGCTCGTCCCCGTCATAGGGCTTCACCCGCCGTCCGAGCCCCGGTACCGATGCTTCGATGAAGTCCTTCACGCGCTGGTACTCCTCATCGGAGTCGATGACCATGCGGTCCACATCGCGGGTGAAGGTGTCCCTGATCACGCGGAAGACGAGGTCAAGTTCGTTGTGCAGGAGGGCCGGAGCCGAGGTCCGTTCCCTCTTTTTCTGAATGGTCTCCCAGAGCCGGGCGAGGAACTCGATGTCCGCCGTGAACTCCTCCTCGCTCCTTCCCTGGCTGGCGGTCCTGATGATGTAGCCCGTGTTCGGCCTGCGCAGCCGGCCCACGATCTCGCGCAGGCGCTTGCGCTCCTCGCCGTTCTCGATCCGTCGGGACACCCCGATGTGGTGAACGCCGGGCATCATGACCAGGTACCTGCCGGGAATGCTGATGTACGTCGTGACCCGGGCGCCCTTGGTGCTGATGGGCTCCTTGGAGACCTGGACGAGGATCTCCTGGCCCTCCTGGAGCAGGTCCTCGATCTGGTTCGCGTGGGAGCGCTTGCGCTTGGGCTCCACCTCGAGCTCCAGCCCCTCATCCTCCATCAGGGGTGTGTATTCCGAGGTGCTGTCGAAGACGTCCCCGACATACAGGAAAGCGGATTTTTCGAGCCCGATGTCCACAAAGGCAGCCTGCATGCCGGGCAGGACCTTCATGACCCGGGCCTTGTAGACGTTCCCGGCGATGCCGCGGTCCTTTTTGCGGTCGATGAATATTTCGGTTACCAGACCGTTCTCGAGCAGGGCCACCCGAGTCTCTTCCCGGCCTGCGTTCACGATGATCTCTGATGACATGAATTTCTCCTCACCGCTGACGAATATTCTGCATACGACCAACTATATAATAGAGCGGCAGCGAATTCAAGGACAAAAAGCTCTGAGGGATTGGAGCGCTGACCGGTTGAAGGGCGAATAGAGCCTTCATCGGACGCGGTTTCATAATTGGCATTAAACTTGCTTTTATTGTAAGAGAAAGGGGCCAGACATGATCATCAAGATAAAAAGAGCCATAGACAAGACCCGTACAGCCTTGGAACTCGGATACAGGATCGCGCGCGGAATCGATTATGAGACCCTGAGCGAGTATATCCTGAAGATCAATCAGCACAGGGATATGAACGGGATTCTTCATGAAGTTTCATGCTGCCTGAAAGAGATCCTGAATTACGAGCTTTTCGGCTTTGCACTGAAGAAAGGGTCCGGCCTGGACCTCTGGATCGACCCGAGAGCATATAGCGGATGCTTTGCCGAGTACGTTTCAAAGGAGTTCGGAGGTCAAAATGTTGACTATTGGCTGCATGATTTCAGGTCCACCAACCCTGAAAACAGTCATAATCCTGACGCTCTAGACCTCAATAAACTGATTTCCTACGGGATCATGGATAACATCGCCCGGCTGTATATTCTGCCCCGGAGGAGGATGCTCGATTACCATAACAGCATCATCAGCACGATCGTGAGCTCCATCAACATCGCGCTCGAAAAGAACCTGAACATCCAGCAGCTCGAAAATGCGGCCGCCATCGACCCGCTCACGAACTGCTATAACAGGCGGGCATTGGACAGGCTGCTCGAGAGCGACATCGCCTATGCCAGGCGGCACCATACCGAACTCTCGGTCATCATGGTGGATGTTGACAATTTCAAGGACGTGAACGACGCATACGGTCATCAGGCAGGGGACGCGGTGTTGAAGGCGCTGTCGCTGCTGCTTCCTTCTCTGATCCGAAAATCAGATTACGTGGCGCGGTTCGGCGGCGAGGAGTTCCTGCTGGTCCTTCCGGACACGGCACTCTATCCCGCGGTCCAGCTCGCAGACAAGCTCAGGAAAAAGATCGCCGAGACCGGGATCGCCATCAACGGGAGAAGCCTCTCGATAACCGCGAGCTTCGGTGTGGCAAGCATCGAGAACAAGGTTGGGAGCGCCGCGCTCTTGGGTGAAGCCGACGAACGCCTGTACAAGGCAAAGCACGCGGGCAGGAACACGGTCGTTCCGAGCCTCCTGCCCTGCTTCGCCGACCGGACCTTTATCACCGACGAGCGGATGAACAAGTACCCCGCCGCCACCCCGGCCGCGTAGGTAAGGAAGAAATTTCCCTTCAGGGCAGCTTTTTCCTGCCTTCCTGACTCTCCCCATCCATCGGGCTCGCCCATCCATCCGGGGTCTGGCAATACATGCCGACCCGTTTGATCCTGAACTGGAGCGTCTGCTCCGGACCCGTCTCGAAACATTGAGCAACCACGTCGTGCACGCGCGGCCTGACCTGGCCATGGTCCCGGAGCGTGAGCAGGAGCCCCTCCCCGCCGGAAGACACGGATACTCCCATTGCCACGATGCAGGGACGCAGGTCCTTTGACCGGCCTTCCTTCGTTACGATGATCGACGGGCGCTCCAGGAAGCGGGCCACACGGTCAGCCAGGGAGCCCGCCATCGCCTCGGGCACAGCGACACGATAGTCGTACCTGCTGATGCAGCCGGAAAGCGACGGCGCGCTGTGCGGAACGATCCGGCTCTCGAGGATCCTGATCCCCTCGGGAAGGCTGTTGTTCAGGTCTTTCGTGACCTGCAGCAGGTCGACGAAGGGATCCGTGTCCATGTCCAGGTACTCCGCCTCGCTCTCGATCCCCACGGACAGCGCAGGCCCGAAGGCGATCCTGGGATGAGGATTGAACCCCTGGGAATAGGCGACCGGCACCCCCGCTCGGACTGCGCAGCGGTGCAACAGGACCATGAAATCGAGATGGGAGAGGAACCGGACCCTTCCGGTCTTGGAAAACTTCATCCTGATGCGCGTCGTGGCCACGGGAGGGGCAGCCTGTCTCCCGCTTGCCCCGCTCACTGCTGCCTTTGGTTCCCTGCTGGGAGGAACAGGCACGCCGAGCTCCCGCGTCCCGCCGTCCCCGCAGCCGATGCCGCAGTGCATGCACTCGGTGCGGCAATTCTCCGTGATCTCCGCCGCAGCCGCCCGCTGATACTCCTCTTTCAGGAACTGCTTCGTCACGCCGGTCTTGATATGGTCCCAGGGAAGTGCGTCGTCAAGCGTGAACGACCGGCAGGCGAGGACCGAAGGGTCCATCCCGCAGGCGGCGAAGGCCCCGCTCCACTTCCCGAAGTCAAAGCACTCGGTCCAGCCGTCGAAGCGGCATCCCCTGCGGAACGCCTCTTCGAGCACTCTGCCGAGCGTCCTGTCGCCCCGGGCGAACACGGCTTCGAGCAGGCTCGTCTCCGGGTCGTGCAGCTTCAGGTTGATGCCGCGCTTGCGGAGCCCCTTTGCGAGATACGCCTGCTTGCGCCTGATCTCATCCAGCGATGCCTGCCCGGACCATTGAAAGGGCGTATGGGGCTTGGGTACAAAGGTCGAGACACTGATGTTGATCTGGATGTGGCGCTTCGAAACGCGTTTGCCGCGGGCCAGGAGCTCACTGCCGAGCCTGATGATGCCGTCCAGGTCCTCGTCCGTCTCGGTCGGCAGTCCCACCATGAAATAGAGCTTCACGACGCTCCAGCCGCTCGCGAAGATGGTCTCCGCCGCATCGATCAGGTCCGGGTCGCTCACCGGCTTGTTGATCACGCGGCGGAGCCGCTCGGTGCCGGCCTCGGGCGCAAGGGTGAACCCGGTCTTGCGCGTCTCCGCGATGGCCGCGATCATGGCCGGCGTGAGCGTGCCGACGCGGAGCGACGGGAGCGAGACCGAGACCCGGCTGTCGCGGTAGGTCTTCATAAGCTCCACGATCAGTGGCTCGATCGCCGAGTGATCGCCCGAACTGAGCGAGGCGAGGGAGAGCTCCTCGTAGCCCGTGCAGGCCAGGGACGAGTGCAGGATGTCCCTGATCCGCTCCGGGCTCCGCTCCCGGAACGGGCGGTAGATGATGCCGGCCTGGCAGAAGCGGCAGCCGCGGATGCAGCCCCGGGCAATTTCTACGCTCACGCGGTCGTGCACCGGCTTCAGGAGCGGCAGGAGCGGACGCTCGGGATAGGGGGCGGCGTCGATATCGTTGATGTAGCGCCGCCGGACCGGAGTTGGACCCGGGGCCGTTACATAAAAGCCCTCGCGCCCCGCCGCCTCGCGCAGGAACTGTTGGCGGGAAGGGTATTGTTGCCTGAGCTCGACGAGCTCATGGACGGCTTCCTCGGCCTCGCCGATGAAGAACACGTCGATGAAGTCCGAAAGCGGTTCAGGATTCACGGCGCAGGGGCCGCCCGCCACGACCAGGGGGTGGCTGTCCGAGCGGTCCTGTGCGCGCACGGGTATGCCCGCGAGTTCGAGTCCGGCCAGGATGTTGGTGTACGACAGCTCGTACTGGAGCGAGATCCCGATGATGTCGAATTCGGAGAGGGGAGTGTTCGATTCGAGGCTCCTGAGCGGCCTTCCCGAGCTGCGGAGCTTCTCCTCGTAATCGGTCCAGGGCGAGAACACGCGCTCGCACACCGTGTCCTCCCTCCTGTTCAGGATATCGTAGAGAATGCGGATACCGAGATGGGACATGCCGACCTCGTAGGCGTCGGGAAAGAAGAGGCAGACACTGGTCCTGACACTCGCATGGTCCTTATGGACGGCGTTGATCTCGGTGTTGATGTATCGCGCGGGTTTCTGGACAAGGGGGAGGAAATCTTCGTACATGAAGCTCCATTGATAAAAGTCAGTGGCAAGTGACCAGAGACGAGGGAAGGCAGCGCTCGACGCGTGTCGCCTGTCGCTGCAGTTAGTAGAACAGCATAAACCGCCGCGTCTGGATGTTCAAGAGCAGCCCGATAGCGAGAAAGGTGGTGATGATCGAGGTCCCGCCGTAGCTGACGAGGGGCAGCGGAACGCCGACGACGGGAACGATGCCAACCGCCATGCCGACATTGATGATGACATACAGGGCGATCATCGAAACGATGCCGCCGGCCATGAGCACGCCGAGGCGGTCCTTGGCATTCTTGGCCGCATCAATGCCGGCGAGCAGCAGCACGAGATACAGGAGGAGCAGCAGCGCCGAGCCTACGAAGCCCCGCTCCTCCGAGATCACCGCGAAGATGAAGTCCGTATGGCGCTCGGGCAGGAAGGCCATCTGGCTTTGGGTGCCCTTCCGGAACCCCTTGCCCAAAAGCTGTCCCGAGCCCACGGCGATCTTGGACTGGTTCGCGTGGTAGCCGCTGCCGAGCGGGTCCGAGCTCGGATCCACGAAGGCCTTGATCCTGTTCTGCTGGTAGGGCTTCAGCTTTCCCCAGATCTTATGGCGGACCGGCGGCACGAGGAAGACGGAAGAGGCGATCGTGGCGCAGACGACGACCACCGCAAGGACCGCCCGCATACGGACCCCGGCGAGCATGACGATGAGCGACGACGTGAGGACCAGCATCATGGCCGTACCGAGGTCGGGCTGCTTCAAGACGAGCAGGACCGGGACCACCACCATGGCGCCCGGGATGGCCAGGTCCCGGAGGCCGTAGCCACCGCCCTTCGGGTCCTCGGCGAAGTACCGGGCGAGCGCCAGCGTCACGGAAAGCTTGGCGAGCTCCGAGGGCTGGAAGGCAAAGGACCCGATCGCGAGCCAGCGCTGCGCGCCCATGCCCGTCCTGCCCATCACCATGACCAGGAGCAGCAGCACGAGGGAAACGGCGTAGAGGACGTAGGCGTAGCGGCCCACGGTGTGGTAGTCGGGAACGAGCGCGGCCATCATGATCAGAGCGCCCAGAGCCGTCCAGATCAACTGCTTGTAGAACAGGGGCGACGGGCCATGGGGCGTATAGGTCGCGCTGTAAACCGTGGTCACGCCGAACAGCGCGATGGCGAAAATGAGGGTGACCAGGCCCCAGGGCATATTAGCGAGCTGTCTGCGGTCCAGCATGCTTCATGTACTCCTCATTCTTCATGAATGCCTCGATCACCTTCCGGGCGACCGGGGCGGCCGTGGCGCCGCCGTGTCCGCCGTGCTCGACCAGCACTGCCACGCCGATCTTCGGATGATCGGCCGGCGCGTACGCGACGAACCAGGCGTGGTCCGCGATGTTCTGGGCGAGCTTCCTGCCGGCGACCTTCTGGGCAATGACCTGGGCCGTGCCGGTCTTGCCTGCCACGCTCGCCAGCGGAGTGGCCGCGCCGTGCGCGGTGCCGCCCGGCTCCGAGGTGACGCCCAGGAGCGCGCTCCGCACTGCTTCGAGTGCCGCGGGATCGATGGTGATCTGGCGTTTATGCTCCGTTGAAGCGGCCTTTGTCTCTCCGGTCTCCCGGTTCCTGGTCCACTTGAGGAGCGTGGGACGGTAGAAGGTGCCGCCGTTCGCCACGGCGCTGATCATCTGCGCCGCCTGGATCGGGCTCACCTGCAGGAACCCCTGGCCGATGGAATTGATGTAGGAGTCGGCCGTGCGCCAGACATCGCCCGTACGTTTTTTCTTCCACTCGGTCGTGGGGACCAGGCCCGGCTTCTCATCAGGCAGGAGGATCCCGGTCAGGCTCCCGTATCCGAGCTTTCTCGCATACTCTGCGACGCGGTCCCAGCCGATCCGGTCGCCCATCGTATAAAAGTAGACGTCGCAGGACTCGACGAGCGCCCGATGGAATGAAATCGCCCCGTGCCCTTCCTTCTTCCAGCACCGGAACGTGTGATTGCCGAGCCTGAGCGAGCCATGGCAGGTGATCTTTTCATCGGGCTTTATCACGCCCGATTCGAGACCGGCGAGGGACACGATGATCTTGAATGTGGAGCCCGGGGGGTAGACGCTTTGAATAGCGCGGTTGTACAGCGGGTGGGACGGATCGTTCATGAGGCGCACCCAGTCCGTCGGGGATATGCCCCGCGGGAACAGGTTCGGGTCATAGTTCGGATGGCTCGCGAGAGCGAGGATCTCGCCGGTATCCGTGTCCAGGGCGACGACGGCGCCCGCCTGTTCGCCGAGCCCTTCTTCGGCGGCCCGCTGGACGTCCAGGTCGATCGTGAGATAGAGGTCCGTGCCCGGCCGCGGCTCCTCGATCCCCAGGTCCTTCACTTTTCTGCCCGCCGCGTTCACCTGGATCATCCGCCTCCCGGCAACTCCGCGAAGGTACTTGTCGTAGACCTTTTCGAGCCCGCCCTGGCCGGTCAGGAGGCCGATATCGGCCTGCTCCTGCCTGCGCTGGGTCTGCGACACCTTGCCGATATAGCCGAGCTGGTGCGAGGCAAGGCCGTCATAGGGATAGTGCCTGCGGTGCTCCGGTTCGATGATCGCGCCGGGGAGCTCTTCCTGGTGCGCTTCGATGAGGGCGACCAGGTCCCAGGGAGCCTCCTCCTTGACCTTGACCGGGTCGTACTTGGTCCTGATAGACTCGGCATCGTCGAGGGCCGCGCGGATCGCGGCGGGAGTGGTCTTGATCAGCGAGGCGAGCTTGTCTATGGTCGCATCGAGGTCCGGAGCGTCCTCGGGAACGAGGGAAATGTCGAAGGTCAGCACGCTCTCGACGAGCGGCCTGCCGTAGCGGTCGTAAATGATGCCGCGGGGGGGCCTGAGCTTCACCGGCCGTATCCGGTTGCTCTCCGCCTGCTCCTGGTAGAAGTCTCCTTTGACTGCCTGGAGGTACCAGAGCCTGCCGAGGAGGATGACGACGAACACAACGATGAACGCCGCCAGGAACGGCAGCCTTCTCTGAATATCGATGGGACTGTCCTGCTGCAACATCTGCTACTCCTTCAAAAGCGACCGCCGCACCAGCGCACCGAGGACCTTTCTGCGGCTGATGAACCCCAGGAGCAGGGTCCCGAGGACCCCGGTGTACAGGGCCTGCGGGAGCATCCGCTCCAGGAAGAGACTGAAGAACGGGACCTCTCCGTAAAAGGTCTGCAGGAGCAAGGCGATAATAATGCTCTCCGCGAGTGAAAAAGCCGACAGGAACACCGCGTTCATGGGACTCGCAATGTCCAGGACCTGTCTCCCCAGGAGACCGGCGCCGAGGCCGATGAGGCCCTTGGTCATGGCGTTCATGCCGATCAGGCTCGCCGATCCGATGTCCAGGACCAGGCCGACAGCCATGCCCGCGAAGGCCGCCTCGGCCGGACCGGTCAACAGGCCGATGCTGTAGACGAGTGCCAGGGAAAGGTCGGGCTTGATCCCCGCCAGGGACAGCGGGCCGAACAGGCTCGCCTGGACGGGAATGATCAGGAGCAGCATCGCGAGGTACACGCGGGTCTTCATGGGACGAGCACCAGAGCCTCTTCCAGCCGGGAGAGCCGCACCACGGGCCTGGCCAGGACGGTCTGGAACGCCGTGGCCTCATGCTTCGAGACGCTGACGACGGTGGCGACGGGCAGACCCTTGGGAAAGATCCCGTCAAGCCCGGAGGTCACCAGCAGGTCCCCCTCCTGGATATCGGCATAGTAGGACACGTACTTGAGCGCGCACCGCTCCAGTTTGCCTTCGAGCAGCCCCTCTTCCCGGTTCCGCTGCACCCGGACGGCGATCGTACTGCCCGGGTCGGTCAGCAGGATCACCTTCGCGGAGCCCGGGAGCGAGGCCTGGACCTTGCCGATGACCCCGCCCGCGGATATTACCGCGCGGTCCTTCACGACGCCGTCCCCGGAGCCCTTGTCGAGGGTGATCGTGCGGGACGAGGGCGAGGCGTCCTTGGCGATGATCTGGGCCGCGACCGATGAGAGGGGAGGGAGCTTCTTGAATCCCAGGAGGTCCCGCAGCCGCTCGTTCTCGCCCAGCAGCTCGCCGGCGATCGAGTTCTCGAGCCTCAGCCGGTCCATCTCCTGCTTCAGGCGCTCGTTCTCGCGGGCAGCGCGGACGAGGAAAACATAGCCGTTGATCGCTGAGTCGGCAAAACGAAAAGGAGCGGTGACGATCCGCTCGAAGGCCGCGGACACCGCGAGGACGGGTTTCTCCATAAAGGTCAGGCGGCCGGACTTCACCTGGTACGTCACCAGCCAGAACAGGACCAGGAAGAGCCCGAGCATGATCAGGAGCTTTGTGTGTCTTACTATGAAGCCGGGCATGCCTGCTGCTGTTCTCCGTCTCCCCCGCCAGGGGTCTTCAAACCCGAAGCCGGGATCTCATCAATCGTCACCACGAAAAACAGGAGGAACGCGAAGAACGTCTGAAGACGGCACGAGCAAATGCATGGGTGCTTCGCGCGCGATCTGCGCGTCGTGGCAATTTATTCACAATGACTGAATTCCGAAAAAGCCCCCGGCAAAAGAGGGGGCTACATCCTGACCTTCTGGAGGATGTCCTCGTCATCGAGGACCTTGCCCGCCCCGAGCACAACGCAGGTGAGCGGGTCCTCGGCGATGATGATTGGGAGCGACGTCTCCTCGCGCAGGAAGACATCCATGCCCTTGAGCAGCGCTCCGCCGCCCGCCAGCACGATCCCCTTGTCCACGATGTCCGCCGAGAGCTCCGGCGGCGTGTTCTCCAGCGCCTGCTTGATGCCGTTTAGGATCTGGCTGACCGGGTCGGCAAGCGACTCGCGGACCTCGTCGTCGTCGAGAATGAGCGTCTTGGGAATGCCGGAGACCAGGTCCCGCCCCTTGATCTCCATGGTCTGGCGCTGGCTGTCGATCTTGTACGCGGAGCCGAGTTCCAGCTTGATCTGCTCGGCCATCATCTCGCCGATCAGAAGGTTGTACTTGCGCTTGATGTAGTTGATGATCGCCTCGTCCATCTTGTCGCCGCCCACGCGGATGGCCTTGCTGTAGACGACGCCGTCCATGGAGATGACGGCGATGTCCGTCGTGCCGCCGCCGATGTCGACGATCATATTGCCCGAGGGCTCGGAGATGGGGAGGCCGGTCCCGATAGCGGCCGCCACCGGCTCTTCAATCAGGTAGACATCGCGGCCGCCGGAGGTGACCGCGGCGTCCTTGACCGCCCGCTGTTCCACCTGGGTGATGCCGGAGGGAACGCCGATCACGATGCGGGGCCGCATGAAGGACTTGCGGTTGTGCACGCGCTGGATGAAGTAGCGGAGCATTTCGCCGGTCACATCGAAGTCTGAGATCACGCCATCCTTGATCGGCCGGATCGTCTTGACATCGCCCGGCGTGCGGCCGAGCATCTTCTTGGCCTCGGACCCGACGGCGAGCACCTTGCCGGTCCGCACCGACATGGCGACCACCGAGGGTTCGTTGCACACAATGCCCCTTCCCTTGACGTAAACGAGGGTGTTGGCCGTGCCCAGGTCGATGGCCATGTCATTGGAAAACCAGCCCATGATAGTGTTGATGAACATTGTTTTGCAATAGCTCCTTTCCTTGCGGGCCTGTCATCGGCGCGCCCGGTGAATGCGCTCCCGCGCCTTGCCGGACGTGCCGTGCAAACCGTTACCATGTGATCCTCGTGCTGTTCCGACCGCTTAGAATGCAGGTGACCGTATGGTTACGGTAATGGATCCTGTTTCTCGCCTTTCTCGCCGATGCCAGGGGACGGGTCCGAGGCCGGGGGCTCCGCGACCGGAGCAGTTTTAGCCGGTGCCGGTATCGGCTGAACGACCCATGTCCTGGCGAGCATGTCGCCGATGCGCATACCCCTGTCGTCGCCCAGCGCGACCAGCCCTTCCACAACGCCCGCGGCCGGCCCGAGCACCCAGCCGGCGTAGGGTATTAAAAAAAGAATCGACGCCGCGGCGAGGGGAGTGTTCCTGATGATCGATTCCCGGTAGGCCGGTGCTGGAGCTTCCGCCTCTTCCCCGGCGACGCGCAGGCCGATCAGCTTCTTGCCGACGCTTCGGCCCTGGAACAACCCGTCCCGGACCAGGATATAGCCGCACGCGGACAGGAACCCGAGGACGTCGGGCAGCCGCCACAGCGCGATGACGATCAGGAGGTCTACGAAACAGGCGATCGATCTGGTTGTAAGGTCTGCCTTTTGCACGTTGACCTCCAAAACCCGAACATAATAACAGAAGCAAAAATCGATTACAAGAACAAAAGTGGATTTGCTGCGCGGAACTACCCGGAATTGCGGACGAAATCATACTCTCCTCCCGTCCGGAGGCGCTCCGCCGGATCCTGCCTCCTCCTTGGTCACGGCTGGACTCGCACCGGGGAAGCGTGTATACTTTCGAACAGGTGCCTGCTGCCACGGGAGCGCGATGGGGAACGGAAAAAAGAGAGGTCATTGGCCGACGGAACGCCGGGAAAAAGTGTTTCCCTTCCTCCGCTGGCGCCGCCTGATTACGCGCAAGTCCTCGCGGGCCGACCTGCTGGCGGGCATCACCGGCGCGATCATCGTGCTTCCGCAGGGCGTCGCCTTCGCGATGATCGCCGGACTGCCCCCCGAATACGGGCTCTACTCCGCCATCGTTCCGGCCATGATCGCGGCCCTGTTCGGCTCCTCCTATCACCTCATCTCCGGCCCCACGACCGCCATCTCGATCGTCCTGTTCACCACCATCAGCCCCCTGGCGGAGCCGGCGAGCGCGGCCTACATCCAGATGGTGCTCACGCTAACCTTCCTCGCCGGATTTTTTCAGCTGTCCCTCGGGCTCGCCCGCCTCGGCACGCTCGTCAACTTCGTTTCGCACTCCGTGGTAGTCGGGTTCACCGCCGGCGCCGCGCTGCTCATCGCGACGAGCCAGCTCGGCAATTTCCTCGGCGTTCCCGGCTCGAAGCACCACGCCTTCGTCCACGTCGTGGGGGACCTGTTCCGCAAACTGCCGGATTCGAACCCGTACGTGCTCGTGATCGCACTCGTCACCCTGGCCGCGGCCCTCTTCTTCAAACGGACGTTGCCGCGGTGGCCGGGGATGCTGTTCGCCATGGTCATCGGGAGCCTCGTGGCCGCGGCTCTGCACGGCGCGGAGCACGGCGTCCGGCTGATCGGCTCCCTGCCGGACCGCCTGCCGCCGCTGTCAACGCCCGACCTGTCAACGGCATCCATCCGGTCGCTCGCCCCGGCGGCGCTCGCCGTCGCCATGCTCGGCCTCGCCGAGGCGGTCTCCATCGCGCGCGCCGTGGCAGCCCGTTCGCACCAGCGCATCGACAGCAACCAGGAGTTCATCGGTCAGGGCCTCTCGAACATCGTGGGCAGCTTCTTCTCGAGCTACGCCGCGTCGGGGTCCTTCACCCGGACCGGTCTCAACTACGAGGTCGGGGCCCAGACGCCCATGGCGGCGGTCTATGCGGCCGTCACCCTTGCCATCGTACTGCTGCTGGTCGCGCCGCTCACCGCCCATCTCCCGATCGCTTCCATGGCGGGCGTGCTCCTGCTCGTTGCCTACGGCCTCGTTGATTTTCATCATATCAGAACCATCATACGGACCAGCAGGCAGGAAGCGGGCGTGCTCGCCGTCACCTTTGTCGCCACGCTCCTGGTCGAGCTCGAGTTCGCCATCTACGTCGGCGTCATCCTTTCGCTGCTGCTCTACCTGAACCGCACCTCCCACCCGCGGGTCATCACGCTGGTGCCGGACGCGGACAGCGGCAGGCGCGGCTTCGTGAATGTCCTGAAAAAGCCTTCCCCCGAGTGCCCCCAGCTCAAGATCGTCCGGATCGACGGGTCGCTCTTTTTCGGCGCCGTGAACCACATCGCCGAGGAGCTGCACCGCATCACCAAGGAGAATCCCGAACAGGCCCATATCCTGATCGTGGGCGGCGGCATCAACTTCATCGATGTCGCCGGGTGCGAGATGCTGGCAAACGAGGCGCACCGCCTGCACCTGACCGGCCGCAAGCTCTATCTCTGCTCGCTCAAGGGCGAGGTGATCGACGTCCTGCGGCGCGGCGGCTACGCGAAGCGGATCGGGGAGGAGAACCTCTTTCGGTCCAAAAGCGAGGCGGAAAAGAGCCTCCTCTTCACGAGGCTCGATCCCGAGCGGTGCCGCGTCTGCACGGTCCGCATCTTCAACGATTGCACGCAGCTGCCCGGGGGGATCGGGTGAACCCGGGGAGTCCTCTCACCGAGACGTCCAGGATCCTGATCACCTGCTCTCGGGGCATCCCCCCGTTCCTGCGCGAAGAGGTCCGTTCCCTCGGCCTTCCCGTCCTTTCCGAGATCCCTTCCGGCATCGAGACCCAGGGTACGCTCGACGACACGCTCCGGTTGAATTTGTACATCAGAACCGGGCACCGGGTGCTGTTCCCGGTGAAACAGTTCACGGGAGGCAATGCCGATGAGCTGTATCGCGGGATCACGCGCATCGGCTGGGAGGACCTCATCCCCGCGGACGGGTATCTCTGCGTCACGTCAAGCGTCGAGAACGAGACGATCAGGGACGCGCGCTTTGCGAGCCTCAGGTGCAAGGACGCGATCGTGGACCGGATCAAGGAGAAGACCGGCAGGCGGCCCGATTCGGGGCCCGAACGGGACCGCTCGGTGGTGCACCTGTACTGGAAGGAAGATCAGTGCACCCTGTACCTGGACACCTCCGGGGAGCCGCTCTCGCGCCGCGGCTACCGCAGGATACCGCTTGCCGCTCCGCTCCAGGAGACGCTTGCCGCGGCCATCGTGCTTGCTACGGGCTGGCGCGGGGAGGATCACTTCATCAATCCCCTGTGCGGCAGCGGCACGCTCGCGATCGAGGCCGCGCTGATCGGCCTGAACCGGGCTCCCGGCCTGCTCCGGGGCAACTTCGGGTTCATGCACCTGAGAGGGTTCAACGAGGCTCGCTGGAACGACCTGCGGGAGCAGGCAAAAAGGGAATCGCGAAAATCGCTTGGCAAGAGGATCGTCGCGACGGACATCGATCCGGGCGCGGTCGAGGCGGCGAAAAAGAACGCCATGACCGCAGGCGTGGAGCACCTGATCGAGTTCAGCGCCAGCGATTTTGCGGAAACGCCCCTGCCGGGCAGCGGAACCATCATCATGAACCCCCCCTACGGCGAGCGCATGGGCGATGCTGCAAAGCTCGATGTGCTGTACAAAAGGATCGGCGATTACCTGAAGCAGAGGTGCCGGGGATACCGGGCCTATGTGTTCACGGGCAACCCCTCGCTCGCGAAAAAGGTGAGCCTCAAGCCAAAACGCAGCATCCCCTTCTTCAACAGCGGAATCGAATGCCGGCTGCTGGAGTATGAGCTGTACGAGGGCACGAGGAAGGTGAAGAAGGAGAAGAAGGAGAAGGCATAGCGAAAAGAAGCGCTGCCACGTTACCGGAAAGTAGAATGCAACCATCTCAACGGCAAATCCATATTCGCAATCTTCAGATCCATCCGCCCCTGCTTCTGGCTCCGATGGCCGGCCTTACGCACAGCGCGCTCCGGCAGACCATCATCGGCTTTGGCGGGGTCGGTCTTCTCTCAACGGAAATGCTCGGGGCAAAAAGACTGCCCACGGAGAGTGCCCGCGTCTCCCCGTACCTGATCAGGACCGCTTCGGAAAAGCCGCTTTCCCATCAGCTCCTCGTCGCCTCGGTCGAAGAGGTGGCCCCGGCCCTGGAGGTGCTTCATGCATTGAAGGCGGATGCTGTTGATCTGAACATGGGATGCCCGGCCCCCGCCGTCGGCAGGATCGGCGCGGGCTTCGGTCTGATGGAACAGCCGGAGGATGCCCGCCGCATCGTTGAAGAGGCGAGGAAACGCACCTCGCTCCCCCTCACCGCAAAGATCCGGATCGGCATCGCTTTGGACGACCGGAAATTAAAGGCCTTCTGCACCATGCTCCAAGACGCGGGCATTGATATGCTCTCGGTCCACGCACGGCTGAAGGACGAGTCCTTTGCCAGAAGGCCGCGCTGGGAGTGTATTGCCCGCATAAGGGAATGGCTCTCAATCCCGGTAGTCGCCAATGGCGGGATATTCTCTGTCAAGGATGCGGAACACTGTCTGCGCGTCTCCGGAGCCGACGGCCTGATGCTCGGCCGCGGGGCGGCTACAAGACCCTGGCTTTTTGCCGAAATTGCCCGCGACCTGTTCGGGTGCACCATCACGGAGCCGGCGGTATCCCTGCCAGCGGTCTACGGCAATTTTATCGATCTCCTGAACGGGCTTTTCCGGCCTGAATACCGGCTCGGCAGGCTGAAGGAGTTCACCCATTATTTCGCCCAAAACTATAAATTCGGACACCACCTGGCAACCAGGGTCCAGACCAGCAATAGCGTGGACGAAGCGCGGGAACGGGCAGGATTGTTTTTTGATCATTCCGCGTAGACGGACTTACGGGTCTTTCTGATAATAACTAGAACCTATCTCAAAATTAGATTTTGCTTGTCATCTTCGTAGGACGCGGTATTATCTGTCATGGCCGTGCGTCTGACAGACGAGCAATGGGAACTCATCCGGGAGCATTTCCCGGAAGAGAACATTCCCGATGGTCGCCCTGGACGCAAGCCCGTACCCACCCGCAAAGTCCTCGAAGGTGTGCTCTGGATCCTGAACACCGGCGCCCAGTGGCACATGCTGCCGCAGTGCTATCCGAACTACAAGACGGTTCATCGTCGCTTTCAACAGTGGTGCCGTAATGACGTACTGCGCGATGCATTATGCCAGTTGGCGAACACCCTGCGCGAGTCTGGAGCGATAGATGAACGCGAGGCCTTCATCGATGCCACCTTCTCACCTGCCAAGGGCGGAGGAGATGGCATCGGCCCGACAAAACGCGGAAAAGGCGTGAAAATCATGGGTATCGTGGATCGCAATGGCCTGCCGCTGGCCGTCACTACCCACGCCGCTAATCACCATGAGGTCACGCTCGTTCAACTGACCTTCGACTTCTATATGATCGAAGCGAAGCCGGAGAAACTGATCGGCGACAAAGCCTATGACAGTGACCGCCTCGATGATGATTTGAAAAAAGACGGCATTGAGATGATTGCGCCGCATAAGAAGAATCGGGTAATGCAACCAACGCAAGACGGTCGAGTGTTGCGTCGCTATAAGCGTCGTTGGCTTGTTGAAAGATTCTGGTCTTGGCTTCATTGGCAACGTCGTCTCGTCGTTCGCTGGGAATACTACATGACGAACTTTCTCGGCTTCGTGCAGCTAGCATCCATTTGCATCCTGCTCAAGCGATTTTGAGATAGGTTCTAGGGAACTGAATAAAGCCTGAACCTCAAGCATAGTTTGAAATCATCCCATGCCCATCATCACCCACATCGTAAACGACAGCCACGCCGGCAAGCGCCTCGATCTCTTTATCGCCCACCATGAGCCCCGCATCTCCCGCAGCCGGATCCAGGCCTTGATCAGGGAGAAGCTCGCGCTGGCGGAAGGCCGGAGCGAGAAGCCCGGCTACCGGGTCAAGGCCGGCGACAGGGTCACTCTCGAGCTCCCCGAACGGAAGGTGCGCGAGGTCCTGCCGGAGCCCATCCCGCTCGCAGTGATCTATGAGGACGCGCACATCATCGTCCTGAACAAGCCGGCCGGCCTCGTGGTGCATCCCGCGCCCGGCAACTACACGGGCACGCTCGTGAACGCGCTGCTCTATCACTACGGCAGCCTTCCGTCTCAGGCGCCGGGACCGGGAGGCGTCGAGCGGGAGCGCGCCGGCATCGTGCACCGCCTCGACAAGGACACGTCGGGAGTGATGGTCGTGGCCAGAACGCAGGAGGCGCTCAGGTCCCTGTCGGCGCAGTTCAAGGCCAGGGTCATCCAGAAGCGGTATGTCGCCCTGGTCGCGGGCGTGATCAGGAAAGGGTCGGGCGCCATCGAGGCGGGCCTCGGGAGGCACGTGAAGGAGCGGAAGAGGATCAGCGTGCACACGCGCAAGGCGAGGGAGGCGGTGACGCTCTACAGGGTGCGGGAACGGTACCTAAACGCCACCCTTGTCGAGGTGGAGATCAAGACCGGCCGCACGCATCAGATCCGGGTGCACATGAGCCACATCGGACATCCCGTCCTGGGCGACAGAACGTACGGGGGATCGAGGGCGGCAAAGATCAAAGAACGGGTGATCGAACGCCAGATGCTCCATGCTGAGTCACTCTCCCTGCTACATCCCGATACGGGCCATCCCATGACATTCAGCACTCCACCTCCGCAGGATATGAATGACGTCATCGGGTTCTTGAGAGGCGGCGGCTCCTCTCGACAGGGAAACATCCCATCAGGTTTCGTAGTATAGAATATTCTCAACAACGAACAAAAAATTGCATTTCACTTGCTTTTTTCCAGCATCCTGCTATAGTTGCATTAAAATACTATTCATATTGTCGGGGGTTGGATACCATGCAGTGGGAGACGAGCATAAGGGTCGCTGTCCGTACAGTATCGATCGCGTCAGTACTGTTCTTCTCAGGCTTTGCCTGGTCCGCCGAGCCGCCAAAACCCGCACCCGAGCCTGAGCAGGAAATGGTGATCGTGAAGTACGGCTCCGTCCTCGTCAAGAGCTCTCTGGTGGGCGCCCGTGTGTATATTGACGATACTTACAAGGGCTCTGCTGAGAGCGTCATCGAAAGCGTTATCACCGGCGAGCACGTAATAATCTGCAAGACGGACGACAAGAGCGTATCCGGCACGTTCCAGGTCAAAAAGAATGAAACGCTAAAGCTGGAGGCGAACTTCGAGACCGGAAAACTGGCGCTCTTCAAAGTGCCGGTCCCCGAGCCCGTGGAAAAGAAAAAGCCCGAGCCCGTGAAACAGGAGAAACCGAAGACACCGGCGCCGGAGCCGAAGAAGGTGGAGCAGAAGAACCCCGTCGAAGAACGGCGCAAGGCCCACCTCAATGTCATGAAGCTCGAGTTCGTAATCACCGACGCTCAGGACATCAAGATCGAGCATAAGGAAAACCCGCAAGTAATCAGCAAACTCACGCTGGAGAAACACTCGGCCGGCAAATATTACCGGACCAAGCAGGGGGTACTGCTCTGTGATGTCGGTCTCTGCGAAATGACCTGGAATTCCTCTTTCCTCTATACTGATGAGACCGGCAAGGCTGACGCGCTGCTCCTGAGTTGGAAAGAGACGGTGTTCAACGGTATTACACCGACCGGCACGAACAGGCGGGACCTTGAGTGCTGCCTGAATGGACAGTGCTGGAAAATGCAGCCCTCCGATACGGGTGAGGTACGGCAATTCGACATCGGAGGCAGATACGTGCTGAGCTGGGACAATGGATCGATCATCATCAGGCGCGCCGATATCCTGAATGAGATCGTGGGCGCAGGAAGGTCCCTGTCGGATTACTAGCCGTGGTCAGGCAATCAAAATAGCGATCCCCCTCGCGACGGAAGCGCG
>Ga0335081_10001547_pt1 | contig 36667 bp, 25 predicted proteins | sample Lox_Sample_35_FD_206713 | JGI IMG/M metagenome (GOLD analysis project Ga0335081, IMG submission 206713) | Soil microbial communities from Loxahatchee National Wildlife Refuge, Florida, United States - Lox_Sample_3.5 | ecosystem: Environmental > Terrestrial > Soil > Wetlands | place: USA...
GTACGCGGACGCGATCGACAAGCACACGATCGTGTTCGCCATCGGCCCGGCCGGCACCGGCAAGACCTACCTGGCCATGGCCAAGGCGGTCAAGGCCCTGCAGGCCAAGGAGGTCAACCGGATCATCTTGACCCGGCCCGCGGTGGAGGCCGGGGAGCGGCTGGGATTCCTGCCCGGCACCCTGTACGAGAAGATCGACCCCTACCTGCGCCCTCTCTACGACGCGCTGCACGACATGCTCGACCCCGACTCGATCCCGCGCCTGATGACCGCCGGCACGATCGAGATCGCCCCCCTGGCGTACATGCGGGGTCGTGCGCAACCCGTTGCCACCCCGGTGCTGACCCCGGAAGGCTTCCGGCCCATCGGCGAGCTGACCGTCGGTGACCTGGTCATCGGGTCAAACGGCGAGCCCACTCCAGTCATCGGCGTGTACCCGCAAGGGGAGAAGGACATCTACCGGGTCACCACCCAGGACGGTGCCTCGACGCTGGCTTCGGGTGACCACCTGTGGGCCGTGGCTACCCGCGACGATCGCCGCCGCGGCAAGCCGCTCCGGGTCCTGACCACCCGGGAGATGATCGGGAACCTCCGAGCGAACCATTATCACCGCTACGAATTGCCGCTGCACAGCGCGCCGGTCCGCTTCCCGTACCGCGAAGTCCCGCTGGACCCCTACGCGCTCGGTCTGCTGCTCGGCGACGGCTGCCTGACCGGGAGCACCACCCCGGCCTTCGCCACCGGCGACCCGGAACTCGCCCGGGAGCTGCAGCTGCGTCTGCCTGGCATCCAGGTCCGGCCCACAAATGGACCCATCTACCAGCTGAACCAGGTGACGTCGCCGGGAGATGTCATCACCCTGGCCAACCCGGTGACCGCTGCGGCGCGCCGCCTCGGCTTGATTGGCGCCCGTTCGGCCACCAAGTTCGTCCCGGACCTCTACCTGTACAACTCGCACAGGGTCCGGCTGGCCGTCCTGCAGGGCCTGCTCGACACCGACGGCGGCCCGGTCACCCAAAAGGACAGGACCTGCCGCATCCAGTACACGACCACCTCGCCGCGCTTGCGCGACGACGTGATCTTCCTGGTCCGGTCCCTGGGCGGAATCGCCTACCAGCACACCCGCCCCGCCGCCGGTCGCAATCCAGGACTCGCCCAGGGGCGCCCCGTCCACCACCGCCGCGACGCGCACATCATCGACATCAGGCTCCCGGCAGGTATCGAGCCGTTCCGGCTGACCCGGAAGCGGGACGCCTATAACGCCGCAGGTGGCGGGCGCCCGATGCGCTTCATCGAGAGCATCGAGTCGGCCGGCACCGCGGAAGCCGTCTGCATCTCGGTGGCGGCGGCTGACTCCCTCTACACCACCGAGGACTTCCTGCTCACCCATAACACCCTGAACGACTCGTTCATCATCTTGGACGAGGCGCAGAACACCTCGGCCGAACAGATGAAGATGTTCCTCACCCGGCTCGGCTTCGGCTCGCGGGTGGTGGTGACCGGCGACGTGACCCAGGTCGACCTGCCGGCCGGCCAGGTCAGCGGGCTCCGCGTGGTGCAGGACATACTCGACGGTATCGAGGACATCCACTTCGCGCGGCTCACCAGCCACGACGTCGTACGGCACCGGCTGGTCGGCAAGATCGTCGACGCATACGAGCGCTACGATGCGCAGACCCAGCAGCTAGACCGGGGTTCACGGCCTCCCAGGCGGAAGGGCAGCTAGGACGCCGATGAGCATCGATATCGCCAACGAGGCGGGCATCGACGTCGACGAGGTGGCGCTGGTCGCGGTCGCCCGGTTCACCCTGGACCAGATGCGGATCCACCCGCTGGCCGAGCTCTCCGTGCTGCTCGTCGATGAGCGCACCATGACCGAGCTGCACGAGCGGTGGATGGGCGAGCCAGGTCCGACGGACGTGCTCGCCTTCCCGATGGACGAGCTGCGGCCGCCGCACCTGGGCGGCAACCGGGATGACCCGGGTCCCGAGCCCGGGCTGCTCGGCGACGTGGTGCTGTGCCCGCAGGTCGCGGCCGAACATGCCGAGAAGGCCGGTCACTCCACCCAGGACGAGCTCGAGTTGCTGTGCGTGCACGGCATCTTGCACCTGCTCGGCTACGACCACGCCGAGCCCGAGGAGCACGCCGAAATGTTCGGCACCCAGGATCAGCTGCTCAAGGCCTGGAAGAGCGAACAGGACGCGAAGGGGCGACCAGGCTGATGACCGCCCCGGCGTGGCTGCTGGTCGCCGCGGCCTTCCTCGCCCTCGTGGCGGGCTGGGGCGCGAACGCGGAGGCCGCGCTGGCACTCGTTTCCGCTACCGGTGCGGCCGAACGGGCCGCCGGAGACAAACCCGGAAGAAACAAGCAGACTCGCCTCGCCACCGTGGCCGCCGACCTGCCCCGCTATATGAGCGTGCTGCTGCTGGTCAGGGCGCTCTGCGAGATCTTCGCGGCGGTGCTGGTCACGGCGGCCTTCGTCAGCTGGTTCGACGACGACTGGCGTGCCGTGCTGTCCGCGCTCGCCGTCATGACCGGGCTGCGCTACCTGCTGACCGGCGTGCGCCCCCAGACCGGGCGCGTCGGCCCGCGGACCGAACGCACCGCCCACCGCGCGGCCGCGTTCCTGTTCCCGCTGACCCGGGCGCTCGGCCCGCTTCCCAGGCTGCTCGTCGCGTGCGGCAACGCCCTGCCGCCGACTCGCCAGGTCCGGCCGCCGGCCGACCAGGACGGCCCGGTAGACCGCGCCGAGCTGCGCGGCCTCGTCGACTACCTGGAGCGCAGGACCGGCATCGAGCCGGGCGAGCGGGACATGGTCCGTTCGGTCTTCGAGCTCGGCGACACCATCGTCAGGGAAGTCATGGTGCCGCGCACCGACATGGTGTTCATCGAAGCCGACAAGACCGTCGAGCAGGCCCTCTCGCTGGCGCTGCGCAGCGGCTTCTCCCGGATTCCCGTCGTCGGCGAGAACGAGGACGACGTGGTGGGCATCGCCTACCTGAAGGACATCGTGGCCTGGAGCCACGAGCACCCGGGCGCCGAAGCGACCGAGAAGGTCGCCACAGTGATCCGCCCGGCCAGCTACGTGCCGGACAGCAAGCCGGTCGACGAGCTGCTCCGCCAGATGCAGGCCCAGCGCAGCCACGTGGCCGTCGTGATCGACGAGTACGGCGGCACCGCCGGGCTGGTCACCATCGAGGACATCCTGGAGGAGATCGTCGGCGAGATCACCGACGAGTACGACAACGAGCAGCCCCCGGTGGAGTGGCTCTCCGATGGCTCCGCCCGGGTCACGGCCCGGCTGTCGGCGACCGAACTCGGCGAGCTGTTCGGCGTCAACCTGGACGACGAGGACGTGGAGACGGTGGCCGGCCTGCTTGCCCAGGCCCTCGGCCGGGTCCCGATCGCGGGCTCCGCCGCGACCGTCCGCGGCCTGCGGCTCACCGCGGAGAACCTGGCCGGGCGGCGCAACAAGATCGGCACGGTGCTGGTGGAACGCGAGAACCAGGACGCACCGTAAACTCGTCAGCGTGAGCGACGTGACTCCAGGTCCCGAGGATCTCAAGATCATCACGCTGGCCCGGTCCTCCCGGGCGCGGGTGGCGGCGTCCGAGGGCGCGGCGGTCCGCGACGAGACCGGCCGCACCTACACCGCCGCCGCGGTGGCGCTGCCGTCGCTTCGGCTCTCCGCGCTGCGCCTGGCGGTGGCCATGGCGGTGTCCAGCGGCGCGCAGAAGCTCGAGGCGGCCGCGCTGGTCAGCGAGGCCGACCTGGACCCCGGCGACCTCGCCGTGGTCCGCGACCTCGGCCCCGACGCGACCGTCTTCCACGCGGCTCCCGACGGCACCCTGCGCCAGACGCTACGTCCCTAGCCGCCACGGCAGCCGGTCCGCCGCGCTGAACAACAGGACCTGGCCGGCCGGGTCGAGCACGAGCAGCCGCGCGGTTGGCCGGAATCGGGGCATGTTACGACCGTAGCGCCGGATCCCGCCGTGCCCTTTCTTTCCAGGCCTAACGTGCCGTGGTTCCCGCCCTCGCGACATGCGCGAGAATTGACGGGTGAGCCATCCTCCGTCAGTGCCCGCCTTCCGCGCCGGGTTCGCCTGCCTCGCGGGCCGTCCGAACGTGGGCAAGTCGACGCTGACGAACGCCCTGGTCGGTGCCAAGGTCGCGATCACCAGCGACCGGCCGCAGACCACCCGGCGGGTAATCCGCGGCATCGTGCACCGCCCGGACGCGCAGCTGATCCTGGTGGACACGCCCGGCCTGCACAAGCCGCGCACGCTGCTCGGCGAGCGCCTGGACAGCCTGGTCCGGTCCACCCTGGCCGAGGTCGACGTGATCGGGTTCTGCATCCCGGCCACGGATGCGGTCGGCCCCGGCGACCGGTTCTTCGCCCGCGAGCTGGAGAACGTGAAGAAGACCCCGGTCGTGGTGGTCGTGACCAAGTGCGACGGGGTCCCCCCCGAGCGGGTCGCCGAACAGCTGATGGCAGTGAGCGAGCTGGGCGACTGGGCCGACGTGGTGCCGGTCTCCGCGGTGACCGGGTTCCAGCTCGACGTGCTCGCCGACGTGCTGGTCTCCCACCTGCCCCCCGGCGCGCCCCTGTACCTGGACGGCGAGCTGACCGACGAGCCCGAGCAGATCATGGTGGCCGAGCTGATCAGGGAGGCCGCCCTGGACGGGGTGCGGGACGAACTGCCGCACTCGATCGCGGTGGTGGTCGAGGAGATGGGGCTGCGGCCTGGCCGTGACGACCTCACCGACGTGTACGCCGAGCTCTACGTGGAGCGTCCCAGCCAGAAGGCCATCGTCATCGGCACCGGGGGAGCCCGGCTGAAGGAGGTGGGCAGCCGGGCCCGCCGCCAGATCGAGGCGCTCCTCGGCACCCGGGTCTACCTTGACCTGCGCGTCAAGATCGCCAAGGACTGGCAGCGCAACCCGAAGCAGCTCCGCCGCCTCGGCTTCTACGACTGAGCTGTCCCTTTGATTCCCTGGACGCGGGCAGCCGGCAGGTCCCACGAGGCTTCGGCCGGGCCGACTACCCGGTAGCCGAGCATCTCGTTGATGCCGATCATGTGCGCGTTGGTCTCGGCGTTGCCGGTCAGGATGTGCTTCACCTGGGGCGCCTGGCACGCCAGCAGATCGAGCATGGCCAGCTTGAGCCGTAGCCCGAGCCGGTGGCCGCGGTGCTCCCTGGCCACCGCGGTCAGCGCCTGGAACCCCCAGCCCTGAGGTTCCTGGCCCACCTCGACGACGGTCAGGCCGGCCGGCTCGCCGGTGGTGTCGTGGCGCGCCATCACGGTGTACGCCAGCATGCCGTACAGCTGTACCCGCTGGTCGGTGGCGCGGACCCGCGCCTCGTCCCACCGCAGTTCCTCATGGCTCGCATCGTGCGGCATGTCTTCGCCCGCGCGGTTGAGCGCGGCCACCCGGTCCAGGTGCTCCGCTGGCGTCGGTCCGGCCCAGCTGACGAGCGAGTACCCGGCCGACGCCGCCAGGGCCGCGTCCCGCAGGCCGGCCAGCCGTTCCGGTGAGAGGGCCCCGGTGTCCAGCACGCGCCGGATCTCGTTCTGTCCCGCGGCCGCGCCGGATGCCCGGGCGAACGCCTCGCCCGCCGAGCCTGCGTAGGCGAACCCGCTCAGCAGCAGGCGTCCGTCGGCGATCGCCCGCCCGGCCGCGTGGCGCAGCAGGGCCGTGCCAAGCCCGTGCCGTCGCCGCCCGGGTGCCACCTGGATCTCCAGGGAGCTGAGGTGCCCGTTGTCCCGGTCCGGCAGTTCGAGCAGGTACCAGCCGCCGATCCCGGCCGCGTCCTCCAGCAGCCAGGTCTCCCGCGGTTCACCCGTAAAGCCGGCCTGCAGCCAGCCCAGGAAAACCCGCGGCGGCATGACCGGTACCTCCGGATCGTCGGCCAGCCTGGTCGCGCGGAAGATCTCGTAGCAGGCATCCGCCCGCCGCCCGTCCTGCGCCCCGAACCGCTCGATCCTCATGCCCCCAGCGAACCGCACCCGCCCGCACTGCCGCCACCGAATATCCGCCCGCCGCGCCGCCGGTCAGGCGAAGAGCATCTTGTCGTAGGAGTGGCCTTCGCCATCACCCAGGCCCCCGCTACTCCCCACGATGTGTGCTAGCTGGTCCCGTCAGTCTCAGCAGCCCCATGAGCTGCGGTATCTGCGGGAGGCCGCCCCGCTCGGACCGAAAAATGAGGTATCGGATCTGTATCGGCAACGGCGGTGCGAGGGCCGGCGGAGACATGATGGGTTTAGCCGTACCGGCAAAAGGGGGCCAACGGTGCTGATCATCCTCGGCTTGCGCGTGTTCTACCGGACGATGGCGCAGGGCATCTTCTACTGCCGCCGGTGCGGCGGGGACCGGGAATACCGGCACCGGGCCGGGCGCCGGTGGTTCACCGTGTTCTTCCTCCCGGTCATCCCGCTTAACCGGGTCGGCGAGAACGTCCAGTGCACTACCTGCCGGACCCGCTACGTGACGGAGGTTCTCAGCCAGCCGACCACGGCGCGGATGCAGGCGGCGCTGCCGGCCGGCATGCGGGCCGCCGTCTCGGCCATGCTGCTGTCCGGCGATCCGTCTAGCCCGGTGTCGCGGCAGCGGGCGATCGAGGCGGTCATCGGCTCGGGCGTGCCGGACTATGACGAGGCCGCGCTCAGCGCCGACCTCATGCAGCCGTTCGAGGCGATCCGCCCGGCACTGAACCAGGTGGGGACGCAGCTCACCATCCAGGCCAGGGAGTGGTACCTGGCCGAGGTGATCCGCATCGCCCTGGCGGACGGGCCGCTCTCGGAAACCGAGCGGCAGGCCGCGCTGGCCATCGGCGCCGACCTCGGCATGACCCAGGCCCAGGTCATCGGCGTGGTCGCGATGACTGAGCAGTCGGCCGGCCGTGACTAACCGGCTCTAAAGCCGGCCAGCCGGGCACGGCCGCTACATCGAGCCGGTAGCCCGTGTTCGGCGGGCCGAGCACGGTGTAGCCCATCGCCTCGTTGACCGCGATCATGTGCGCGTTGCCCTGGCCGTTCCAGGTCACGATCCGTTCCAGCTGCGGCTCGGTGGTGGCGAGCAGTTCCATCATCGCGATCTTCAGCAGCAGGCCGAGCCGGTGCCCGCGGTGATTCCTGGCCACCACCGTGAAGACCTGGAATCCCCAGCCAGGGTCAGCCGGGTCCACCGATATCTCGGTCAGCGCCGCCAGTTCGCCGGTGTCGTCATGCCGCGCCGCGACCGTGTAGTCACGCATCCCGTAGTACGGGCGCAGGTCGTTGACGCGTTCGCGGACGCGCTGGGCGTCCCATTCCTCATGGGCGATCTCGGCGTCCCGGGGGGCGTCGGCCATCCCGTTGTAGACCGCGGCCGTCTGCTCGATGAATTCCCCGGGTACCGGTCCCACCCAGGACACCAGCGAGTAGCCGGCCGCCGCCCGTTCGGCCGGGCCGCGCAGCCGGGCCAGCTTTCCCTTCTCCAGCTTCCCGATGTCGAGCATGCGCTGGATCTCCGCCAGCCCGGGCTTGGCCCCGGCCGCGCGGGCGAACGCCTCGCCCGGGGAGCCGTCGCGCGCGCCGCCGTTGAGTACGGTTCGCCCGTGCCCCGCCGCCCGGCCCGCCGCGTGCTGCAGCAGGGCGCGCCCGGTTCCCCGCTGTCGTGCCGCCGGGTGTACCACGATCTCCAGGCCGCCCTGATCCAGGTTCTCCCTGGCCGGCAGGTCCAGCCGGTACCAGCCCACGGCCAGGCCCTGGTCGGTGGCCAGCCACGCCTCCCTCGGATTACCGTCCCAGCCGACGGTCATCCAGCCGGTGAACGGCTGCTCCGTGAACCACGGCTCCTCGGGATGATCGACGCGGTCGGCGGCCAGCATGACCTCGAAGCACGCGCGGATCCTTCCGGTGTCCGCGGGGGAGAGGCCCACCTGCTCGATTTCCATCCTCACAGCCAACCCCCGGCCGGGCCTGCGGCGCCACCTAATATTCCGCCGCTCCCGTCACTGCCGCCACTGCAGTCCACCCTGCGCGATCCGTGGCTCCCGAAGCTGGTAGGGTGGTTCGCAATGTTGCGTGAGCTGCTCCTCCTTAGCGGCCGCGGCGGGGGCCGATAGGCCGGCTCCCTCGCCGCGGGGTGTTGGCGTGTCCGCTGGCCATTAATCAGGCACCACACCGCCCGCCGCTCACTAGCGAAGAGGAAGCAGCAGTCAGATGCAAACCGATCCCGCGTATAGACGCGTGTCGCCCGTACAGCAGCAACCCAGCGGAATGCCGTGTCACCGCTACACGCCGTTCCAGCCCGTCGATCTTCCCGATCGCACCTGGCCCGCCAAGTCCATCACCACGGCGCCGCGCTGGCTGTCCACCGATCTCCGGGACGGCAACCAGGCGCTGATCGACCCGATGAGCCCGGCCCGCAAGCACAAGATGTTCGAGCTCCTGGTCCGGATGGGCTACAAGGAGATCGAGGTCGGGTTCCCGGCCTCAGGCCAGACCGACTTCGACTTCATCCGCGAGCTGATCGAAGAGGACCGCATCCCGGATGACGTCCGGATCTCGGTGCTCACCCAGGCCCGGGAGGACCTGATCGAGCGCTCGGTCCAGTCGCTGGCCGGCGCGCGGATGGCCACCGTGCACATGTACAACGCCACCGCCCCGATTTTCCGCCGGGTGGTGTTCCGCATCGAGCGCGAGGAGTGCAAGGCGCTCGCCGTTGAGGGCACCCGGCACGTGATGAAGTACGCCGAGCAGTACCTGGACGGGACGGACTTCGGCTACGAGTACTCGCCCGAGATCTTCATGGACACCGAGCTCGACTTCGCCTTGGACGTCTGCGCGGGGGTGATGGACGTCTGGCAGCCCGGCCCGGGCCGGGAGATCATCCTGAACCTGCCGTGCACGGTCGAGCGGTCCACGCCGAACGTCTATGCCGACCAGATCGAGTGGATGAGCCGGAACCTTCCGAACCGGGATCACGTCTGCCTGTCGGTGCACACCCACAACGACCGCGGCACCGCGGTGGCCGACGCTGAGCTGGCCGTGCTGGCCGGTGCCGATCGGATCGAGGGCTGCCTGTTCGGCAACGGCGAGCGCACCGGCAACGTCTGCCTGGTCACCCTGGGGCTGAACCTGTTCAGCCAGGGTATCGACCCCACGATCGACTTCTCCGACATCGACGAGATCCGTCGCACGGTGGAGTACTGCAACCAGCTGCCGGTCCACCCGCGCCACCCATACGCGGGCGATCTGGTCTACACCGCCTTCTCAGGCTCTCACCAGGACGCCATCAAGAAGGGGTTCGAGGCGCTGGAGGCCGACGCGGCCGACGCGGGCGTCCCGTTCGCCGAGTACCCCTGGGCCGTGCCGTACCTCGCCATCGACCCGCATGACGTGGGCCGCAGCTACGAGGCGGTCATCCGGGTCAACTCGCAGTCCGGCAAGGGCGGCGTCGCCTACGTGATGAAGGCCGAGCACCATCTGGACCTGCCCCGCCGCCTGCAGATCGAGTTCTCCCGGGTGATCCAGGGCCACACCGACGACGAGGGCGGCGAGGTGACCCCCTGGCAGATGTGGGAGATCTTCTCCGCTGAGTACCTCGCCGCGGGCCCGGTGGCGCTGCTGGACCACCAGACGTCCTCGGTGATCGAGACCAAGCACGCTCTCGCCGCGGAGATCTCGGTTGACGGGCGCCCGCAGCAGGTGGAGGGCGTGGGCAACGGGCCCATCTCGGCGTTCTGCGACGCGCTGGCCTCGGTCGGCGTGGACGCACGCGTGCTCGACTACAACGAGCACGCGCTGACCGCCGGCACCGACGCCCAGGCCGCCGCGTACGTGGAATGCGAGATCGGCGGCGGCGTGTTCTGGGGCGTCGGCATCGACACGAACACGGTCACGGCCTCGATGCGCGCGGTCCTGTCCGCGGTGAACCGGGCCCGCCGCGGCTGACTCCGCCCGGCGCGCACGACCAGCGATCCGGCCGGGGCGCTCACAAGGCTGCCCCCGCCGGATCGCTTCGTGATCGCTCATGATCGCTAAGGTTGAGCCCATGAGCGATTCGCCCGATAACCGGCCCGACTTGCGCATATCCGACACCGATCGGGACCGTGCCGCGGAGGTGCTGCGCGAGGCCCACGCTCAGGGCCGGATCACCGTCGACGAGCTGGACGAACGGCTGACCAGCGTGTACAACGCCAGGACGTTCGCTGACCTGGTCCCGGTTACCCGTGACCTCCCGGCCACGCAGGACGCGATGGCGGGCGCGGCCCCGGTGCGGCGGAGAATCGGCGGCACACCCCGCTTCAAGCTCTCGCTCGCCATCCTGGGCGGGGCAAGCCGGGACGGCCAGTGGGTCGTGCCGCCGGAGTACACGGCCGTCGCGACGCTGGGCGGGATCAAGCTCGACATGCGCGATGCCTCGTTCGCCGAGGCCGAGACCGTTATCAAGGCCGTCGCGGTGATGGGCGGCATGGAGATTACCGTGCCCGAGGACGCAGAGGTGGAAGTCGGCGCGTTCGGCGTGATGGGCGGCGTGGACCACGGCGGGGAAGGGCCGGGTGCCCCCGGGGCGCCGCGGATCCGCATCACCGGCGTTGCGGTGATGGGCGGCATCGAGGTCAAGCGCGCCCCGGCCCGGCGACCATCCCAGGGCGAACTGCCATCGCCGGGCTGATTGTCCCTGCCGTGCGGGAGAATGGGTAGGTGCAGCTCTACCGGGACGACGGGATCGTGCTGCGGACGCAGAAGCTGGGCGAGGCGGACCGGATCATCACCATCCTCGGCCGCACCAGCGGGCGAATCCGCGCGGTGGCCAAGGGCGTGCGCCGGACCAAGTCGAGGTTCGGCGCGCGGCTGGAGCCGTTCACGCACGTCGACCTGATGCTGCACACGGGCCGTTCGCTGGACATCGTCACGCAGGCGGAGGTCATCAGGCCCTACGGCCAGCCGCTGGCCGGGGACTACCCCCGCTACACCGCGGGCGTGGCGATGCTGGAGACGGCCGAGCGGTTCACCCCGGTGGAGAAGGAGCCCGCGCTGCGCCAGTTGCTGCTCCTGATCGGCGGGCTGCGCGCTCTCGGCGATGCGGAGCACGCTCCCGGCCTCGTCCTCGACGCCTTCCTGCTGCGCTCGCTCGCGGTGGCGGGCTACGCCCCCGCCCTGCAGGAGTGCGCCCGCTGCGGTGCACCTGAAAGCGGGGCGACAGGCAGCGGCCGGCGGCTGCCGGCTTTCGCCGTCGCGGCCGGGGGCATGGTGTGCGCCTCGTGCCGTCCGCCCGGCGCGGCCTCGCCCGCGGCGCCGACCGTGGCCCTCATGCTCGCGCTGCTGAGCGGCGACTGGGACATGGCCGATCGCAGCGAGCGCAGGCACCGGGTAGAGTGCAGCGGTCTTGTGGCCGCGTACCTTCAGTGGCACCTGGAGCATTCGATCCGTTCGCTTCGACATGTGGAGCGCGTCTGATGGGGACCCGGGGCGTACGTCCGCCTGATCCGCATCCGAGCGGCGTGAAGCCGCCGGACATACCACCTGACCTGGTCCCGAGGCACGTGGCCCTGGTGATGGACGGCGACGGGCGGTGGGCAGGGAAACGGGGTCTGCCCAGGACCGAGGGGCACAAGGAAGGCGAGTCCTCGCTGCTCGACGTGATCATGGGAGCGATCGAGCTCGGCATCCCCTACCTGTCTGCCTACGCCTTCTCGACCGAGAACTGGCGGCGCTCGCCGGACGAGGTCCGCTTCCTGATGGGGTTCAACCGCGACGTCATCCACCGCCGCCGTGACCTGCTGAACGAGATGGGTGTCTGCATCCGCTGGGCCGGCCGGCGCCCGCGGCTATGGCGCAGCGTGATCCGCGAGCTCGAGCAGGCCGAGCAGATGTCGGCCGGGAATTCCGTGCTGACCTTGCAATTCTGCGTCAACTACGGGGGCCGGGCCGAGATCGCCGACGCGGCCGCCGCTATCGCCGCGGATGTGGTCGCCGGAAAGATCCGGGCGGACAAGATCGACGAAAAGGTATTTGCTCGCTATCTGGACGAGCCGTCAATTCCCGGGGTTGACCTATTCGTGAGGTCCTCCGGCGAGCAGCGCCTTTCGAACTTCCTGCTCTGGCAGTCCGCCTACGCCGAGCTTGTGTTTCTCGACACGCTCTGGCCCGATTTCGACCGACGGCACTTGTGGCACGCCTGCGAGATCTACGCCAGCCGCGACCGCAGGTACGGCGGCGCCCAGCCGAATCCGGTCGCGCCAGGCCCGGCCCTCGGCGAGCCAGCCTCCTGACGATTCCGTCCCCGCACCCGGCCCGCGCCCCAGCGCCGCTCCGCTCCCGCGGATCCGACTCGAGCCTTGCGCCGCTCCGCTCCCGCGGATCCGACTCGAGCCTTGCGCCGCTCCGCTCGGCTCCGCTCCCGCCCTCGCACGCGCATCACGGGTCGCTGGTGCTTTTGTGCCGAAAGTTCCATGTGTGGATCGCTGGGCTTCCGAGGGACAACCGCATGGGCTGCGTGCCTCCCGCCCCATTCCTTGCTGAGGTGCGTGGCCCACCGCCGTCGTCCAATGTCATGTCAGGAACCCAAGCTGCCCCCTCGCATCACGCAGTTCCATGATCGCGGGCAGTTTCGGGGTGTATGTGCCCAGAACTGCCCGCGATCATGATCCGCGCCCCGGCGCCCCACTCTGAAACCGGACATAACGGGATGTGACGGGCCGGGCTGGAGCCGGGCGGGGCGGCGGCGTATCGCGGCGCGGGCAGCAGGTCCGGCAAGCTCCGCGCTTACGCCATGTAACCCGATGTCCCGCCCGGATCCCGGGATTTCTCGCACACCTGACGTCTCAGACACCGGGCCAGATAGGGCTTCCTGAACAGGTGCGATGGCGATGCGCGCTATCACTAAACCGTCGCCCGCGCATCCCGACACGCCCGGGATTCCCGATCACCTCGTCGTAACTGTGCGTAACTCTACGAATACTGGGAACCATTAGCGCTACTGGTGCGCAGGGACAGTACTTATGAGTCGATTTAGTCTTTGGCGTGCCTGTGGGGCCAGAGTGAAGCTTGATTACGGGGTTATCGGGGGGACTAATGCGTCGCGCCGTAGTGGCCGTCATCATAGGCGGGTACGCGTTCTGGGGAATCGGATCGGGTCTTGGCCATCAGCCTGTCATTGCCGACGCCAGGCTTACCGCCGCTTTCAAGCCGGCCAAGGCCGCCGAGCCCGCCTCGCAGACCGTGACGTTCGGCGGTTACAGCGTCAGAGTCCCGGCCAGCTGGCCGGTGTATGACCTGACCAAAAACCCCCGCCAGTGCGTGCGGTACGACGTTCACGCCGTTTACCTCGGCACTCCCGGTCCGGACCCGAACTGCCCGCCCAACCTGGTCGGGCGGGTCGATACCGTCACTATCCAGGCGCCGCCCGCATCCGCGGGGACGAAGACCGCCGGGAACAGCAAGGGCCCGCGCCAGGGCGGCCAGCAGGCGCTCAACCCCGGCACGATCGTCCAGGATCCGGACCGGCACGAGCTGGCGCTCGCCATGCCGGACAAGGCGCCGTCGATCGGCGCCACGTACGGGTCTGGTCCGGGCGCCACCGAGCAGATGCTGGCCACCGTCCGCCAGGCCGCGACCACGCAGGCCGCGACCGCGCAGGCCACGACCGCGCAGGCCGGGCCCGAACGGGCCGGAGACTCGATCCGCAGCACCGGGCATCCTGTCGTGGTGCCGGCGGCCGCGCACATCACGGCGAGGAATCCTGCCTGGCCCAAGGCCGAAGCCCTCACCGGGCCGGGCGCGTCCTGGCTCACGCCACCCGGCACGCCCGCGTTTCCGCCGCCTGGTTCCAAGTCCACGCCCATGGTCACGCCCATGACCACGCCCAAGGTCACGCCCAGGGTCACGCCCAAGACCACGCCTAGGGTCACGCCCAAGGTCACGCCTAGGGTCACGCCCAAGTCCACGCCCAAGCCCACCCCGAAGCCGACCGGCCCGGTGCTGGCTAGCAATCCGTCGCCCGCGCCCAGCAAGGAAGCGCCGGGCAGGGTCAGGGTCCTGGCCGGCTTCGACACGTGCGCGGCCCCGTCCCTGCCGACCATGAAGGCGTGGCGGGCGAAGTTCGCCGCCACCGCGATCTACATCGGCGGGCAGATGATGGCCTGCGGGCAAAGCAACCTGTCGTCGAGCTGGGTCCAGCAAACCGAGGCCATGGGCTATGCCCTGATGCCCACGTTCGTCGGGCTGCAGGCGCCGTGCGACAGCTTCACCGGGAAGATCCGCCGCAAGCACGCGGCGTCGCAGGGCACCGCGGCCGCGAACCAGGCGGTCACCGCCGCGAAGTCCTACGGGCTCGGCGCGGGCACGCCGATCTACTACGACATGGAGGCCTACAATCACGCCAACGCCGGCTGCCGGACCGCGGTCCTCACCTTCCTCGACGCCTGGACCAGGCAGCTGAAGGCGGTCGGCTACATCTCGGGGGTGTACTCCAGCGCCGGCTCCGCGATCACCGACCTGCAGTCCAGCACCACCGTCGCCGGGCACTCGCTGGCCGAGCCGCAGGCCATCTGGTTCGCCCTCTGGGACAACGGCAAGAGCATGACCGGGGCGCCCTACATGACCTCGGCGGTGTGGCCGGTGGCAAAGCGGTCCAAGCAGTACGCAGGCAACCGCGTGGTCAAGGTGGGCGGGATCTCGCTGAACATCGACGCCGACTGGGTGGCCAGCGCGGTCGCGCGGAGGTGACCGGCGCGTCACCGATCCGTACCGGCCGAATTCAATTCGCGATGACCGGCCCGGACTCCTAAGCTAGGGACTTCCGGGCCAGGCCGCTGCCGCGACAGAACGCGCCAGGTGCCGGGATCACCACGGGATTCGCGCCCGCCGACCGCCAGCCGGATGGAGACCTTCACCATGGCACTGCGCAGCGACCGCCTCGACGCCATCGTCAGCCTGAGCAAGCGACGGGGCTTCGTCTACCCGTCCAGCGAGATCTATGGTGGCCTGCGGGCCGCCTGGGACTACGGCCCGCTCGGCGTCGAGCTCAAGAGCAACATCAAGCGCCAGTGGTGGCGCGCCATGGTCACCGAGCGCGACGACATCGTGGGCCTGGACTCGTCGGTCATCCTGGCCCGCGAGGTGTGGGAGGCGAGTGGCCACGTCACCGAGTTCACCGACCCGCTCACCGAATGCTCGTTCTGCCACAAGCGGTATCGCGCCGACCAGTTGATCGAGGCCTACGAGGACAAGCACGGCCACGTGCCGGCCGGCGGGCTGGCCGATCTCACGTGCCCGAACTGCGGCAACCGGGGCACCTTCACCGAGCCGCGTGTGTTCAACCTCATGTTGCGCACCCACCTTGGTCCGGTCGAGGACGAATCCGGCCTGGCCTACCTGCGCCCCGAGACCGCGCAGGGCATCTTCATTAACTTCAAGAACGTGCTGCAGACGTCGCGGAAGAAGATCCCGTTCGGCATCGGCCAGATCGGCAAGTCGTTCCGCAACGAGATCACCCCGGGAAACTTCATCTTCCGGACCCGGGAGTTCGAGCAGATGGAGATGGAGTTCTTCGTCAAGCCCGGCACCGACGAGGAATGGCACCAGCGCTGGATCGACGAGCGCTTCGGCTGGTATGTCGACCTCGGCATCACCAAGGAGAACCTGCGACTCTACGAGCACCCGAAGGAAAAGCTGTCGCACTACTCCAAGCGCACGGTGGACATCGAGTACCGGTTCGGCTTCACCGGCAGCGAGTGGGGTGAGCTCGAGGGTGTCGCCAACCGCACCGACTACGACCTGACCACCCACCAGAACGCGTCCAGGCAGGACATGTCCTACCTGGATCAGGAGTCCGGAGAGCGGTTCATCCCGTTCGTGATCGAGCCGGCTGCCGGCGTCGACCGCGGCGCGCTGACCTTCCTGCTCGACGCCTACGCCGAGGACGAGGCACCAGACGCCAAGGGCAAGCTGGAGAAGCGGACCGTGCTGCGGCTGGACCGCAGGCTGGCCCCGGTGAAGGTGGCGGTGCTTCCGCTGTCCCGGAACGCAGATCTGTCGCCGAAGGCCCGTGACCTGGCGGCGGCCCTGCGCAAGCGGTGGAACACCGACTTCGACGACGCCAGCGCGATCGGCCGCCGGTACCGGCGCCAGGACGAGATCGGCACTCCGTACTGCATCACGGTCGACTTCGACACCCTGGAGGATCAGGCCGTCACGGTCCGGGACCGCGACACGATGCAGCAGGAGCGCGTCGGCATCGACGCCCTGGAAGGCTACCTAGCCGAACGCCTCGGCCCCTGCTAATACCTGCCGTACATGTCGGCCGCGGCCTGGTGAAATCCCTCGGGAAGCCCGGCCGCGGCCATGGCCGCGGCGATCTGTTCCATCTCGCCGACCCAACGCCAGCCCTTGGCCGCCGCCGCCGCGGCTGCGCCGTCCCAGCGCTTCTCCAGGCCAGGCTGGGAAAGGGCCCACTCCTCTAGCAGCTCGGATTCCACGCCCTCGGCCCGGGCCAGCGCCCGCGCCGCCAGCAGCAACGCGGCCGATCCCTTGGTCCAGGACGCGTACGCCATCTTCACCGCGGACGCCGACCCCGGTGGCGGGACCACCCGCGCGTCCACGTCGGTGCCGCCGAACAGCGCCTGTATCTCCCCGGCGCGCAGACCGGAGACATACAGCCGGGTGGACCCCGGCGCCACCGGGGGAGGCCCGATGATTCCGCCGTCCACGTAGCTAGCCCCGCCCGCCCCGGAGATCGCCGCCACCTCCCGCGCCGTCTCCGGCGAGATCGCGTTGGCGTCCAGGTAAAGCCCGCGGAACCCGGCCACCTGCCGGGCTACGTCCAGTGTCGCGTGCGGCGGGCAGACCGAGACAATGACTGCCGAACGGGCGGCCATCTCTGCCCACCCGCACCCCTCCAGCCCTGCCTCGGCGGCGCGTTCCCTGGTCGCCGCGCTGCGCCCTTCCGGCACCCACAGCACCCGGTGCCCGGCGCCGGCCAGGCACTTCCCGACCGCCGCCCCCATCTCGCCCGGATGCAGCAGCCCTATCGTCGTAGCGGTCATGCCTCTATTCTCACCAGGCGCCGGCCTGGGCGCCGAGGCCGATTTCCATGATGACGCTGGGCACCGGCGGCATGTTCAGCGGGGTGAACTCGTTGCCGTTGATGACTCCCATCCGGCCGTCGGGGATGATCCCGATGAGCACGCGCCCCGCCGGGCTGGACCACAGCACCTGCGTGAAATAGTAGCCCGCGGGCTTGACCTTCCAGTACCCGAGGATCCGGATGAGCTTCCCGGTCCTGGTGGAGTACTCGGCGAAGCCGTACCGGCCGTTCCAGGCCTGGCCCGATTCTTTGGTCTTGACCTGGAAGTACACCGCGTTGGTCACGATGGCCGACCCGTCCGGCGTGACGACGGGCTCGTTTTCCGTGTCGGTTACCTCGAAGGTGCTCCCTGACGGCTCGAACTGGCGGGTCGTGGCGATGACCCGCCGACTGGCGGCCAGCAGGTCGCCGCCGGCCGACGTCAGGCTGAGCAGCCGTTCCTCTACGGGTGGCCACTGGCCCACATTTTTCGGTTGCCACTCGAACGCCAGCTCCCGCCCGTCCGCGGTCCAGGACAGGCCCCGGGAATCAGCGGCTCCCGACCTGAAGATGCCGTTGGCCGCCCACACCCGCGTCGACCCGGTGCTCAGCGTGACCACCTTGAGTTCGGTCCGGGCTGGGCCCTTCATGGGCAAGACGGCGAGCGCGAGCCGCTGGCCGTCCGGCGAGAGCGCGAACGCACCGAGCCCCTGCGTGGCTGGCACCGTGACCCGCAGCCGGCTGAGCGAGCTGACCCGCCCGGCCGAGCTCAGCCGCAGCAGGTAGAACGAGTGCGTCCCGGGGTACCCGGCAGCAAAGCCAACGGGGTACTTCTTCCAGGTCTGCTCGTCGAGGACGAAGGTCCGGTCATCGCCCGCGGCCGACACTCCCACGATGGTGCCGCCGCGGATCGACGGCCTGATCGTCGCCAGGGCGTGGCCGCTGACCGTGTCGTGCACGACGGCGACCGCTGGGCTCTGGGCCGCATTCCCGGTGAAGGCCACCGCGACGAAGTACGGCGGGATCATGCCTGAAGACACGTAGGAGGCCAGCGAGGGCCCGGGGAGCATCGGGCCCGGCGCCGTGGCGGCGGGCGCGATGGCGGGCGCCCGCGTGCGTGTGCTCGGGCCGACGGTCACCACCGTGACCGCGATCACGATGACGACGGCCGCCGCTGCGGCCGCGGGCACCAGCCAGCGCCGCCGCCAGCCGTCCTCCCGCGGGTGTTCCGCGGGCAGTTCCAGCGGCGGGACGCTGTCCGGTGCCACCGTTTCCGCGGCCGCCCGGGCCGCCGCGCGGATCCGGTCTTCGATCAGGTTCATGACTACTGTTCCCCCAGCATCCGGCCGAGCGCAGCCAGCGCGCGCGACGTGGTCGACTTGACCGTGCCCCGGCTGATCCGCATCGAGGCGGCGATCTCTCCCTCGTCGAGGTCGAGGTAGAAGCGGAGCACCAGCGCCTCCCGCTGCCGGGCGGGCAGCCGCCGGATCGCGGCCAGCACCTCGCGGTGTTCCTCGCCGATCAGCGCCAGGGCCTCGGCGGATTCGCCGAGCGGATCCGCGGCGGAAGGGTCCGGGCCGCCGTGCCGGCTGCGGCGGCGCAGCGCCGTCCGGCAGTTGTTGATCACGCTGGACCGCGCGTAGCTCAGCGCCTTGGCAGGGTCCGCGAGGCTGTGCCAGCGCCGGTAGAGCCCGCAGAACGCCTCCTGCACCGCGTCCTCGGCGGCGGGCCGGTCGCCGAGCATGACGACGGCCAGCCGGATCAGCCCGAGGGCGTGCGCCCGGTACAGCTCGGTCACGGCGTCGGCCGGCGCCGGCTCGGTGGCCGGGGCCGGCCGGTCGGTGGCGTTAGCTTTCACGTATCAGAGACTCAGGAACCGCGTCCTGGTTGCGTCTCCGGGACCAAGGTCCGTGTCTTCACTGCCCCCGCCCCGGTAGAGTCCGAATAAATACAAGACGTCGCGCGCTGCGAGGAGCAGGAAGTGCCGAAGCTCGTTTATGACTTCACCGAAGGAAATAAGGATCTCAAGGATCTGCTGGGCGGTAAAGGGGCCAACCTGGCCGAGATGACAAATCTCGGGCTGCCGGTGCCACCCGGGTTCATCATTACTACTGAGGCGTGCCGTTACTACCTGGAGCAGGGCTCCACCCCGGCGGGCCTAGACCAGGAGATCACCGGCCACCTGGACCAGCTTGAAGCGTCGATGGGCCGCAAGCTCGGTGACCCGGCCGACCCGCTGCTGGTCAGCGTCCGGTCCGGGGCGAAGTTCTCCATGCCCGGCATGATGGACACCGTCCTGAACATCGGCCTGTCCGACGAGTCGGTGCAGGGCCTGGCCAAGCAGGCTGGCAACGAGCGGTTCGCCTGGGACGCCTACCGGCGCCTGCTCCAGATGTTCGGCAAGACCGTGCTCGACGTCGACGGCGAGCACTTCGAGCACGCCCTCGATGAGGCCAAGAGGACCAAGGGCGTCAGCAACGACCTCGACCTGGACGCGGCCGACCTGCAGAGCCTGGTCGAGATGTTCAAGAGCATCATCAAAACCCAGGCCGGGCGGGACTTCCCGCAGGACCCCAAGGAGCAGCTGGACCTGGCCATCAAGGCCGTGTTCAACTCCTGGAACTCGCCCCGCGCCATCCTCTACCGCCGCCAGGAGCGCATCCCCACCGACCTGGGCACGGCCGTGAACGTGGTCGCGATGGTCTTCGGCAACCTGGGCATGGACTCGGGCACCGGCGTCGCGTTCACCCGGGACCCGGGTACCGGCGCCCAGGGCGTCTACGGTGACTACCTGCAGAACGCCCAGGGCGAAGACGTCGTGGCCGGCATCAGGAATACCGTCCCGCTGCAGGACCTGGAGGGCATCGACAAGGCCTCCTATGACCAGCTCATGCAGATCATGCGAACCCTGGAGAACCACTACCGCGACCTGTGCGACATCGAGTTCACTATCGAGCGCGGCAAGCTGTGGATGCTGCAGACCCGGGTGGGCAAGCGCACCGCCGCGGCCGCCTTCCGCATCGCCACGCAGCTGGTGGACCAGGGTCTGATCGACATGGACGAGGCGGTCCGCCGGGTCTCCGGCGCCGAACTAGCCCGGTTGATGTTTCCCAGGTTCGACACCAGCGCCGACGTCACCAAGATCGCCACCGGCATCAGCGCGTCGCCCGGTGCCGCGGTTGGTAAGGCCGTGTTCGATTCGGCCCGCGCGGTCGAGCTGGCCGGGCAGGGCGAGAAGGTGATCCTGGTCCGCCGCGAGACCAACCCGGACGACCTGCACGGCATGATCGCCGCCCAGGGCATCCTGACCAGTCGCGGCGGTAAGACCAGCCACGCGGCCGTGGTCGCCCGCGGCATGGGCAAGACCTGCGTCTGCGGCGCCGATCAGCTCGAGGTGGACACCAAGGCCAAGAAGTTCACCGCGCCCGGCGGCATCACCGTCAGCGAGGGCGACGTGATCTCGATCGACGGCACCAGCGGCGAGGTCTACGCCGGCGAGGTCCCGGTCGTCGCGTCCGCGGTCGTGAAGTACTTCGAAGGCGAGCTGCACCCGCACTCCGACGAGGCCGACGACCTGATCCGGGCCGTGCACGCGATCATGCACCAGGCCGACCAGGTGCGCCGGCTCGGCGTGCACGCCAACGCGGACAACGGACCTGACTGTGCCCGGGCCCGCCGGTTCGGCGCCGGCGGCGTCGGCCTGGTCCGCACCGAGCACATGTTCCTCGGCGAGCGCCGCCAGCTGGTCGAGGACCTGATCCTGGCCGATACCGAGGAGGAGCGGCAGCACGCGCTGGACGCCCTGGAGCCGCTGCAGCGCGGCGACTTCGTCGAGATCCTCGACGCCATGGACGGGCTGCCGGTCACGATCCGGCTGATCGACCCGCCGCTGCACGAGTTCCTGCCCGACCTGACCGAACTCTCCGTCAAGATCGCCCTCGACGGCGACAACGCCACGGACAAGGACAAGGCGCTGCTCGCCGCGGTGCGCCGGCTGCACGAGCAGAACCCGATGCTCGGCCTGCGCGGCGTCCGGCTCGGCCTGGTCATCCCGGGTCTGACTATCATGCAGGTCCGCGCGATCGCGCACGCCGCCGCCGAGCTCAAGCAGGCGGGCAAGGACCCGCGTCCGGAGGTGATGATCCCGCTCACCGCCACCGTGCAGGAGATGGAGATCAGCCGTGAGATGACGGAGAAGGTGCTCAAGGAGGTCGAGGAGGAGACCGGTACCCACGTGCACACGCTGATCGGCACCATGATCGAGGTGCCCAGAGCAGCCGTGAACGCGGGCCCGATCGCGGGCAGCGCGGAGTTCTTCTCCTTCGGCACGAACGACCTGACGCAGATGACCTGGGGCTTCTCCCGGGACGACGTGGAGGGCGCGTTCTTCAGCAAGTACATCGAGCTGGGCATCTTCGGCGTGTCCCCGTTCGAGACCATCGACCGCGACGGCGTCGGCCGCCTGGTCGACATCGCGGTCAGGGAAGGCCGGGCCGCGCGTCCCGATCTGCACCTCGGCGTCTGCGGTGAGCACGGCGGCGACCCGGAGTCGGTGCACTTCTTCCACGAGGTGGGCCTGGACTACGTGTCCTGCTCCCCGTTCCGCGTGCCGATCGCCCGCCTGGAGGCGGGCCGCGCGGCGCTCGCCGCGGAGGGCTCCGCGAGCAGGTAGAAAGGATACGTGCCGGGTTACGACGAATGCGCCACGGCCCGCTGGGTGGCCGAACCACCCAAGCGGGCCGGGCGCAGTGATTTCGAGCGAGACCGGGCCCGCGTTCTGCACAGCGCCGCGCTGCGCCGCCTGGCGGCCAAGACCCAGGTGGTCAGGGCGACCTCGGCGGATTTCCCGCGGACCCGGCTCACTCACTCGCTGGAATGCGCCCAGATCGGCCGCGAGCTCGGCCAGGAGATCGGCTGCGATCCGGACCTGGTCGACGCCGCCTGCCTGGCGCACGACATCGGCCACAGCCCGTTCGGGCACAACGGCGAGGCTGCCCTCAACGAGCTGGCCGCCGCCATCGGCGGCTTCGAGGGCAACGCCCAGACGCTGCGCCTGCTGACCAGGCTCGAGCCCAAAGTTGACCGGGCGGGATTGAATCTGACACGTGCGACCCTGGACGCCACGCTCAAGTACCCCTGGTTCGGCGAGCCCGGCACGAAGTTCGGCGCCTACGCCGAGGACGCCGAGGTCTTCGGCTGGATCAGGCAGGGCGCGCCGGACCGCCGGCCGTGCCTGGAGGCCCAGGTCATGGACTGGGCCGACGACGTGGCCTATTCGGTCCACGACATGGAGGACGGGTTCCACGCCGGCCTCATCACGTTCAAGAACCTTAAATCTGAGACCGAACGGGCCGAGGTCTCCCGCACTGCCATCGCCTACTGCCCCGGCGGGGTAACCGAGACCGAGCTCACCGAGATTCTCGGCGCGCTGCTTGCCCTGGACATCTGGCCCGCCTCCTACGACGGCGCCCCCGGCACCGTGGCCGCCCTGAAGAACCTGACCAGCGAGCTCATCGGCCGCTTCTGCGTCGCCGCCCAGCAAGCCACCCTAGCCGCCGCCAGCGAATCCGCTCCCTATCCCGCCACCGCCACCGCCCCTCATCCCGCGTCCAACCCCAACCCCAATCCCCGTCCCCGTCCCCATCCCAACCCCGACCTCGCCAGCCCCTTCAGTCACACCAGTCCCGTAGGTCACTCCTTCACCCGCTACGCCGCCGACCTTGTCGTCCCTCGCCGTCAGCGTCTCGAATGTGCCCTGCTCAAGGCCATCACGGCTCGCTACGTGATGAACCGTGCCGGGGTCGTCGCGGCCCAGGCCCGGGAGCGCGAGCTGCTGACCGAACTGACCTACGCCGTCGAGCGCGGTGCCCCGCAGACCCTGGATCCGCTGCTGCGCCCGTCCTGGGACGCGGCCGGGACCGATGCCGCGCGCCGCCGTGTCGTGATCGACCAGGTCGCCTCGCTCACCGACACCTCGGCCATCGCATGGCATCACCGCCTCTGCGTGCCCGGCGTGTCTTAGCCTTCGGCCCATGCGCTCCTCCGGCTCGTCGTAGCCTTTGACGCATGCCTTCTTATGTGATCGCCGGCGCCAGCCTGGCCGGGGCCAAGGCCGCCGAGACGCTGCGGGACGAGGGATTCGACGGCGACATCGTGCTGATCGGCGCCGAACCGGAGCGCCCCTACGAGCGCCCGCCGCTGTCAAAGGGCTACCTGCTCGGCAGCGACCCGCGGGACTCGGTCTACGTACACGCCGCCGGCTGGTACGCCGAAAACGGCGTGGACCTGCGCGAGGGCACCACGGTCACGGCGATCGACCGCAGCGCGCGCACCGTGACCACCTCAAGCGGCGCGCAGGTGTCCTATGACAGGCTCCTGCTCGCCACAGGCGCCTCGCCGCGGCGGCTGAAGTTCCCCGGGTCCGACCGCGAGGAGGTGCTCTACCTCCGCACGGTGGGCGATTCCGACCGGCTCCGTTCGGCGTTCCAGCCGGGCACCCGGGTCGTGGTGGCCGGAGCCGGCTGGATCGGACTGGAGACAACGGCGGCCGCCCGCACGGCCGAGTGCGCGGTGACCGTGCTCGAGCCGCAGCCCGGCGCCCTGACCGACCAGCTCGGCCCCGAGCTCGGCGCCGTCTTCGCTGACCTGCACCGGGCTCACGGCGTGGAGTTCCGGTTCGGCGAGAAGGCCGTCGAGTTCCGCCCGGGCATGGTCATCACGTCCGGTGGCGCCGAAATCCCCGCCGACCTCCTCGTCGTCGGCATCGGCGCGGCTCCCAACGACGACCTGGCCGCCCGGGCCGGCCTTGAGACCGGCAACGGCGTGCTGACCGACGAGGCGCTGCGCTCCTCGGACCCGGACATCTTCGCCGCTGGCGACGTCGCGAACTCTTTCCATCCGCTGCTCGGCCGGCGTGTCCGCGTCGAGCACTGGGCCAACGCCCTGAACGGCGGTCCGGCCGCCGCCCGGTCCATGCTGGGCCAGGCTGTGAGCTACGACCCGGTGCCTTACTTCTACAGCGACCAGTACGACCTCGGCATGGAGTGCGCGGGTCTGCCCTCGCCGGGCACGTACGACCAGGTCCTCTACCGAGGCGACCGGGACACCCTGGAGTTCATCGCGTTCTGGCTCTCTGGCGGCGTCGTGATCGCCGGCATGAACGTCAACGTGTGGGACGTCAACGACGACATCCAGGCCCTTATCCGCGCCGCCCGCCCGGTAGACCCCGCCCGCCTCACCAACCCCGACATCCCCCTAACCGACCTCTAATCCACTCGCCCGCCATAACACCGCACCAATCGGGACGCCCGCAACCCGGGCCGCCGCGATGCGCGCCTCGCCCGCCGCGATCGTGCCAACCCCGCGCCACCCCAACCCCGCGCCACCGGGTCTCCACCGCCCCGTTCGCCCCATTGGCATCGCGGTTGATATCTGCATCATGCGTTTCCGCGTACCTGTATTCACGCAAATCCCACTAGCCGCCTCATTCCCGAGCGCCGCAGTAGTCTGCGATTAACCACGCTATTTGCGGTGTCGAGCCGATTGTCAGTAGCCGGCGTCACACTTTGCAGCATGGTTAGTGAGATTCCTTCCACCCTCCGTTACCTGGCTCAGCGGCAGCGCGGTGTTGTCTCGCGCTCGCAGGCGATCAGGGCGGGGCTCTCACCGGACATGATTAACTTCAGGGTCAGGAGCAACCGCTGGCAGCAGCTCCATCCCGGCGTATACGCGACCTTCAGCGGAACACCAGGCCGGGAAGTGTGGCTCTGGGCCGCGTTGCTGGCCGCCGGGCCTGGCGCTGTGCTCAGCTATCAGACAGCCGCCGAACTGCACGGGCTCTCCGACAAGCCGACCAGCCCGATACACGTGACCGTTCCGACCCAGCGCCACCTCGTCGCGGTCTCTGGCGTGTGTTTGCACCGGTCGGGGCGGGCGGTCGAGGCCGCGCTCGGAGGTTCCCGGCCGCCCACGATCAGGGTCGAGGAGACAGTGCTTGACCTGACGCAGACCGCGAAGACCTTTGACGACGTGTGCGGCTGGGTGACCCGGGCCATCGCGCAGGAGCTTACCGACGAGAGCAGGCTCAGCGCGGCCATGAGCGCACGCCTCAGGCTGCGCTGGCGCGCCGACCTGCAGGAGCTCATCATAGCGGCGGCGGCCGGCGACCACTCGGTGCTGGAATTCCGCTATCACAGGGACGTAGAGCGGGCGCACGGGCTGCCGGAGTCGGCCCGGCAAGTACCGTTCACCAAGCCGGGCGGCCGCCGGGGGCGGCGGGACCGCGTGTACGAGCCCTTCGGCGTGGTCATCGAGCTTGACGGGCGGCTCGCCCACCAGCCTGAAGACCGGTGGCGGGACAAGACCAGGGACAACGCCGCCGCCGCGGACGGGAAGCAGTCGCTTCGCTACGGCTGGCCGCAGGTCAAGTGGCAGCCCTGCGAGACCGCCGCCGAGGTGGCCAGGGTGCTGCGCCAGCACGGCTGGGGCGGCCGGCCCCGGCCGTGCTCGCCCGGCTGCCCGGTCCACCTGGACCTGCCCGGGTAACACAGCGCGGATCTTGCTGACCCGACGGCGGAACTGGCGCCGGCCGAACGCCTTCCAGGCGAACCGGGCCGGACCTGGCAGGTTCGCCATCATCGCCTGGCGCTCGGCCGGGTCGGCATCCTCCAGGATCATGCCGAGAAAGAACAGCATCTTGCTCTTCGGGACTTCTTCGGCGAACCGCTCGCCAAGACGTGCCCATTCCGCCACGGTGAGATGCTCGGCGATGAGCGGCAGGATGTACTCCTCCTCGTCGTGAAGGTGCTCGAGCAGCGCCGCGCGGTGCTCGGCGAGCGCGCTGACCAGCGGGGCCGCGGTGGCCGCCGAGGGCGCGGACCGCCAGGCGGGCATGCGCTGCGAAGCCTCCGCCAGGGTCCTGGCGACTACCTCGTGCTGGGCTTCCATCCGCAGCACCAGGTCCGCCTCCAGGTCGACCCGGGCCAGCAGCAGCGGCCAGACGAGCTCGTCCTCGCCGGAATGGTGGAGATGCAGCCCTAGCTGGTAGTCAGTGAAGGCGCCCGCGAGCACCTCGGCCCGGGCGGTGTCGCCGTCGCGAACCCCTTGGATCAGCGTGGGCATCAGGTCGCTCTCGCGACGGAACACCCGGTGGACGACGATCATGTCGTGGGTGTCAGGCCGCTGGATGGCGGTCGAGGTGGTCATGAGTTCCCTCCCTGGCTGGTTGATGTGCTGATGACAGCGTGCGGGAGCGCATTTGGAGCCGGCTTGGCGTTCGTTTGGATCGCTACGATGACCCCATGACAGCGGGGATCCGGGTCCTCGGGCCGCTGGAGGCCGAGGTCGAGGGCGCCCGGGCGGATCTGGGCGGGCCGCTGCAGCGGGCGGTCCTGGCCCTGCTGCTGATGGAGCGCGGCCGGGTCGTGTCCGTCGACCGGATGATCGATCAGCTCTGGCGGGGGGAGCCGCCGCCGCGAGCCATCGCGTCGCTGCAGGCGTACGTGTCCAACCTCCGGCGGATCCTCGAACCCGGCCGCGCCCGCCGGGCGCAGGCCCGGATCCTGGTCAGCGCGCCGCCCGGGTACGCCGTGCGGCTGCCGGACGAAGCCGTGGACGCCTGGCGGTTCGAGTCCCTGCTCACCGTGGCCCGCAAGGACGCGCCCGGCCAGCCCGAACGGGCACGGCAGGAGCTCGAGCAGGCGCTGGCGCTGTGGCGCGGCCCGGCCTACGCCGAGTTCGCCGACGAGGAATGGGCGGCGGCCGAAGGGGCCCGGCTGACCGAGCAGCACCTGGCCGCCCAGGAAGCCTGGGCCGAGGTCGCGCTCAGGACCGGGGCCGCGGTCGAGGCCGTTCCGGCGGCTGAGGCGCTGATCCGCCAGCAGCCGCTGCGCGAGGGAAGCTGGCGGCTTCTCGCCCTCTCGCTGTGGGCCTGCGATCGGCAGGCCGACGCGCTGGCCGCCCTGCGCCGGGCCCGGCGGATGCTGCGTGACGAACTCGGCTTGGAGCCCGGTCCGGCGCTGGCCGAGGTCGAGGAGGCCATTCTCGGTCAGCGCCAGGAGGTGCTGCGCCGCGTCCAGCCGCTCCCCGTGCCGGCCCCAGGCCAGGCCCCCGCGCCGGCCCCAGGCCAGGCCCCCGCGCCGGCCGCAAGCCAGGCAGAGGACCGGACACCGGACGAGTTGTTCGTCGGGCGCGGCGATGAGCTCAGGGCCATCGCCGCCGCGGCGGCCGGGCACGCCGGGGGCGTGGTGCTTATCACCGGCGAAGGCGGCGCGGGCAAAACGAGGTTGCTGGATCGGGCCGTCGCACACCTGGCGAAGGCCGGCTGGACGGTGGTGACGGGCAGTTGCCCGGACGCAGGCGGAGCCCCGTCCGCCTGGGCGTGGACCGAAGCACTGCGGGCGCTGGCGACGCACGTACCGCCCGCGGAACCAGCCGGGGCCCTCGGCGCGCTGCTCGATCCCGACGCACGGCCCGCCGGCCCCAAGCCCAGGGCAGATGCCGCGGCAGACGCCGCGGCGGCGCGCTTCCGGCTCCATCAGGCGGTGGTCGCCTGGCTGCGCCAGGCTGCGGCCACGAGGCCCGTGGCCGTGCTCCTCGACGACCTGCACCAGGCAGACGCGGAAACGCTGGCCCTGCTCGAGACCGTGGCGGCCGGGCTGGCCGGATCACCGCTGCTGCTGATGGCGGCCTACCGGCCCGCGGAAGCAGGCGGCGAGCTGGAGCAGGCCCTGGCCGTGCTGGCCCGGCGCTCCCCGGTCCGGCTGCCCCTGGCCGGCCTACCCGCTCCTGACGCGGCCGCGCTGATCAGTTCCGTCTACGGCGGTCCCGTCGAGGAGCATATCGTCCAGGCGCTGTCCGACCGCACCGGCGGCAACCCGTTCTACCTGGGGGAAAGCGCGAAGTTGCTGGCCAGCGAGGGTGCGCTGGTGGCCGTCTCCGAGGTCCCAGAAGGCGTCAGGGACGTGCTCAGGCGGCGGCTGGCCCGGCTGCCCCCGCCCGCCGTGGCGGTCCTGCGACTGGCCGCTACCGTGGGTCAGGAGGCCGACGTCGAGGTGCTCGTGGACGCGGCCGATACCGACGAGGAAGGCGTCATCACCGGGCTCGAGGCCGGCGTCATCGCCGGGCTGCTGACCGAGCCGGGGCCGGGACGCGTCCGGTTTGTGCATGCGCTCGTGCGCGACACCGTGTATGCGGACCTGACCCAGCTGCGGCTGACCCGCATGCACGCCCGGGTCGGCGCGGCCATCCGCCGCCTGCGGCCCGGCGACGTTGCCGCGCTCGCCCATCACTACCTCCGGGCCGCGTCCGCCGATAGCGCTGAGGCCGCGGTCGGTTACGCCATCAAGGCGGCCGAACGGGCGGATCGTCGCTATGCCTACGACGCGGCCGTCTCCCTGCTGGAACAGGCGCTCGAGGCCTTCGCGCGGACCCCCGGCCCGGAGAGCGACCGGGCCGGACAGCAAGCCGACCTGCTCGGCCGCCTGCTGCGGGCGCAGATCAGGGCGGGCCGGATAGCGGCGGCACGCGCCACCCGCCAGCGGGCCGCCGACGCCGCGGCGTCCGCGGGCCGCGATGACCTCGTGACCGCCGCCTTCGCCGCCTGGACCGAACCGACTCCCTGGCAGACACGGCCGTACGGCATGGTCGACGACCATGCCGTGGCCGTCCTCGAGCGGCAGCTGGACCAGGTCCGCGCCGACCAGGCGACGCGGTGCCGGCTGCTGGCCGCCCTGGTCGCCGAACTGGCCGGGGAGGACGACCCGCGACCCGCCCGGGCGGCCGCCGAGGCAGAGGCTATCGCCCGGCAGCTGGGCGATCCGGACCTGCTGGCGCTGGCGCTGACCGCCGGGACCATGGTCGTGAACTACGAGCAGCAGCCGGAGCGCCGTGCCCTCCTGGCCGCCGAAATCGGCTCGATCGGGCACGAGCACGGCCTGCCGGAGTACGAGTGGTACGCCGAGTACATCGCCGGGACCGCGGCGGCCGTCCTCGGCCGGCCCGGGGAGCTGCGGCGTCGCCTCGATTCCGGGCGGCGCCTGGCCGACGAGTACCGGATGGCCGAACCGCAGGCCGTCCAGCTCTGCTCGGAGGCCATGCTGGCGCACGTCGAAGGCCGTTTCGACGACGCCCGCCGCCACTACGCGGAGGCCACCGGGCAGATGCGGCGCAACGGGTCGCTGCACGCTGACGGCTTTCACGGGCTGGCGCGGCTGACCATCGCGGTCAGCGAGGGGCATACAGCCCAGGCCGAACCGCTCGCCCGCGCGCTGTACGAGATGACCGGCCCCCTGCCCACGGACGCCTGGGTGGTGACGCTGGCGGCGGCCGGCCGGGCCGGCGAGGCCCGCCGCCGGTACGCCGAGGCCGCCGCGATGCCCCTGCGGGCCGATTTCTTCCATTCCATCTTCGCCACGTTCCGGGCCATGGCGGTCATCGCCGTGGGCGACCGCGCCGCGGCCGGGGCACTCGTCACCGACCTGACGCCAGTAGCCGGCCTGCTCGCCGGGGCCGCGTCTGCGGCGCTGGCCATGCAGCCGGTGGCCCAGACCCTGGGTGAGCTCAGCGCCTTCCTCGGCCGCCCGCAGGAGGCGGCCCGGCATTTCGCCGCCGCGCAGCAGGTCGCCCGGCGCGCTGGAACTCGCCCCACTGGGCCGCCCGGGCCGCCTCTAGCCGGTGACGGCGGCGACCACCCGGGCGGTGTCGGTCAGGTCGGGCAGGACCACGTGCGCGCCTGCCGCGGCCAGGTCCGCCGCAGGGTAGCTGCCGGTCGCGACGGCCACCGCGCGCGCCCCGGTGGCCAGGGCGGCCTCCACGTCCAGCGGCGTGTCGCCGACCAGGACGGTGGCTGGCCCGGGAAAGTCCAGGCCATAGAGCCGGCGGGCCGCGCGCCTGGCCACCGTCACCAGCTCGGCCCTGACCTCGTGCACGTCGCCGTATGCCCCCGCGTCCAGGTCGAGATCGGCGCCGAGCCCGGCGCGGCGCAACTTCAGCGCCGCCATCGCCCTGACGTTCCCGGTCAGCAGCGACTGGCGGACCCCGGCCGCGGCCAGCGCCGCGACCGCGGAGGCCGCGCCGGGCAGCGGCCGCACCGGCCCGGTCACGGCGCCGTGCGCGGCGGCCCGCTCCAGCGCGGCCAGGAACGGGCCGGCCGCGGAGACTGGCACCCCGGCCAGCGCGAGCGTGTCGCCGATGATGGCCCGGTCGGTCCGTCCGGCCTTCGGCGCGACCTCGGTCAGCTCGCGGCCGAACATCTCCCGGAACACCACCTCGTACAGGCGCGTGCCCAGGCCGTCGGCGCTAACCAGCGTGTAGTCCACGTCCCACAGCACGAGCAGCTCAGCCACGCCCCCAGGCTAGCCGCCTCCTCGATCCTGCCCGGGAATGTCGGTGGCCGGGGCTAGACTCGCCGGGTCGGGTGTCGTACGCGGAGGTGAAAAGTGGCTGGCCGAATCCGCGACGAGGACATCGCAGCGGTTCGCGAGCGGTCGCCCATCGACGAGGTGGTCGGTGAGTACCTGCAGCTGCGGAACGCGGGCGGCGGCTCGCTCAAGGGACTGTGCCCGTTCCACGACGAGAAGACACCCTCCTTCAACGTGACGCCCGCGCGAGGACTTTTCTACTGTTTCTCGTGCGCCGAGGGCGGCGACGCGATCAGGTTCGTGCAGAAGATCGACGGTCTGTCCTTCGTCGAGGCGGTCGAGCGGCTGGCCGCGCGGGCGGGCGTCGACCTCCGCTACGAGCAGGGCGGCTACGTCCCGGGGCAGGAACAGAGCCAGCGGCGCAGGCTGATCGACGCGCACCGGGCGGCCGCCGATTACTACGCCGAACGGCTGGGCGGATCCGACGCCGCGCCGGCCCGCGCCTTCCTGGCCGAGCGCGGCTTCGAGCTCGCCGACGTCCAGCGGTTCGGCGTCGGCTACTCGCCGAAGGCCTGGGAGGACCTGACGAGGCACCTGCGCGGCCGGGGCTTCACCGACAGCGAGCTGATCACGGCGGGCCTGTCCCGGGAGGGCAACCGCGGGACCAGGGACCGGTTCCGCGGGCGGCTGATGTGGCCCGTCCGCGACCTGTCCGGCGACGTCATCGCGTTCGGCGCCCGCAAGCTCGACCCCGAAGACGACGGGCCCAAGTACCTGAATACGCCGGAGACCTCGCTGTTCCGCAAGAGCACCGTGCTGTACGGGGCAGACCTGGCCAAGCGCGAGATCGCGCAGCGCAGGCAGGCGGTCATCGTCGAGGGCTACACCGACGTGATGGCCTGCCACCTGGCCGGGGTGCCGACCGCGGTGGCCACCTGCGGCACCTCGTTCGGCGAGGACCACATCAAGGTGCTGCGCCGCCTCATCATGGACTCAGACGCGTTCATGGGTGAGGTGATCTTCACCTTCGACGGTGACGCGGCCGGCCAGCGGGCCGCGCAGCGCGCGTTCGGGATGGAGGCGAAGTTCGCCACCCAGACGTACGTGACCGTGGAGCCCAACGGCCTGGACCCATGTGACCTGCGGCTGGCGCACGGCGACGGGGCAGTGCGCGACCTGGTCGCCCGCCGGGTGCCGCTGTTCGAGTTCGCGATCAAGGGCGTGCTCGGCCGGCACGACCTGAACACCACGGAAGGGCAGCTCGCGGCGCTGGACGAGGCCGCCCCGATCCTGGCCAAGATCAAGGACCAGGGCCTGCGCACCCGCTACGCGGTCAACCTGGACCGCTGGCTCGGCCTGATGGACGAGCGGTTCGTGCTGACCAGGGTCCGGGCCCACGCTGGGGACACGGACCCCGTCCGTCGTCGGCCCGGCCAGGACCGCGGTCAGGGGAGCCGGGGCGGGCAACCCGGCTCGTTCGGTGCCAATGGGAACGCTCAGGGCAACGGCGGCCCGCGGGGCGACGCCGGAAATGGGCAGGGCCAGCCCTATGACCTGGGGGACCCGGTGGTCGTGGCGGAGCGCGAGGCGCTCAAGCTCGCGGTCCAGCGCCCGGCCCTGTGCGGGCCGGAGTTCGACGCGCTCGGCGCCGACGCGTTCACCGCCCCCGTGCACCGCGCGGTGTTCACGCTGATCGCGGCGTGCGGCGGCACGACCAGCGGCGGCGGCCCGCGGCAGTGGGCGGCGCGCCTGCGCGAGGAGGCGCCGAACGAGCGAGCGCAGGCGTTCGTGACCGCGCTGGCCGTCGAGCCGCTGCAGTCCACCAGGGAACCGGACGCCAAGTACGCCGACGTCCTGCTGGCCAAGGTGGGCGAGCTCGCGGTCAGCCGGGAGATCACCTCGGTCAAGGCCCGGCTGCAGCGCATGAATCCGGTGGAGGAACAGGCCGGTTACAACAGGATGTTCGGGGATCTGGTGGGGCTGGAGAAACGCAGGAAAGCGCTGCTAGACCGGGCCGCCGGCGCCTGAAACGTCATCGGCGGCTGCGCTTGCGTAGCCGCTGGGTGACAAAATTGGGTCCCCCGTAACCACGGGTTCGTGACGCAGACTGTTGCCGTGACCCTCTCCGTACTGCCGAACGGACCATCACCAGCCGAGCAGCTGACGGATCTCGTGGCGCTAGGACGGGAGCGTGGTTCCCTGACCATGGCCGATGTCATGGTGGCGCTCGACCGCGCCGACCTTCCGCCGGAAGCCATCGACACGGCGGTCCGTGCGCTCACCGACGAGGGCGTCGACGTGCTCGACGTGCCGGTGGAGGATGACACCTTTTCCGAAGCGGAGATCCGGCAGGCGGAGAGAGTGGCCGCCGCCGATGGCGGCAGGCGCGCCGCAACCAGCGACCTGGTCCGGATCTACCTGCGGGAGATCGGCCGGGTGCCGCTGCTGACCGCCGAGGACGAGGTCGAGCTGGCCAAGACGATCGAGGCGGGGCTGTTCGCCGAGGAGAAGCTGACCGGCGGCTTCCCCCTGCTCGGCGCCGTGTACGGCGACCTGGAGCTGCTGGTCGGCGAGGGGGTCCGGGCCAAGCAGCGGCTGATCGAGGCGAACCTGCGCCTGGTGGTGTCGATCGCCAAGCGCTATATCGGCCGCGGGCTCGTCTTCCTCGACCTGATCCAGGAGGGGAACCTCGGGCTGATCCGCGCAGTGGAGAAGTTCGACTACACCCGCGGCTACAAGTTCTCCACGTACGCGACCTGGTGGATCCGGCAGGCGATCACGCGGGCGATCGCCGACCAGGCGCGGACCATCCGGGTGCCGGTGCACATGGTCGAGACGATCAACAAGCTGGCCCGGGTGCAGCGCCAGCTGCACCAGGAGCTCGGCCGGGAAGCCACCACGGACGAGATCGCCGCGGAGCTCGGCCTCGAGCCGGAGCGGGTCGCGGAGATCCAGCGGATCGCCCAGGAGCCGGTATCCCTGCAGTCCCCGATCGGCGAGGAAGAGTCCGACCTGGGGGACTTCATCGAGGACGCGGACGCCGTGGTGCCGATCGAGGCCGCGGCGTTCATCATGCTGCAGGATCAGCTCGAACGGGTCCTGTGCGAGCTCGCCGAGCGGGAGCAGCGGATCATCCAGCTGCGGTTCGGCCTGACCGACGGGCACCCGCGGACGCTGGAGGAAGTCGGCCGGGAGTTCGGCGTGACCAGGGAGAGGATCCGGCAGATCGAGTCGAAGACCCTGGCCAAGCTCCGCCACCCCAGCCGCGCCCAGATGCTGCGCGAGTACCTCGACTGAGCCCCCGCGACCTGCGCCCTCGACTGTCCCGCCGCGACCTGTCTCGCCCCTGCCGGACGCACTGACAGAAACCCGGGCCTCGCGGGGCTGGGACGCCGCGAGACCCGGGTTCCACGGGGTTCTTCTGGTCCGGTTGGCCAGGCCGCGCCGTTCTGGCTTACCGGATCGTGCCGTCAGTCGGCCGGGCGAGTGCCGTTCACGGCCGCGGGCTCGCTCTCGTCGGCGTGCCGGCCGGGCAGCCGGTCGAACTGGCCGCGCATCTTGCTGGCGCCGCTCTTCGCCGTCTCGGTGAGCTTAGGCACCCGCTCGGCCGCCTTGTCCTTGGCGACCTTGGTCAGCTCGGTCGCTTTGGCGCCCGCGGCCTTGGCCGCCTTCTGTACGGTGGGGTTTTCCGCCACCTTCCGGCTGGCCTTCACCATCTGTTCGTAGCGTTCACGTCCCGCCCGCGCGCCGGCGACGAAGCCGGCCGCGAACCCGACGAGGAACGTAGCCTTGAATCGCATCGGGCACCCCTTTCGCGCAGTTTCGTCATGTGCACCATGACCTTCCCCTATTACGCGAGGGTACTCATCAAGCCGGGCTTCGATAAACACAGGCCGCCGCGGCCCGTGAGCGTACCGAGCCCGCTGCAGGTGCGCTACCCTTATGCGGGTTGATCCCGCGTAGCTCAATCGGCAGAGCGTCCGGCTGTTAACCGGCAGGTTATAGGTTCGAGTCCTATCGCGGGAGCCAGTCAAACCTTCCATCGTCAGCCTTCTCACCTGCGACAACGCAGGAAGAGAGGGAATCGCCATGGCGCAGGAAGCGCCCCCGCGGAGCAAGATCCCCACAAAATCCCCACAACCGGCCCGCGGCGTTGCGCGAGCTGCCGTCTGGGCAGGGCCCGGCCGCACGGCACGCCGCAGTATCTTCGCGGGCGGGACGGGGCGCGCGGCCACCCGGGGCGGTCGCCCGGTCATCGAGCTGGAGTGCGGGATCACCGTGTACCCGGCCCGCGAGGAGCACGGCCGCTGGCGAGCGGTCTGGCACGAGAACGGCGAGCGGAAGCAGTGTGAGGCGGCTTCCGAGGAGAAGTTGGCCGCCAGGCTGGCGAAGGTCGCCGAGCGGCTAGAAGCCGATGCGCCCAACATGACGCTCCGCGGTGCGGACCTCATCGCGTTCTACCTGTCCGCCGATCGGCTCCCGGTCCAGCGGCAGTGGTCCCGCAAGCACGCGCATACCCAGCGGCGGCTGTGCGAGCGGTTCGCCATCCCGGTCATCGGCGCGGTCCTGTGCCAGGACATCACGACCAGGCACGTGCAGCAGATCGTCAACGCCGCGCCCACACCGGGGGAGGGCGACCGGGTCCGGGCATGATCTCCGCCCTGGTCACCGCGGGCCTGCAGGGCGGGTACCTGGCCAGCGGGCGGCTGGCGCAGGTGCACTGGCAGGCCGGAGACCGCGCGCTGCCCCCGCCGCGGGCGAGCGCTGCGGGTGAATCGGCGCTGTGGATCGACCCTGCCGAGGTGCCCGCCGACACCGACGTGGCCGCGCTCGGCCAGGCGCTGGCCACCGGGTTGCACGGGGACCACGATGAGCTGATGGCCGTCACCGCGGCCTACAGCGGGCTGCGATGGGGCGAGCTGGCCGCCCTGACCATCGGCCAGGTCGACGCGGCCAGGCGGGAAATCTCGGTGGACCGCAAGGTGGTCGAGGTCGCCGGGCACCTATTCGTTGAGGCGCCGAAGAACCGCAAGTATCGTCGGACGATCTATCCCCGCTGTACGCCCGCCGGGTACCCGCTGGCCGAGCGGCTAGCCGCCCGCCTTGAGCAGGCCCGCGCCGAGCAGGCTGCCGGCACCAACCCTGTCGGCCTGGTCTTCCCGTCCCCGACAGGGAAGTACTGGCGGTCCTCCAACTTCAACCGCAACGTCCTGCAGCGCGCCTATCGCGCGGCCGGCTGGTGCGACGCGGATGGCAACGGCAGGTGGACCTGGCATAGCCTGCGGCACGTGTTCTGCACCACGGCCTTGTTCACCTGGAAGCTGGAGGCCACCGACGTGTCTCGGATGGCTGGCCATTCCAGCTACCGCATCACCTTGGACATGTGCGTCGGCACCACCGCCGGCGTCCTGGACCGCGCCCGCACCGCCACCGAATAGCCAACCCCCGGCCACGACGCGGGGCCGGGCCAGGCTCTCAGCGATGCCGCAGACTTGGTGAGCTGAGCGCGTCGGAACCGCTGACCCCTCGATGCGAACGACAATCACCGCTGTCGGCCGATGTGGCTCACTGTAGCTAGAGTCCCGGTAGGGCTATAGAAATCGAACGCGGAGCTAAGCCTGACGTCGCCCCCACGTCGGTCGATGATGGCTCCCACTGGCTTCCACGGCTGGACGGGCACCCGTGGCTGACCTTCTGGCAGCTTCCGCGACCGTCGGCGGGTTGCAGCGCGAAATGCATCACGCTAAGTGATGAGGGAGGTCGGAGAAACGCGCGCGTAGCCGCCTACGATGGGCATCGGGACCTCCTCAAGCTCGGGAGGGCGCACACCCTCCCATGCGGATTGCCTACGCGGTCCATCCTGACGCGCGTCTGAGCTGGGGAGGTCTCCCGGCACCCGGCCCGCGACCTCAGCTCAGTCCAGCCCGATGCATGTCATCTAATCTGCTCGGTTTCGCCGTTAGGGTGTGCGCGCCTGTAGCGGCGCAAAGGACCGTGCGGTGCCACTCCGTCCGGCCTGGACGTCCAGGTCAATGTCCGAGTTGCCGGCGGTACCCGGTGTGGCTGCCCGCTCCACCGGGGTGATCCGGGACGTGATGGGCGGGGAGGGCGGATGCGTGCGGGACTGGCTTGGCATCGCCGGCGCGTCCGGGTTCGGCCCCTGCCGCTTGGTTCGCCATCAATGGGCGCTTCGTGACATGATGGCTGCGAGGCCGACGCTAGGCGGAGGACCGGCATGACAACTCAGCCAGCCG
>Ga0335081_10001548_pt1 | contig 36652 bp, 48 predicted proteins | sample Lox_Sample_35_FD_206713 | JGI IMG/M metagenome (GOLD analysis project Ga0335081, IMG submission 206713) | Soil microbial communities from Loxahatchee National Wildlife Refuge, Florida, United States - Lox_Sample_3.5 | ecosystem: Environmental > Terrestrial > Soil > Wetlands | place: USA...
GAGGTGCCGGACATGATGCCGATGGCGAGTGACCCGGTCATGATGTGGTCGCGGGGCGTCCGGGAGGCGGGGGGGGATCGCCGATCACCCGGCGGACGGAGCCGTGCGACTGCTCGAGCGCGCGCCGTGCATCCCCCTCGCCCACATCAAGGCGTGCCATGACAATGGCGAGCTTCACGCTGCCGCCCGCGGCGTGAATCGCCTGCCGGGCGCGCGCGCGCTCCACGCGGCAGACCTCCATGACGATGCGCTCGCCGCGATCGCGCAGCTTGGCACTCGTGGCCATCAAATCGACCATCAGATTGCCATACACTTTGCCGAGCCGGATCATGGCACCCGTCGTGACCGCATTGAGCACGAGCTTGGTCGCGGTGCCTGCCTTCAGGCGTGTCGAACCGGTGATCGCCTCGGGTCCCACTTTGGGCAGGATCACGACGTCACAGCGCGCGGCCACTTCGCTCGGAGGGTCGGTGCAGGACAGCAGCCCGGTCGCCGCCCCGCGCGAACGGGCGCAGTCGAGCGCGGCCCGCACGAACGGCGTCGTGCCGCTCGCGGCAATGCCGAGCACGAAATCCTGAGCGTTGACCGCGGCATGCTCGATCGCTACACCCGCAAGCCCGACATCGTCCTCGGCGCCCTCGACGCTGCGCACCAGCGCCTCGGGGCCGCCGGCGATGATCCCTACCACCATGTCCGGCGGCGTCCCGAAGGTTGGAGGACACTCGCTGGCGTCGAGCACGCCCAAGCGCCCGGACGTACCCGCCCCGGCGTAGATCAGCCGCCCGCCGTGCTCGAATGCGCGGACGGCAAGATCGATCGCCTGGGCGATCCGCTCGCGCTCGAGGTGTACCGCGGGCGCGACGAGCGCGTCCTCAGCGTTGAGGAGATCGACGATTTCGAGGCTGGATGCGACGTCGATCCGCCCGGTCCGGGGATTGCGCTGCTCGGTAAGCCGCGGATCTCGAAATTCGGGCGTGTTCATGGGGCGGGTCCGCCCAACTTAGATGTTGACCGTCGCTTGGGTCAACGTGCACAATACGGCCATGCGGGTCCGGCACCTTTCCGCTCTGCTCGTCGCGCTGTACGGCTGTCATCATCCGCGCCCCGCCGCGCTCGCTCCCAGCGCGGGGGCGGACTCATCGGACGTTTCGGCTCCAGCAGCGGTCCAAACAGCGGCCGAGAGCGCGCTCGCGAGCCCATCGCAACCGCCCGCCTTCGTCAATGCCAGCTGGCCACTCGGGCGCCGGACCAGGGTCGTGACCGCGAGCCACGCCGTGGTGGTGTCGTCGCATCCGCTTGCCACCGACGTGGGGATCGCGATTCTGCGCCAGGGCGGGAACGCGGTCGACGCCGCGGTGGCCGTGGGCTTCGCCCTCGCCGTCGTACATCCCGTCGCCGGAAACATCGGCGGCGGCGGGTTCATGATGATTCGGCTGCAGGACGGAACATTGCGAGCACTCGACTATCGGGAGATGGCACCCGCCCTGGCCCGCCGCGACATGTTCGTCGATTCCGCCGGAACCGCGCTGCAGTCATCGCTCACTGGGCACCAGTCGGTGGGCGTTCCGGGAAGTGTGGCCGGGATGTACGAAGCGCATCACACCTTCGGCCGGCTGCCGTGGGCCGATCTGCTCGCCCCAGCGATTCGTCTGGCCCGGGAGGGATTCGTCCTCGATGCCGCACATAGCCGCCAGGTGGCGCTGGAAGCGGAGCGGCTGGTCCGGTTCCCGGCATCACGCGCGCAGTTTCTCGTGAATGGCGTCGCTCCCGAGCCGGGCACCCGGCTCACCCAGCCGGATCTGGCGCACACGCTCGAGCTGATCGCGGATTCCGGCCCGGCGGCGTTTTATGATGGGCCGATTGCCGGCCTCATCGTGCAGGAGATGCAGCGCGGCGGCGGGCTCGTGACCAGGGGCGACCTCGACGCCTACCGCGCGAAATGGCGCACGCCAGTGCAGGTGACGTATCGCGGCTATACGATCTACACGATGCCGCCGCCCTCGGGCGGCGGCATCGCACTGGCCGAAATCCTGAATGTGATGGAGGGTTTCGGAACGCTCCCCGATTTTGGCACCGCTACCCTGATGCACGTCGAAGCGGAAGCGATGCGACGCGCCTACCTCGATCGCAACATGTATCTGGGCGATCCGGACTACGTGCAGATGCCGCTCGAGCGCCTGCTGAGCAAGTCCCACGCAGCGGAGCTGCGCGGCGACATCGACCCACACCGCGCCACACCGCCACCCGCGCCCGGCCCCACGCAACACGAGGGAACCGAGACCACACACTATTCCATCGTGGACCCGGAAGGGAATGCCGTCTCCTGCACCACGACACTCAACAACGACTTCGGCAGCGCGGTGACCGTCAGTGGCGCGGGATTTCTGCTGAATGACGAAATGGACGACTTCACGTCCGCTCCCGGGCGACCGAACCTGTACGGGCTCGTTCAGGGAGAAGCGAACGCCATCGCGCCCGGCAAGCGCATGCTTTCGGCCATGACGCCGTCGATGGTACTCGATTCCGCCGGCCACCTCGTTCTGGTGCTGGGCTCGCCCGGTGGCTCACGCATTACGACCGCCGTGTTTCAGGTCATCAGTAACGTGATCGATCACGGCATGACGCTTCCCGCCGCGATCGCCGCTCCCCGGCTGCATGACCAGGGCTTGCCGGACATGATTTATGTCGAACGAGATGGCTTCACGGATGCGGCGATCGATTCCCTTACGGCGATGGGTCACAAGGTGACGACCTGGAACTACAAGACGGAAGTCAACGCGATCGCGCGCACCGATTCAGGATGGGTGGGGGTGGCGGACCCGAGGAGATCGGGGGAGGCGAAGGGGTACTGAGCGATTGTTTAGTGAGCTGCCACCGTCAGCGGCTGCTTCAGCGTGATTCTCATGCCGTTGCCCTTGGGAAGCACGACATCGATATCCCGCGATCGCTGAGCCGCGACTGCGCCTCCGGCGGCTCCCAGGACGCCACCGATGACGGCGCCCTTCGTATTCTTCCCGAAGATTCTTCCGACCACCGCACCGGCTGCCGCACCGGCACCGACTTTTGCCGCATCGGCACCGGTGACGCCGCGGCCTTGCATTACGGTGTCCTTGGATTCGACGGTTGCGTCGATCGGGTACGCTTTTCCGTGGATCGTGACGCTCGTGATGCTCAGCTCGAGCGTGCCGGTGGAACGAGGGTTCGGCGCCGGGTCGGCGCGGACGATCGTGCCGGAAATGCTGGATCCTACCGGAATGACGATGTGACCCGAGGGATCCCGCACGGCTTCACTCACCGTGGCGCTGAAGGGATCGCCCGCTTTGGCGCTCCGAGTCGTGATGCTGTCATCGATGGTCGCGCCCACCGAGGTCCCCGCTCCTGCCGTAAAGAACGTAGGCTGCGGGGGCGGGGCGGGAGGCGGCGGTGGCGGAGCGGGCGTCCGCTTCGTCTCAGGAGTATGCTTCGGTTGCTCGGGGGTGGGTGCGGGCACATCCCGCATGGTGGTGCTCGACTCCGTCGGCGCCATCGTGAGATTCCGAGCCGTGCTGTCGGGGGTCTGGCTCGTCTGCTCGCCCTTGCCGCAGCCGAGCAGCAGCCCAGCCCCGATACCCCCAATCATGCGTAGCCACGTCGTACGTCTCATAGCCGTCCACTCCAGATAGAAACACTTTCCTAATATAAGCTAGAGCCGCTGCTTCAACGCATCTGGGGTCAGGCGTTGGAGATACGCCGCGAGAACCGTAAAGCGATCGGTCAGGAGGAGTACGCCAAGGGCAATCAGCAGCACCCCGGACACGCGCTCGACCCAGACGAGGTAGGGGCGAAATCGCTGAAACCAGCTGAGAAACCGATCCAGCGCCAAGGCAGTCAGTATGAACGGCACGGCGAGGCCGAGAGCGTACACCGCGAGCAGCGCCGTTCCCTGGGCAACGCTCGCGGTGGCGGCGGCAAGGGTGAGAATCGTTCCCAGGATGGGACCGATGCACGGTGTCCATGCGGCTCCGAACGACATCCCGGCAACCGCGGACCCGAAATACCCGATCGGCTTGCGCGCCAGATGAAAGCGGCGCTCGCGCATGAGAAACGCGGGCCGCGCCACGCCGAGCAGATACAGCCCGAACGCGAGGACGAGCACGCCGCCAACCCGGCCGATCCAGAGCTGATATTGCAGCAGGAAGCTGCCGAGCGCCGATGCCGTGGCGCCGAGGACGAGAAAAATGATGGAGAATCCAGCCACGAACCACGTGGCGTGTTTCAGCGCCGTCCCTTTATGGACGTCGAGCTCCTCGGCGGTCATTCCCGTAATGAAGCCGATGTAGCTCGGAATGAGCGGCAGCACGCACGGCGAGAGAAAGCTCAGCAGTCCCGCGGCAAAGGCGGCGCCGAAAGTGACGTTCAATCGTCAACCGCAGAAGCACACGGCGGACACCACCGTGGTCCAGCGCCCATCCACACCGCATTCCGCGGTCGAGGTCACGTTCATCGTGCGCACGATTTCGCCCGAGAGCATCCATTGTTCCCGCCGTTGGTCCCAGGCCTGATCGGGATCGAACGGCACTCCGAGGACGGTGGCGAGCATGGACGCCGCGAGATCCTCCGCGTAGTCGCCGGCCATCACCTCGTTCTGTCCGTAGCTATGATGCTCCGAGATATAGCCGTGATGACTCGCGTCGGCGGGCATGGCGACGCCGATCGAGGCCGCCACCAGCCGGCTGGGCTCGTTCGTTGCCGACTCCGCGATGACCGCGAAGACGACCTGGCCGGGACGCATTAGCGATAGCCCCTCTTCGCGATCCACCAGCTCGCAGTGCGGCGGAAAGATCGAGCTGACCCGCACGAGATTGAAATTTGCGAGGTGGGCATCGCGCAGCGCCATCTCGAAGCTGGTGAGCTTCTCCTTGTGGCGGCCGACGCCTTTGGTCAGAAACGCCTTGGTCGGCACAAACAGGCGTGAGTCGATCAACGGTTTTACCTCGCGAGGCTAGGGGGCTGCGGGGAGGCGGTCTCGTACCACGCCGCACGTTCGACGATCGATGGCGGTTCGGGGTCGCCGTTACGATCGGCCGTTGCCTGCATCACCTGCGACAATACTTCGGCCGGACTGAGCGCCACTTCTTCCAGCTCCGCTTTGACCCGGCCGCGTTCTTTCCCGCGCGTGATCAGCATGTAGCGGGCCGTGTAGACGCGCAGCCGCGGCGCCCCGGCTGCGGCAGCGAGCGGAGCGGAAACACGGGTGACCACCGCCGTCCCCCATTCGCGCCCGTCACGCTTGATGGGACGAAACACGTAAATCGTCTCGATCTCGTGCGGCGGCACGGCACGCGCCACGGCGGCCGCGACCTCGGTCCACCCGCGGCCGATGCCGGGGGCGAGCTGCGGCAACGGCGCCGCGATCAGCGGCTCACCGAAGCCGGAACCTGCGCCTGTTCCCATCGCTCGACGTAGAAGCGCAACACGTGCATGAAATCCTGCGCGTTGGTCACCACGCCATACGCCTGGTGCGTTCCCCGGTCGCGGAGCTTGGTCACGACGAATTCCGTCTGATCGACGCAGATCGTGGTGAGCGGGCGAAGGTCGTCGCCCGGACCGTCGACGAACGCCGGGAGCATGTTCCCCACGGCAATGGCGTGCAGCGCAGTCGCCACGAACACGGCAAAGGTCGCCTGCGTGGTGTGGGCGCGCATGGCATCCTGGGCGAGCTGCGTATCGGTCACGACTTCGGGGAGCGGCCCGTCGTCGCGAATCGAGCCCGCCAGAACAAAAGGCACATGCTGCGTGACGAGGGCGTGCATGATGCCGTCTTTGACAAGCCCGCGCTCGACCGCGGCGTGAATCGATCCCACGCGCCGAATCGCATTGATCGCCCGCATATGCAGGGCGTGCCCGCCCTCGACGCCTTCGCCCGAGCTTGACATGCCCAGCGTCGTGCCGAAGATCGCGGCCTCGAGGTCATGTACGGCAACGGCATTGCCGCCGAGCAGCGCGCCCACATACCCGTTACGAATGAACCAGATCATGTCCTGGCGTGCGCGGGCGTGCACCAGCGCCGGCCCGATCACCCAGACGATTCTCCCGCCACGATGCTTCTCTTCGCCGAGCAGTTGCGCCAGGTGGGAGTAGTCGGCCGGCCGCTCCCGGGAGACCTCGGTCTGCATGAACCCGAACTCGTTGGCGCTGTGGCGTCCGCCGTAAAAGCCCTCCACGTGGACATAGATGCCCGTGCTGCCGTCTTCGGCCGACCCCACCGCCACGAGTCCGCCCTTGGGCACCTTCCTCGGTTCGGTGACGACGAGATCGTTGCGTACCTGCTCGCGCACGATCACGCAGTCCATCCGCGGCAGGCGCGGGCGGCGCCACTGTCCCTGCACCTTCACGTACGTCGGGAGGTTCGTCGTGGAATAGAAGGTTTCCGGCAGGACCCCGTCGGCGGGCGCCGGTTCAAATCGAGCATCGGGCGCGTCCGACAAGGGCGGCGCGTCGAACTTGGGTGGTCGATACTGGAAAGGAGACCCCATCACGGACGCCAAAATTATCGCAACGTCCCCGCTCACAACAGCGCCACCGGATCGCGGTCCACCACCACGGAGCCCCGAAGCTCGCGCGCCACGGCGCTCCGCGTCCAGGCACGCACCACCCCCCCGATTGCCCGCCCATCCGCGGCCCTGAGCAGGGCATGCCAGCGCCATTGCCCGTGCAACCGGGCAATCGGGCAGGGGGCGGGGCCGAGCACGTAAATGTCCGGCTGCGTGCCGATGCACGCGCGGAGCCAGGCTTCGACCCGCGATGCGAGGCGGGCCGCCCGAGACTCCGCGGGCGCGGTCACCACGAAACGCGCTAGAAACGCATGCGGCGGATACGCGGGATGTGGCGGCGCGCGCAGCTCGAGCTCCCGCGCTGCGAACCACTCGAGCGAATCGCCCCCCGCCGCCGCCCCCTGCCCCGTCTCCGCGCCCGAGCGGACCGCCACGATCGCGTGATGTTCCGGTGCGCGGGTTTGCACCACGACTGTCCCCCCCTTCGGGCCGCGGCCCGCGCGGCCCGCCACCTGAGCCACGAGCTGGAACGTCCGCTCGCCGGCGCGGAAATCGGGAAGGTGAAGCGCCGTGTCGGCGTCGACCACGCCGACGAGCGTTACGCCGGGGAAATCGAGCCCCTTGGCGATCATCTGCGTGCCCAGAAGGATATCGACCTCGCGCGCGGCGAATCGCTCGAGAATGCGGTGATGCGCCCACTTGGTCGTGGTCGTATCGAGATCCATTCGCGCCAGGCGAGCGGCGGGAAACCGGGCCGCGACGAATCGCTCGAGCTGCTGGGTGCCGATCCCGCGCATGCGCTGGACGTCGTGCCCGCACACGCGGCAGGTGCCGGGAATCGGCTCCTCGTGCCCACAGTAGTGACAGCGGAGCGAGGGAGGCGTCTGGTGGACGGTGAGCGAAATGGCGCAGCGCGGGCATTCGCGAACGTCGCCGCACGCGGGACACTGCAGGAAGGTGGCAAACCCGCGGCGATTCAGGAGCAGGATGATCTGGTCGCGTTCGTCCAATGCCCGCCGCACGGCGACATCCAGGGTTTCACTCCACGGCAGTGCGCCCGCATGCGGTTCGCGCGGCGCGCTGCGCAAGTCCACGACTTCGACGCGCGGCAGCGGACGCGTGCCGACGCGGCGCGGGAGCTTGAACACGTGGATCGCGCCGTGCATCCCCTGAAACAGCGTTTCGAGCGACGGCGTCGCGCTGCCGAGCACGAGGCGCGCGCGCTCGAGCCGGGCTCGCACTCGCGCCACGTCGCGCGCATGATAGCGCGGGGCACTCCCCTGCTTGTAACTCGCTTCCTGTTCCTCGTCCACGACGATCACGCCGAGGTCCTGGACCGGCGCGAATACGGCGGACCGGGCGCCCACCACGACCCTGCGCTCGCCGGCACGCACGGCCCGCCAGGCATCTGCCCGCTCCCCTTCCGACAAACCGGAATGCAGTACCGCGACCTGATCCCCGAACACTCCGCGCACCCGGGCAACGGTCTGCGGCGTGAGCGCGATTTCGGGCACCAGGAGAATCGCGCCCCGGCCCGCCTCGACCACGCGCTTCATGAGCTGCAGATAGACGAGCGTCTTTCCGGACCCGGTCACTCCTTGAATCAGGACCGTCGCGTCGGGTGCGGTGGAATGGATTCCCTCGAGCGCCCGTACCTGGTCGTCCGTGAGATTCGGGGGCGGCGGCGATGAGAGCGCTGCGAACGGATCGCGGGGCGCGGCAACCGTGTCGATCGTGGCGAGTCGCTGCGCGACCAGGCCGTGGACGACGGCTGCCGAGATGTTCAGCCGTTCGCGCAGATGCTGGATTGGCGCCGAGCCGCCCAGCGCCTCGATGGCCTCGAATGCCAAGCGCCGCTTGGGCGAGCGACGGAACACCTGCTCCCGCTCGAGCAGCGACGGAAGCTCGCGCACGATTTTGAGTATGCGCTCGCCTTTGACCGCGGGACCAGCGGGAGCGGACGCACGCCACAACGCGCCGGGCAAGAGCGCGCGAATCGCGAGCCCCGCCGGGGCCCCGTAGTAGTTCCCGATCCAGCGCCCCAGCCGCAGCAGCGCCGGCGACAATGCCGGCTCCGCGTCGGGCGCCGCGGCGATTTCCTTCAGGTCTTCGCAAGCGACGGACGTGCCCGTCTCGAGCACGATGCCGATGACGCTGCGGTTCCGCACGGGCACCACGACACGCGCCCCGGGAAGGACTCTCGGCGCCAGGTGATCGGGAATGCGGTAGTGGTACGGTCGGGAGAGCGGCAGCGGCAGGACAATCTCGGCGGTGCGCGTGGAGCCTGCGTTCATCGCCGGCGCACGCCCAACCCCGGTTCGTCGGGAAGGCAGATTTGTCCGCCATCGATCGTGGCGCCCACGAACGGATCGTTGGCAGTGAGCGCCGCGCCGTCCAGGTCCGCGGCATCGACCAGCGGCGTCAGATGCGCGGCGGCCGTGATGCCGAGCGAGGATTCGATCATGCAACCCACCATGACGAGCATGCCGAATGCCCGTGCCGTGGCGATCATGCGCAGGGCTTCGCGGAGCGAGCCGCACTTGGCGAGCTTGATGTTGATTCCGTCGGCCGCGGCGGCGACGCGCGGGATGTCCGCCGCCACGATACAGCTTTCGTCGACGACGACGGGCAGCACTCCCGCACGCCGCACCGCCGCGATTCCCTCGAGATCGGCGGGCGGAAGCGGCTGTTCCACGAACTCCACGCCGAACTCCCGGAGCCGCGGCAGCATCGCGAGGGCGCGCTCGCGCGTCCAGCCGCCGTTGGCATCGACCCGGAGCGGCTTGTCCGTCGCATCACGGACGGTGCGGAGGATTTCCTCGTCGCGATCCGTCCCGAGCTTGATCTTGAGAATTGGGTACGGCTCTGCTTCCGCGATCTTGCGCCGCATCACTTCTGGGCTGTCGAGTCCGATGGTGAAGGACGAGCGGGGAGCGCGCGCTCTATCGAGCCCCCATAACCGCCACAGGGGAAGGCCCGCACGCTTGGCCGCGAGGTCGTGCAATGCAACCGAGAGCGCCGCGCGCGCGGCTCCCGTACGAGCCGGGTCCACACGGCCGCGGAATGCGGACTCCGCCGTTTCGAGCTGGAAGGGATCAGCAGGGAGGAGCGTCCTGAGCCGCTCGAGTGTGGCGAGCACCGTATCGGCCGTCTCGCCGTAATACGCTGACGGATCGGCTTCGCCCCACCCCTCGCGGCCTTCGTCATCGGTGAGCCGTACCCACACGACCCGATAGTCACTCGACCCACCGCGCGCAATGACGAACGGGTGGCGGGTGCGCAGGCGGATGACCTCGGCCGCGAGCGACAGCGGCATCGATTCAGCGGTCTGCTGGTGCCGGAACGCCGGCAAGCGCCCGCACCAGCGCGGTGGCTCCAGCCGCCAGGAGATCGAGGCGGTAGCCACCTTCGAGGACTGCGACAACCGGCGCCGGCGAGACGCGGTCCCGAAACGCCGCCGTCCAGCGGGCGATGTCGCTCGGCTCGAGGGTGAAGCCACCGAGCGGATCGCCGTGCAGTGAATCGAACCCCGCGGAAATGAGCAGCAGGCCCGGACGCCACCCGTCCAGAGCACGATCGACGGCATCGAGCAAGTCCTGCACGTACCGCTCGCGGGGAAGGTCCGGCGGACGCGGCACATTGAACACGTTTCCCACGCCGCGTTCGTGCTCCGCTCCCGTTCCCGGATACCAGGGATACTGGTGCATGGAGACGAAGCGGATCGACGGATCCCGCTCGACGAGTGCCTGCGTGCCATTGCCGTGATGCACGTCCCAGTCCACGATCAGCACGCGCTCGCAGCCGAGGCGCTGCGCGTGCCGGGCCGCGAGCACGACGTTATTGAAGAAGCAAAACCCCATCGCCCGATTGCCGAGCGCATGATGACCGGGCGGCCGCGTGATCCCGAATGCCGTCCCATCGGCGCGGTCACGCGCGCACTCGACCGCCTTTAGCGCAACGCCGGCAGCGCCGAGGATGGCGGCCCAACTGTCCGGCCCCATCACCGTATCGGCATCGAGAATACCGCCGCCCCGCGTCGCGAGCTGTTCGAGGCGATCGACGTAACCCCCCTCGTGCACCGTGCGGATGGCACCGGGGTCCAGGGGAGCCGCCTCGATCCACTCGACGTGTGCGGTCGCCTCAGGATCGCGGAGGGCCTGCACCACGGCGTCCACGCGCTCCGGACGTTCGGGGTGCCCCGCCCCCGGATCATGGCGGCGCGAACCAGGATTCCAGACGACCGGGGTACTCACGCAGCCTATTTCTCGGGCGGGTGGCTCTGCAACAGCGTCTTGATCGACGCGAGCTCCCGCTGCACGTCCTGCCGCGCGGCATTCACGTCGACAAAGGCACGCCGGTAGCGGCGCCAGGCAACCACGACGAGAACGGCGCCGAGCGTGCAGAGGACCGCGAGAACGATGAGCGAGGAGCGAGAGCCGAGAATACCCGCGCACGCAAGGAGTATCGCATCGAGCAGCAGAAACCCGACCGCGAGTGTGGTGGGTACCCGGCTCGGGGCCTTCACCGCACGATCCGCCGATGCACCGGGAGCACGACGAACGACGAATTCGCGGCGGCGCCCACGGACTCGATCGTCGCCTGCTCATCGGTCACTTCGGCGCCGCGGAACTTTACCATGTAGTCGTCGACATCCCGCACGGCGCTCTTCAGCGCGCGCGTCAACGCCTCGCGTTTGAGATCGCTGATCCGGGTTCCCGGGTCGACCGCGAGAACGACGTGATCCCAGACGTCCGTCACCATTACGCGGACGGCAAACTTCTCCGCCGCCGCGGTCACTGGACCGTCACCTCCGAGTCGAGCGGCAGCGTGGAAAGGAATCGGTCGAGTGCCTGATCGAAGAACAGCGTCGACGCGCGCACCACACTGCGCGCGGGTCCGCCATCTTCAGCGACGAGCCGGGCGCTGATCACGAGCTCCTCTCCCCCCTGCCCCCGGAGCCCGAGAAAGTTGGGTCCTTCCTTCTCCGGGAAGGCGGTCGATGTGGGAATACGCGAGCCGAAAAACTGCTTCGCCCGGGCAAAAATGTCGGCGGGAGGGAGTGCGACGGTCGCAGTGTGGATCATGGCACGAAACATAGAGCGTGCCACTCGATCCCGCAGGTCAGTGTGAGCCCCGGAGCAGGGCGGCCAGCCGGGCTTCGACCTCCGAATTCGGCACCGCGAGTGCCCCCGCCTCGCGCGCCGCGCGCAACGCGTCGGCGCGCACGTGTGGCCCGAACGCGAGCACGGAAACGCCCCGCGCGACGAGCTGTCGGATGGTTTCCGCGGCATCCGGCGTGTCGAGCGGGACCACCGCGAGATCGCCCGGCACCGGCTCGCCGACAATTTCGGCGTTGGCGGCGCGCGCCACCGCTCGGAGCTTCGCTTTGAAGAGGAGGTCGTTCGTCGCGAGATGAACGCGCACTCAGCCCGACAGCTTCTCCGCGAGGTACGCAACCAGCGCCGTCGCCGCGAGGCGATCCTGCTTGAGCGTGTCACGATCCCGCACCGTCACGGTCCCGTCGGCCACCGATTGGCCGTCGATCGTGACGCCGAAGGGTGTGCCCGCTTCGTCCTGACGGCGATAGCGCCGGCCGATCGAGCCGGAGTCGTCGTAAAACACGTTGTAGTGGCGCCGGAGATCATCGAAGATCCGCCGCGCCAGTTCGGGCATGCCATCCTTGTTGACCAGGGGAAAGACCGCGGCTTTGAGCGGTGCGAGCGCGGGGTGGATCGCGAGCAGCACCCGCGTTTCCCCCGCCACCTGCTCCTCGCGATACGCGTCGCACAGCAACGCGAGCGTGGTGCGGTCCGCCCCGGCGGACGTCTCCACGACATAGGGGACGTACCGCTCGTTGGTAGCGGTATCCAGGTAATCGAGCTTCTTGCCGGAGTATTCCTGGTGCCGGCTCAAATCGAAGTTCGTGCGATTGTGAATCCCCTCGAACTCGTTCCACCCGAACGGAAATTCGTACTGGATGTCGTAGGCGTCCTTCGCATAATGCGCGAGCTCCTGCGCGGTATGCTGATGAAACCGCAGCCGCGCGGGAGTGATCCCGAGGCTCTGCACCCATTTCATCCGTTCGTGCCGCCAGAACTCGAACCATTCCGTGTCCGTGCCGGGCTTCACGAAGAACTGCATCTCCATCTGCTCGAATTCGCGGGTGCGGAACGTGAAGTTGCCCGGAGTGATCTCGTTGCGGAACGCCTTCCCGATTTGCGCGATCCCGAACGGAATTTTCTGACGGGAAGACTGCAGCACGTTCAAGTAGTTGACGTAGATGCCCTGCGCCGTTTCGGGGCGGAGATACACGACCGCCGCCTGCTCCTCGACCGGACCCATGAACGTTTTGAACATCAGATTGAACATCCGCGGCGCCGTGAGAGTGCCCTTCGATCCGCACACGGGACATTGCGCCGTCGGCTCTCCCGGCGTGCCCTTGATGCGTGGATCGTCGGCTCGGAAGCGGTTCTTGCAATGCTTGCAGTCGACCAGCGGGTCGGTGAATCCGGCGATGTGCCCCGAGGCCTCCCAGACGCGAGGATGCATCAAGATCGCGGCATCGAGCCCCTCGATGTCCTCGCGCTCGTGCACCATCGAGCGCCACCACCGCTCCTTCACATTCTTCTTGAGCTCGACCCCGAGCGGGCCGTAATCCCACACGGAGCCCAGCCCACCGTAGATCTCGGACGACTGGAATACGAACCCGCGGCGCTTCGCGAGCGAGACCAGCTTGTCCATCACCGTGTTGTCAGTGGACGAGGGCATCGGGGCGGAAGATAGAGATGCCGCTAAGCCGTGGGGAGGGGCAACCCGAACGCCTCGCGCGTGCCGCGCTCAGCAAGCGCCGCGATCCCCTCGAGCTCGAGCATCCGGCCCTCACCCGACAACGCGTGCACACCGATCAGGTCATCGACTTTGCCCGCAATCACCGTGACTTTCTTTTTCGCGCCCTGGGCACGCCTCAGGACCTCGCCCGAAGCCTTGCCCCCGAGCGAGGTGCGATCGAAGGTGCCTTCGCCCGTGATGAGGAGGTCCGCACGCGCGAGCGCCGCGTCGAAGCCTACGCGCTCGAGCACCCACTCGGCGCCCCGCACCAGCTCGGCGCCGGCGAAAAACGCGAGCCCCGCCCCCAAACCGCCCGCCGCACCACCGCCCGGAATGGTGGCGAGGGCCGACCGTCCTCGCGCAGCCATCAATCCCGCAAGCACTTCGAGTCCCGCGGACAGCCGCGCGACGTCGTCCGGACTCGCGCCCTTCTGCGGCCCGAACACCGAAGCTGCTCCCTCGGCTCCGACCAGGGGATTCGTCACGTCGACCAGCGCGACGACCCGCGCCGTGATCCCCCACCCTCCCTCGAGCGAAGCGAGGTCCACGAGCGCCCCGCCACCCTCGGGAAGGGGGCGACCCTGGCCGTCGCGCAGCGTCCAACCGAGCCCGCGGGCAGCGCCCGAGCCCCCATCGACTGTTGCCGAGCCACCCAGTCCCACGATCACGGTGCGCGCGCCGCGGTTCACCGCCTCCCAGATCAGCTCGCCCACACCGCGCGTGGTGGCGTGAATCGGGTCGAGCTGGTCCGGCCTGAGGAGCGCGATCCCGGCAGCCGATGCACTCTCGAGAATCGCGGTATCGCCATCGATCCAGCCCAGCGTCGCGCTCACAGGAGCACCGAGCGGGCCGGTCACCGTTACGCGCTCGCGTGTCGATTCGGCTCCAAGCACCGCGTCGAGCAGCCCATCTCCGCCATCGGAGATGGGGCACTGGAGCACCGTGCTCTCCGGGAGGGCGCGCCGTACGCCGCGGGCGATGGCCTCGGTGACCTGGCGCGGGCCAAACGTCCCCTTGAAAGCCGCTCCGGCGGCGAGTACGATCGACTTCATTTTGCACAACGCGGTAAATACCGCGAAATGCAATGCGTAGGTGTGCTGTGCTTCAGCGCCATGTCCTTGATGTGACGGTACTTACGTTTTTGGCACCGGCCTTGCCTACCCCCGTGACCAGCGAATCTCTGTACAGGGCAAACCGTCGGTGACGGCGGGGCGCAAAGCAAAGGGGTCTCGGGTTCAATGAGACAGCCCGGCTGCCAGAGAACGGCAGCGGCCCCACGTCCTGGAAGCAGAGCGCGGGGCCGCCTTCGTTTGCCGCCCCACGAGCAACGATTTCGTCTCGCTCGCATCGGGTTCTAGGGCGCACGATGTTGGGCAGGCGATCACCCCCCGGGGGCAACCTTGGGGGGTTTTGCTTTTATATCGGCGCAAATCAGATCGCCGTGCAGCCGCCCGTTCTCGATGAAGATGCGGTTGGCATTGAATCCCGCCGCGAGTACGCCGGCGATGTAGACGCCGGGGACATTCGTTTCCATCGTTTCGGGGTCGTGAGTGGGAATTCCCGTGACGTCATCCACCCGCACCCCCATGCGCCGGAGCACCGCCTGGTCAGCCCGGTAGCCCGTCAAGGCCAGCACAAAATCGGTCTCGAGCACGTCGGTCGACCCGTTCCGCTCCGATCGAATCACCACGCTCGCGGGAGTAATTTCACTGACCCGGTAGCCGAACCGGACCGCGACACTGCCATCCTTTAGACGATTGGTGATGTCGGGAACGATCCAGGGCTTTACGTTCGCATCGAACTGTTTGAGAAAATGCACGATGGTCGAACGGGCGCCGACGCGGTGCAGCTCGAGCGCTGCCTCGACGGCGCTGTTGCTTCCGCCCACAATCACGACACGCTGGCGCCAGTACGGGTGCGCCTCGGTGAAAAAATGCGACACGTGCGGCAAGCTCTCGCCCGGGACGCCGAGCAGGTTGGGATTTTCGAAATACCCGGTGGCGTAGACCACATGGCGTGCCTTGAGAATTTCGGGCTCGGCCGAGTGCGGGTGGCTTGCTTCGACCTCGAACGCGCCGGCCGCGCGGCGGACATCCCGCACTTCATGATACTGCCGTACATCGAGCTCGAAGTATTCGGCCACCTTGCGGTAGTAGGTGAGCGCCTCTCGCCGCGTGGGTTTCTCGCCTGATGTGACGAAGGGTACGCCGGCGATCTCGAGCTTTTCGGCCGTCGAGAAGAACGACATATAGACCGGATAGCGCATCAGACTCGAGACGACGGGGCCTTTGTCGAACAGGCTCGCGGTGAGTCCCGCGCGTTTCGCCGCCGCGCCCACCGCCAGTCCACAAGGTCCCGCACCGACAACGGCGAGATCAATCATCCCCTTCCCGCTTCCCCCTTCCCCATCCCTACTAGGCCACTTCGACGATCTGGTCCCGCCGCGTGCCCACGCTCACATAGCGGATGGGCGCGTGGGCCAGGTCCTGGAGCCGATCGAGGTAGGCGCGTGCGGCGGACGGCAGATCCGCGAGCCGGCGGACTGCCGAGAGGGGACGCTGCCAGCCGGGCAGTGTCTCGTACACTGGCTGCACCCTGCTCAAGCGCTCGACCTCCGCTGGCATCCAGTCTACCGCGCCGCCGTCGACCAGATAGCCGACGCAAACCGGAATCTCGGCAAACGTGTCGAGCACGTCGAGCTTGGTGACGGCCAGTCCCGTAAGCCCGTTTACGCGCACCGCATACCGCACCACGACTGCGTCAAACCAGCCGCAGCGGCGTGGCCGCCCCGTTGTGGCCCCGTATTCACCTCCGAGCTCGCGGATCCGCCCCGCCAGGGCGGCATCCGCCTCGGTGGGGAGGGGGCCGTTCCCCACGCGGGTCGTATATGCCTTCACGACTCCCAGCACCGCATCGATCGCGGTGGGGCCGATCCCCGCTCCGACCGCTGCTCCACCGGCCGTCGTGTTCGACGAGGTGACGTACGGATACGTGCCGTGGTCGACATCGAGCAGCGCGCCCTGCGCGCCTTCGAGCAGCACCGCCTCGCCGCGCTGCAGTGCCTCGTAGACCACACGACCCGCATCGACGGCGATCGGCAGGAGCCGCGGTGCGAGCCGTTCGAGCAGCTCGAGATGCTCGTGCACGTCGGCTTGTTCGGGCGATCCGAGCAGCGCGAGGAATTGATTGGCGGCCTCGACGCGCGCGCAAACCAGCTCACGGGCCCGATCGAGATTGCGCAGGTCCGCGACGCGGATACCGCGGCGTCCGTACTTGTCTTCATACGTCGGCCCGATGCCGCGGCCGGTCGTCCCGATCTGCTCCCGCCGCTCGCGGGCTCGGTCCAGCAGCTTGTGGTAGGGGAGCGTGAGGTGCGCGCGATCGGAGACGAACAGCTTCTGTTCAGTCCGCACCCCGCGCGAGCTCAGCGCATCGAGCTCGGTAAAGAATGTCTCGGGATCGAGCACCACGCCGTTGCCGACGATGCAGACGGCGCCCTGGATGATGCCGGATGGAATCTGGTGCAGGACGAATTCGCCGGCTCCCGTGTCGACCGTGTGACCGGCGTTCGCGCCCCCCTGGTAGCGGACCACCAGGTCAGCACGCTCGGCGAGCACGTCGACGATCTTCCCCTTCCCCTCGTCACCCCATTGGGCGCCGACGATCACGACACAGTGGGTCTTTGGTCCGAACATAGCACTCCATGAAAACGCCCCCGCCCGGCAGGCTAGAGGGACGGAGGCACATGGGGAGGTTAATCCAGCGAGAAACCTAGAGGCTGTGCGGGAGATCGTCAACGCAAAAGCAGATCCTGCAATGCTCCCGCGACTGCTGCGGCCACCGCGGTGCTCCCCTCGAGCGTCAACCGGTTGGCCTCGTCCCTGGGTGTGTGGACGATCAAGCTGGTCCGCCAATCGCCCCGCATGATGGTGACGCATTCCGCCGCGCGGCGGGCCAGCTCCCAGCCATCGACGACCACCGGCAGGAGCCTGCGACGTTTCGCGCCGAGTGCCCGCGTGACCGCTTCCGAAACCGGCCCGGCGCGATGCACCAGACCGATCGTCGATCCACGGTCATCGATGCCGTCGAAATTGAGCACCGCCGTCCCCTCGAGCAGGTTCGCTCGCTCATTCACGAGAGCCTTGGCCCCGAGCAACCCGAACTCCTCGGCATCGGGCAGCAACACGCCGACGGCGGCTTCGGGCGGCAACCGATCGATGATCGAGAACACTGTGACGAGCGCGGTCGCGTTGTCGAGCGCCCCGGGCGACCCATCGGTCACCCGATTGCCGAGCAGCAGCATCCCGCCCACGAGTCCGGGACTGGCGACGAGTGCCGCGGTCGAAACGTCCCAGACGGTGCCGGAGAGCCGGGTGGCGGCGAGTACCGCGAGCGCGCACGCCCCCACGAGCGAGAGCGCGCCGGCCACAATCCGGCTGAACATCGAGAGGGGCTGGCCCTTCGAGTCGTAGTGAGCCGCCAGCCACACCTTGACCCGCGCTTGTGGCCGCACCGCGATCAGATTGACCGCCGCGAGCGGAGGATGTCTAATGCTCGCGACGAGCACGCCGAAGCAAAGCAACAGCGCGACCCCGAGCGCGCCGGCAAGCAGGGCCGATGGATTGGGCGGCGGCAGGGCCGCGAGCGCGGCGACCAGAACGCTGCTTGCGGCGAGCATGCCACCCGCCAGATAGGGTCCCGCGAGCCGGCCCGGCGGATGCACCGCAAACGGCTGCTCGAGGACGACGAACCCCCGCTGCCGTAGCTCGCGGGTCAACACCGCGCGCACGCGGGCATGAGCAGTCGATCCGGTACGGCGTGGTACGGCGACCTCATCGAACAGTCGCCGGAGGTCGCTCACGTTTCCGGCAGAATGTTCGACAGGTCGTCGGGAATCGGAGTGACGCGATTAGCCCGCGCGTCCTGTGCCGGAGGTCCGGCGGGACGAGACAAGCCGCGCGTCTGTCGTTCGAGCTCACCCGGATCGACGGCGGTGGAGAGCGCGGTCTCGTGAGTCACGAGACCGTTCGCGACCAGCTCCACCAGATGCTGATCGAGGGTTTGCATCCCATAGCGCTCGCGGGAGCCGCGGATGTAGGCCGGGAGGTCGGGGGCGCGCTTGGGGTCACGAATCATTTCCCGCGCCGTACCGGTGCAGAGCAGTAGCTCAACCGCGACGACCCGTCCCTGACCGTCCGCTCGTGGGAGCAGGCGCTGCGACACGATGGCATGGAGCGCCTCGGCGATGCGCAGCATGGCTCCGTCCTGCTCGGCCGCGGGAAACATGTCCACGAGCCGCGCAACCGTCGTGGCGCTGTCGGGTGTGTCGAGCGCGGAAATCACGAGATGCCCGGTCTCCGCCGCTTTGAGAGCGGTGTCGAGCACCGTCAGGTCACGTACATCCGCGATCAGAATGACGTCGGGGTCCTGGCGCAGCGCGGCTCTGAGCCCGCGCCCGTAGTCGTCCGTATCGACGCCGATTTCCCGCTGCGTCACCGACGAATTGATGTCGCGATGGAGAAACTCGATGGGATTCTCGAGCGTCACCACGTGGCGCTGCTGATTCTCGTTGATGTAGTGCACGAGCGCGGCCATGGTCGAGCTCTTTCCCGATCCCGCGGGTCCCGTCACCAGCACGAGTCCCCGCTCCGCCGTGGCGACGCTGCGCAGGATGGCCGGCAACCGGAGCGACTCGAACGAGGGGACGTCGAACGGGATCACGCGCATGACGATCATGAAGGACGAGCGCTGCCGGAGAATATTGAGGCGGAACCGCCCCACGCCGGGCATTCCCCAGGAGCAATCGTAGTCGCGGAGCACGTCGATCCGTGCCCGGTCCTGCTCATTGGGAATGAAGCGCAGCGCGATGGCGCGCGTTTGCTCCGGCGTCAGTCGCTGCTTGGTAAGCGGGACCAGCTTGCCGTCGATGCGCGCGCGGAACACGTCGCCTGCCTTGATGTGCAGGTCGGAGGCGCCGCGATCCACGGCGGCCCGAATGATCTTCTCGATCCCGCCGCCCGTGCCGGGAGCCTGCCCGCTCGGGCGCGGCGTCCGGGGCTTGGATTCGTCCATCAGTCGCCTCCGCCTCGAGCGCCCTCGAGAAAGCCCATGCAGCCGCGAACGCTGATAACGGTTTCCGTCGCCAGCGCGCGCGCCTTCGCCGCGCCGGCGCGGAGCAGCGCGGTGACGCGGCCGGGCGCGCTGCGCAGCTCCGCGGCTCGTTCGCGCATGGGAGTGAGCGTGGCTATCATATTGTCCGCGAGTACCCGCTTGCAATCAAGGCAGCCCCACCCAGCCGTCCGGCAGTTGCGAGCCACGAGCGCCTGTGTGTCGGGAGGCGAGAACCCCTGGTGCATCGTGTAGATATTGCACACGTCGGGATTCCCGGGATCCTTGCGCGTGACCCGGGCAGGATCGGTGGCGGCGGGCCTGAGCTTCTCCCAAATGGTTTCCGGGGGCTCGAACAGCCCGATCGTGTTGCCGAGGCTCTTGGACATCTTGGCCTGGCCATCGAGCCCGAGGACCCGCTTGGCGGTGGTGAGCAGCGCCTGCGGTTCGGGAAAACTGAATCCATCGCCGAAGCGACCGTTCCAGCGGCGGGCGATCTCGCGCATCAGCTCGAGATGCTGGAGTTGATCTTCGCCCACCGGCACCAGCGTGGCGCGGTACAACAGTACGTCGGCGGCCTGGAGCACGGGATAATTCAGGAGACCCGCGGGCACGCTCTCCTGACGCTGGGCCTTGTCCTTGAATTGCGTTTGCCGCTCGAGCTCTCCGAGCGGTGTGACTGTCATCAGGAGCCAGTTCAGCTCGGCATGCTCGGGAACGTGCGACTGGACGAACAGCACGCACCGCTCGGGGTCGAGGCCGGCGGCAAGCAGGCCCACGGACATTTCCAGGGTCCGCTGCGCCAGCGTACCAGCTTCATAGGGCTGGGTGATCGCGTGGAGGTCCACCACGCAGAAGAAGCACTCGTGCTGTGATTGCAGCCTGACCCAGTTCTGCACAGCGCCGAGATAGTTGCCGATGTGGAGTTCGCCAGACGGCTGGATTCCCGAGAAGACGCGCGCCATGGGCTGACAAGCTACGAACCCGGAGTAGGGTGCCGCAAGGTGCGAGAAATCAAAGACTTACTCGATATCGCGATGCGCGCCGCCGACCGCGCCGCGCGGCTCTTGCGCGCCACCACGCCGCCCATGGCGGGCGAGTGGAAGGAAAAGGGCTGGCATGACTTCGTGTCCGAAGCCGACCGCGGCGCGGAGCGGCTCATTGCGGAAACGCTGAGCGCGGAGGCCCCCGGATCGAAGATTGTCGGCGAGGAATTGTCGCCCGGCGCGGCGCGCGACGGCGACGTGGTCTGGATCGTAGATCCGCTCGACGGTACGACCAACTACCTCCACCGTTATCCTCACTATGCGGTCTCGATCGGCTGCCTGTATCGGGGCTCACTCGCCGTCGGAGTCATTCACGACGTCACGCGCGATACGGTGTTTCGAGCATCGGTCGGCGCCGGCGCATGGATCGGTGAGCGCCGGCTCAGTGTCTCCTCCGTCTCCGAGCCGGATCTCGCGCTCGTCGGGACGGGATTTCCCTTCAAGCACGTGAACGACCTCGAGCGCTACATTCGCCAGTTCCGCACCATCGTCCGCGCGTCAAGCGGGATCAGGCGAGCCGGTTCGGCCGCGCTCGATCTGGCGGACGTCGCCGCCGGACGGCTCGATGCATTCTGGGAGCTCACGCTCTCACCGTGGGACGTGGCGGCAGGGGTCGTGCTGATCCGCGAGGCGGGCGGAGTCGTGACCAACACCGAGGGCTCGCCCGACGTCCTGAATGGCGGGCCGATCATCGCGGGCAACCCGGCGCTGCATCGCTGGCTGCTCGGGGTCGTGCAGCAGAGCTGATGAGCGGCCACCTGGTTGAGTGCGTTCCGAATTTTTCGGAAGGACGCGACTCGATCGTGATCGCGGCGATTCGTGCCGCGCTCGAATCCGTGCCGCAGGTGCGAGTGCTGGATGCGCAGTCGGATCCCTCCCACAATCGTTCGGTATTCACGTTCGTTACACCGCCCGAGCACGCGGTCGAGGCGGCGTTTCGCTGCATGCGCGTCGCCGTTGAACGCATCGATTTGCGCACGCATACGGGTGCGCATCCCCGCATGGGCGCCACCGACGTCGTCCCGTTCGTCCCCCTCGAGGAGGGGGGAACGACGATGGACGACTGCGTTCGCCTCGCGCGGCAGCTGGGCGAGCGAGTGGGGAAGGAGCTCGAGATCCCGGTCTTCTTGTATGCGGCCGCGGCGACGCGACCGGAGCGCGCGAGCCTGCCCGCCATCAGGAAAGGTGAGTTCGAGGGATTGCGCGAGCGCATCGGAACGGACCCCGCGGCCGATCCGGATTTCGGTCCCCGGCGAATTCATCCCAGTGCGGGAGCGACGGCCATCGGGGCGCGACCATTTCTCGTCGCGTTCAACGTGTATCTCGAGACGCCGGATGTCTCCATCGCCAAGGCAATCGCGAAGACGATCCGGACCTCGAGCGGCGGCCTGCCTGCCGTGCAGGCCAGCGGGTTCGACGTGCAGGGTGTAGCGCAGGTCTCGATGAACCTGCTCGATTTGAACCAGACCTCTCCGGCCACGGTATTCGACGCGGTCTCGCGCGAGGCCGCACGGCACGGCACGAGGGTCCGGCGCAGCGAAATCGTGGGCCTCATCCCCCAGCGCGCCCTGTTCGATGCTGCCGCCGCGTATCTCCATGTACCCGACGCGACCGCGCACGTGCTCGAGACCAAGATCCGCGCACACTCCGACGCTGGGCGAGCACCAACCCTGGACAGCTGGCTCGAGTCGCTCGCCGCCCGCACGCCCACTCCGGGGGGTGGAAGCGCCGCGGCCCTCGCGGGAGCCATGGCGGCCGCGCTTGTGGTCATGGTCGCGCGCCTGACGGTCGGCCGGACAGCCTACGCGGACGTGAGCGACCGGGCGGCAGCGATCGCGGCGGATGCGGAGCTGATCCGCCAGGCGATGCGCGTGCTCGTTGAGCAGGATGCGGCAGCGTACAACGAGGTCACCGCCGCGTATGCCGTCCCGAAAGGCGATCCGTCCCGGGCGCCGCGGATCGACCGCGCGCTTCTCAGGGCCGCCGAGCCGCCGCTCATGCTCGCCCGCGGCGCGGCCCGCCTGGTCGCCCTGGCGCAGGAGATCACGGTGATCGGCAACAAGAATGCCCGGTCCGACGGCCGTGTGGCTTCGGCACTCGCCCGTGCCGCCCTGTTCGGCGCAATCGAGAACGTTCGGGCCAACGTGGAGGCGCTCTCCGACCCAGAAGCGGGCCAGGCCCTGCTCCGCGAAATGCTGGAACTGGAAGCGGAGATCGGCCCCTAAACGCCGGCGGGCACTCGAGGCAGCTCCTTCATGGCGGCCGCGACGCGCTCGGCCGGATACTCGTAATCCTCGAGGTTGCCGGCATGGAACGCTTCGTAGGCCGCCATGTCGAAGTGGCCGTGCCCCGACAGATTGAACGCGATCACCTTCTTTTTGCCGTCACGCTTCGCCGCCAGGGCTTCGTCGATCGCGACCCGGATCGCATGCGCGGATTCGGGAGCCGGAATGATGCCCTCGGCGCGCGAGAACTGCACCGCGGCATCGAAGGTCGCGAGCTGCTTCACGGCCCGGGCTTCGATGTTCCCGTTTGCCACGAGCGCGCTGACACTCGGAGCCATACCATGATAGCGAAGCCCTCCCGCGTGGATGCCGGGCGGCATGAAGGTATGGCCGAGCGTGTACATCTTGACGATCGGGGCCATGGCGGCGGTATCGCCGTAGTCGTAGGTGTAGCGTCCCTTGGTGAGCGAGGGACACGAGGCCGGCTCGACCGCGATGATCCGCGTCGTTTTCTTCTCAGTGAAGTTCTTGTGGATGAACGGGAACGCGAAGCCGGCGAAGTTTGACCCGCCGCCCGCACAGCCGATCACGATATCCGGATACTCGCCCGCCAGTTCGAGCTGTTCCAGCGACTCGAGCCCGATCACGGTCTGATGCATGAGCACGAACCCGAGCACGGATCCGAGGCTGTATTTCTTCCGCCCGCCGCTTGCCGCCGCCGTCTCGACCGCCTCCGAGATGGCGATGCCGAGCGAGCCGTTCGAACGCGGATCCTCCGCCGTGACCTTGCGGCCGTACTGGGTGCGGTCGGTGGGGCTCGCGTACACCGTGGCTCCATAGTTCTCCATCACGATCCGGCGGTACGGCTTCTGGTGATAGGATACCTTCACCATGAAGACCTCGAGATCGATCCCGAAGAAATTGCAGGCCATCGCGAGCGCGGCACCCCACTGCCCCGCGCCCGTTTCCGTGGTCAGCGCCTTGACGCGTTCCTGTTGGTTATAAAATGCCTGCGCAACGGCCGTGTTGGGTTTATGCGACCCTACGGGTGAGACGCCTTCGTACTTGTAATAGATATGGGCCGGGGTATCGAGCGCGCGCTCGAGGCGGATCGCGCGGTACAGCGGTGTGGGACGCCACAGCTTGTACACGTCCCGGACGGGCTCGGGAATCTCAATCCAGCGTTCCGGGCTCACCTCCTGCATGATCAAGCCCATCGGAAACAGTACGGACAAAAAATCCGGCGTGACCGGCTCCATCGTTCCCGGGTGGAGCACGGGCGCGGGACGAACGGGCATGTCGGCGTTGATGTTGTACCAGGCGCGGGGGAGGCGGGACTCGTCGAGCAGATACTTGTGCTGAGTCATGGGGTTCCTTTCCCATCGTCCGCGGTGAGGATGCGGGGCGGTCCCCCGCCCTCGAGAATCGCGACGGTGTGCTCAAAGTGCGCCGAGAGCGAGCCGTCTTCCGTTACCACGGTCCACTTGTCGTCGAGCGTGCGGATTTCAGGACCGCCGGCGTTGAGCATCGGCTCGATGGCAATCGTCATCCCCGGCACGAGCCGCGGCCCGCGACGGGGCTTGCCGTAATTGGGAATCTGCGGCTCCTCGTGGAAGCTCGAGCCGATGCCGTGGCCCACGAGCTCCCGAACCACGGAGTATCCCGCCGTCTCGGCCACCTGCTGCACCGCGTGCCCGATGTCCCCCACGTGGTTCCCCGCCCGCGCCTCGGCCACTCCTCGGGCGAGGGCGCCTTTCGTCGTCTCGAGCAGCCGCTCCGCCTCGGGAGTCGCGTGCACGACGGGAAAGGTTGCAGCCGAATCGGCATGGAGGCCGTCGAGCCAGACGCCGACGTCGACGCTCAAGAGATCGCCATCGCGCAGAATCCGCTTGGCCGACGGGATGCCGTGGACGACCTCCGAGTTGATCGACGTGCACAGGGTCGCGGGATAATCGTACAGTCCCTTGAACGAGGGGCGAGCGCCGGGGTGACTGCGAATGAACGCTTCCGCGATCTGATCGAGCTCTTCGGTGGACACCCCCGGACGCACGCGGCGGGCGACTTCGGCGAGCGTTTGCGCGACGATCCGGCCCGCCGCCGCCATCGTGTCGATTTCCCGGGGAGACTTGATCGTGATCATCGGCCGACGAGGCGGCGGATTTCGTTCGCGATTTCGTCGACCGTCCCGGTCGCCGGCACGCGGTGCACGTTGCCGCGCTGCGCATAGTGCGCTACGAGCGGCGCCGTATCTCTCTGATAGACCTGGAGCCGCGTGCGAATGGCGTCGGGGGTATCGTCGCTCCGGCCCTCGAGCGTGGCGCGTCCGTGCATGCGCCGCACCAGCTCGTCTTCCGACACATCGAGCAGCAGCACATGATGCAGGCGCTGCCCCCGCTCCGCGAGCGTGCGGTCGACCAGCTCGGCCTGGGGGGCAGTGCGGGGAAATCCGTCGAATACGGCGCCGCCCGTGGCCTCGGGCTTGGCGAGCTCATCCTTGATGAGACTGAGAATGACGGAGTCCGGAACCAGCTTGCCCGCGTCCATGAAGCTTTTGGCTTCGCGGCCGAGCGGCGTGCGCGCCTTCACGGCGGCGCGCAGGATATCGCCGGTGGTGATCTTGGGGAGCCCCAGGCGCTCCGCAAGAATCTTGCCCTGCGTGCCCTTGCCCGCACCAGGAGCGCCAAGAAGCAGGATGAACACGCGTGACCTAGATGGTCCGCGCGCGTCCGCGGAACTTCACCCGCCCCTCCTTCATGAACCCGTCGTAATGCCGGAGGAGCAGATGCTGCTGTACCTGTTGGACCGTGTCCAGCGCGACCCCGACCACGATGAGCAGCGCGGTGCCGCCGAACCCGAACGGCATGTTGAGGATGTTCGAGATCACGATGGGCAGCATGGCCACGAGCGTGAGGAACAGCGCGCCCGGGAACGTGATCCGGGACAGCACCTCGTCGATGTAGTCCGCCGTGGCGGCGCCCGGCTTCACGCCCGGGATGAACCCGCCCTGCTTCTTCAGGTTCTCGGCCAGATCCACCGGATTGAAGATGATCGACGTGTAGAAATACGCGAAGAAGATGATCAGCACCGCGCTCGAGATGACGTAGACCCAGGACGTCACACTGAAGTATTCGGCCAAATGCTTGAGCGTGGCATTCCCGGAAAAGGCGGCGATCGTGCCGGGGACGATAATCAGCGACTGCGCAAAGATGATGGGCATCACGCCCGACGAGTTGATGCGGAGCGGGATGAACGTCTTCTTCCCTTCGGCGATGCGCCCCCGTCCAATGACCTTGCGGGGAATCTGGATCGGGACCCGGCGCGCGGCCACCGTCACAGCCACCGTACCGGCGACGACGAACACCATGACCGCGAGCACGAGCAGCAGGGTGAGGAAGCTCAACGAGTGCGCCCGCAACGCCTCAACCGTGCGCAGCGTCTCGGGCCAGATTCGCTCGATGATCGAGAAGAAAATCAACAGACTCGCACCGTTGCCGATGCCACGCTCGGTGATTTGCTCCCCAAGCCACATGACGAACACGCCGCCAGTGGTGAGGGTGATGATCGTGGTGAGCATGAACCCGAACCCCGGGTCCGCGACCGCTCCGGGCAATCCCGCCGTGAATTTGGCGAACGCGATGGCCTGAAGCACGCACAGCACCACGGTGAGATACCGGGTCCACTGCGTGAGCGTTTTCCGGCCTTCTTCGTCGCGCTGCATCTTGTCGACGGTGGGAAACACGGGCTGCGCCAGCTGGAACACGATGCTCGCCGAGATGTAAGGCATGATGCCGAGCGCGAACACCGTCGCGCGCGACAAATTGCCCCCGGCGAAAAGGTCGTAGAGGCTGAACAGCGTGCCCTGCCCCTGATTGTGGAGAAAGTCGGCGAGGGCCTGGACGTTCACGCCCGGCGTCGCGATATGCGCGCCGATCCGGTAGACGACGAGACAGAGGAATGTGACGGAAAACTTCTCCCAGAGATCCTCCGGGAGCCTGAAGACGTTCAGCGCATTGGGAAGTCGGAATGCCATATGACCCGCTAAGCCTCGATCGTGCCTCCCGCCTGCTCGATTTTTGCGCGGGCGGAGGCGGATACCGCGACGCTCTTGATGAGAAATTTGCGGCCGACCTCACCCATCCCAAGCAGCTTGACCGGGTGATCGGGACGGCGCACCAGCCCGGCACCGAACAGGGTGTCGGGAGTGACCTCCACGCCCTCGGCCAATTTCTCGAGCTGCTGCACGTTCACGACCTGGGCCGGCTGCTTGAACGGATTGGTGAAACCGCGTTTCGGAATCCGGCGGATGAGGGGCATCTGGCCGCCCTCGAAACCGGGACGCGTCTGGCCGCCACTGCGGGCGGTCTGGCCTTTGCCGCCGCGTCCGGCGGTCTTGCCGATACCCGATCCCGGCCCGCGGCCCTTGCGAATGCGGTTGCGATGCGAGCCGACCGGCGCGTGCAGGCTGCTCAACGTCACCCGCTGGACGGTTTGCGGCACCGTCGCGGAGGGTGAGGCGGTCTTCTTGGCGGACGCTTTGGACGCGCGCTTCCTGGCGCGCTTCGGCGACGCCGCGCGCTTGGCCGGCCGCTTCGACTTGCGTTCAGGCATCTGCTACTCTCCCCCCCGGGCCCGTTTCTTGGCCGGCGTGACCTCGATCAGATGGCGGACCTGATAGAGCATGCCACGCAGGGCCGGGTGATCGTCTTTCACGACGCTGTCCTGATGGTGCTTCAATCCCAGTGCTTCGAGCGTGCGGCATTCGCTTGTCGGACGACCAATCCCCGAACGCACCTGACGAATCTCCAGCTGTCCCTTGCCCACGGGCGGGAGCGCGCGATCGCGACCCGGTTTCCGCTTACGGTATTTCCTGGTCGGTGGGTTTCTAGCCACGGACGGCTCCCTGGCGCGGCTTGTACGGGATCGCGTCGACTTCGATCCCCCGCTCGAGTGCGACGCGACGTGGGGTTGTCAGGTGCTGCAATCCGTTCATGGCCGCGCGGACCATGTTGTGCGGGTTGGTCGAGCCGAGGCTCTTCGTGAGGATGTCACGCACGCCAACGCACTCGAGGACCGCGCGGACGGGCCCACCCGCGATCACGCCGGTACCAGTCGCTGCCGGCTTGAGCAGCACGCGGCCGGCACCGTGCTCACCGATAATCTCATGCGGAATCGTGCCGCCCGAGAGGGGAACCTCGACCATCTTGCGGCGGGCGGCTTCCACGGCTTTCCGGACGGCCTCGCTCACTTCGTTGGCCTTGCCGGTCGCAATGCCCACCTTGCCCTGCCCGTCGCCCACGGCGACGAGCGCATTGAACCCGAACCGGCGCCCACCTTTGACGACTTTGGCAACGCGGTTGATCGCGATGACGTTCTCGACGAGCCCATCGCTCTCGCGCTGCCGTTCGCCGCCGTCACCGCGGCGTTCGCCGCCGCGTCCGCGTCCGCGTCCGCCGCCCCCGCCACCGTGCCGGCCGCCACCCCCACCCCCACCCCCACCCCCGCCCCCGCCTCGGGGGCGCTGCGGCGGCGGCGCGGCTCCGGCCGTACTCTGCGGCGGCGCCGACTCCTGAGACGCGCCTTTTTCCTGATCGTCAGCCATTAGAACTCCAGTCCGCCCTTGCGAGCGCCGTCGGCCACGGCCTTCACGCGACCGTGATAGCGATAGCCGGCGCGATCGAACACCACCTTCGTGATGCCTTTCGCCTTGGCCCTTTCCGCGACGAGCCGGCCGAGGTTGAAACTCTTCCCGGTCTTTCCCTTGCCATCGGTTGCGATGCCTTCGGAGCGATCGGAGCCGCCAACCAGCGTCACGCCGCGGACATCGTCGACGAGCTGTGCATACATGTGCTTCGAAGATCGGAACACGACGAGGCGCGGCCGTTCGGGCGTCCCGGAAATCTTCTTCCGGACGCGGAGGTGGCGGAGTCGCCGGTGATCGTCCTGGGTCCTGAGCCGATAGAGCGATCGCATGGTTACTTCGCCGCCGCCTGCGCGGTCTTCCCGGCCTTGCGGCGCACCTGTTCGCCCATGTAACGGATTCCTTTGCCCTTGTACGGCTCCGGCGGGCGCACGTTGCGCAGCTCGGCGGCCACCTGGCCCACGAGCTCCTTATCGACGCCCTCGACCTTGAGCTGCACGTTGTTGTTCACCGAAATTTTGATCCCCGCCGGCGCGTGATACGGGACGGGATGCGAGAATCCCACCACGAGCTGCACGCCGAACGGTTTCGGTTCGGCCTTGTATCCCACGCCCTGGATCTCGAGCGATTTCGAGAACCCTTTGGTGACACCCTCGACCATGTTCGCCACGAGGGTCCGGGTCAATCCGTGCAATGCCTTGTGCCGGCTCTCGTCGGAGGGCCGGCGCACGGTCACCGTGCCGTCTTCGACCGCGACGGTCAGGTCCCGGTGGATGTCGCGGCTGATTTCGCCTTTCGGGCCCTTCACCGTGAGGCGGGATCCGTTCACCTGGATCGTCACGTCCTTGGGGAAGGGCACCGGTCGTTTGCCGATTCGTGACATGGCGCTCTGCTCCTACCAGATGACGGCGAGCAGCTCGCCGCCCACGCGCGCGGTGCGCGCTTCGCGATCGGTCATCAGGCCGCGCGGAGTCGAGAGAATGGCCATCCCGAGTCCGTTCTTCACGCGCGGGATCTCGCGCGCCTTGACGTAGCGTCTGAGTCCCGGAGCGGACACGCGCTGCAGCTCACGAATGACGGGCGCGTCCTTGTAATACTTGAGGTACAGGCGCAGCAGCCCCTGCCGGCCGTCGTCCAGCACTTTGTAGTCGTGAAGGTAGTGGTTGTCGCGCAGGATTCGCGCGATCTCCACCTTCAGCTTCGAGACCGGCATGTCAACCCGGCGGTGGCCCGCTTCGCAGGCGTTGCGCACGCGGGTGAGCATATCGGCAACGGGATCGGTAACACTCATCTCGTGAATTCCGTCCTTTACCAGCTGGCCTTACGCACGCCGGGGATCTCGCCGCGCAGCGCGAGCTCGCGGAAGCAGATCCGGCACAACCCGAATTTCCGGAGCGTTCCCCGGCTCCGGCCGCAGCGCTGACACCGGTAGTACCCGCGCACCTTGAACTTCGGCGTGCGTCGCACTTTTTCCATCCAGGACTTCTTCGCCATTCAGTTCCTCCCGAACCTACGCGGCGGCCACGGGCGTTTCGCCCCGGAAAGGCATGCCCAGCTCCCGCAGCAGCGCGAGCGCCGCGTCGTCCCGACCCGCCGTGGTGACGATGGTGATATCCATGCCGTGAATCTTCTCGACCTTGTCGTAGTCGATCTCGGGGAAAATCATCTGCTCCTTGATCCCGAGCGTGTAATTCCCCCGCCCATCGAAGCTCTTCGTCGGCAACCCGCGGAAGTCACGCATGCGCGGCAGTGCGATGCTGATGAACCGATCGAGAAACTCGTACATGCGCGGCCCGCGCAGCGTCACGGCGGCGCCGATCGGCACCCCGGCCCGCAGGTTGAAGTTCGCGATCGCCTTCTTGGCGCGCGTCACGACCGGATGCTGGCCGCTGATGGCCGCGAGCTCGGACACCGCCGTCTCGAGCCCCTTGGGATTCTTGGGCGCGTCGCCCATCCCGACGTTGAGCACGATCTTCACGAGCCGGGGAATCTGGTGCGGGTTCTTGAACCCGAACTGTTGCTGCAGCTTGCCACGCACCCGCTGCTCGTAATGCTCGAGCAGCCGCGCGCGCGGCGCCGGCTCCGCCGGCACGGCGGGCGCTTCGGCCGCGGGCTCGATGTCGGGCTTCTTGCCGCCCTTCTGCTTGCCCCCGCCCTTCCCCTCGCCGCCCTGTTTCTGCTGCTTGGGCTGCTTGGGTTTAGCCTCAGCTTCGGCCGGAGCCGCGCCGGGCTGCTTCGGCTGCTTGTCCCGTTGTTCCTGCTTCTCCTGCTTGTCGGCCATTTTTCTTACGTCTCTCCTTGACGTTTCCTCTCGACGTCTTTATCTGACGTCTTATCTGAGTCTCGGAATCGGTTGTCCCGACTTCACCGCCACCCGTTCGACTTTACCGTCCTTGTCGGGGCGTCGCCGCACCCGTGTGGGCTCGCCGGACTTGGGGTCGATCAGCATCACGTTCGAGGCCGCGATCGGTGCGGGGATGTCGATGATGCCGCTCTCGCCCTGCGCGGTGGTGGCGCGCCGGTGCTTCTTCGCGCTGATCCCTTCGACCTCGACGCGGAACTGCTTGGGATAGACGCGCATCACCTTGCCCTCGCGCCCCCGGTGCTCCCCCCGGATCACGCGGACGGTATCGCCCCTCGCGACGTGCAGCTTGTGGCGCTCGGGCTCGCGGCCGCGCTGTTTCCGGCTCTTGCGATAGACGAGCACGCGCATGTCAGATCACCTCCGGGGCGAGCGACACGATCTTCATGAACTTCTTCTCGCGCAGCTCGCGGCCGACCGGGCCGAAGATGCGGGTCGCGCGCGGCTCCCCCGCGTCGGTAATCAGGACGGCCGCGTTCTCGTCGAACCGGATGTAGGAGCCGTCCTTGCGCTTGGTCTCCTTCGCCGTCCGCACGATGACCGCTCGGGCGACCTCGCCCTTCTTGACCTGTCCCGTCGGGATGGCGTCCTTGATGGTCACGACCACCACGTCGCCCAGGCCCGCGTAGCGGCGTTTCGAGCCGCCCAGCACGCGAATGACGAGCGCCCGGCGGGCGCCCGAATTGTCCGCGATTCTGAGAATCGATTCCTGCTGCACCACGTTCCGGTCCCCTCTCTCAACGCGCCCGCTCGACGATCTCCACCACACGCCACCGCTTGGTCTTCGAGAGCGGCCGTGTTTCCATGATCCGAACCGTGTCCCCCGCCTTGGCGCCGTGCTCGTCGTGCGCGGCGACCCATTTGGTTCGAACCACCTGCTTGCCGTAGAACCCGTGCGAGAAACGGCGGGTGAGCTCGACCGACACCGTCTTCTGGCGCTTGTCGCTCACGACCACACCCGTGCGCACCTTCCGGTTGCCCCTCATGCCTGTTTTCTCTCCCGCAAGATGGTCTTGATCCGGGCGATGTCGCGGCGCATGTAACGAAATTGCAGCGGGTTCGGCACCGGCTCGGTGCCACGCCGGAACGAGAGGCGGAACCGCTCTTCCTCGAGCACCGCAAGCCGCTGCTCGAGCTCGTCCGTTTTCAGCTCGCGCAGCGCATCCGGTTTGAGCTTCGCCATGTTACCGCTCCTCTCGCCGCACGAACTTGGTCCGCACCGGCAGCTTGGCCGCCGCGAGGTCGAGCGCGGTGCGCGCCTGCGACTCCTCGATGCCTTCGAGCTCGAACATGATCCGCCCGGGCTTGACCACCGCAACCCACCCCTCGGGGTTGCCTTTGCCTTTCCCCATCCGCGTCTCGGCCGGCTTTTTTGTGATCGGCTTGTCGGGAAACAGCCGGATCCAGACTTTGCCGCCACGCTTCATTTCGCGGGTGAGCGCGACGCGTGCCGCTTCGATCTGCCGATTCGAGATCCATCCCGGGTCGAGCGACATCAACCCGTAGTGCCCGAACGCCACGGTGTTGCCGCTCGTGGCCATACCGTTGGTGCGGCCCTTGAACCGCTTGCGAAACTTGACTCTCTTGGGCGCGAGCATCGGTCAGGTCCCGGTCGAGTACGTGCGCCCCTGAATCTCCTCGGTGCGCTCGCCTTTGAAAATCCAGACCTTCACGCCGATCGTGCCGTAGGTCGTCTTGGCGGTCGAGAGCGCATAATCCACGTCGGCGCGCAGCGTGTGCAGCGGCACGCGCCCCTCGTGATAGCCTTCAGTCCGCGCGATCTCCGCGCCGCCCAGCCGTCCCGCGGTTTTGATTTTGATCCCCTGCGCGCCCATCCGCATGGCGCTTTGCACCGCGCGCTTCATGGCGCGGCGGAATGAAATGCGCTGGGTGAGCTGGTGCGCCACCGAGTCGGCCACGAGCTGGGCATCGAGCTCGGGCCGCTTGATCTCCTCGACGTTGATGCCCACTTCCTTGCCCGTGAGCTGGGTCAGCTCGTCGCGCAGCTTGTCGACTTCCGCGCCGCGCTTGCCGATTACCACCCCGGGGCGCCCCGTATGAACGGTGACAGTCACCTTGCCCGGCTTGCGCTCGATGTGGATGTCGGCGATCGCCGCGTGCGCGAGCCGCGTTTTCAGGTACTTCCGGACGAGCTCGTCTTCCTTCAGGAGCTCGGGGAAATTGCGCCGCGCGTAATAGCGCGAGCGCCATTGCTTCACGATCCCGAGCCGGAACCCGTACGGGTGTGTTTTCTGACCCACGGTTACTTGCTTCCTTTCTTTTTCTTGCTTCCGGACGCCTTCGCTCGGACCGGTTTGGCCTTCGGCGTTTTCGCCGCGGCCTTGGCCGCCGGGCGCTTCCTGCCGCGCGGCTTGGCTTCGGCCTCTCCCGTCGCGGCCTTCGCGGCGGCAGGGCGCTCGGGACCGGGCGTGTCCGAGGCCACGTGGATCTCGATGTGGCTCGTGCGCTTGAGAATCGGCGTGGCGCGCCCCATGGCCGCGGGCGTGAACCGCTTGAGCGTCGATCCCTCGTTCACGACCGCGTATTTCACGCGCAGCCGGTCGACGTCGAGCGCCTCGTTCAACCGCTGCGCCCGCTGCTCGGCATTGGCCACCGCGGACCTGAGCACCTTGTGGATCTGCTTGGCCGCGAGCTTCTTCGAAAACTTGAGCAGCGCGTATGCCTCCGGCACGCCGCGGCCGCGGATCTGATCGATCACGAGGCGCATCTTGCGCGACGACTGGCGTACCGTCCGCTGAATCGCCCGAGCTTCCATCGCTTACGCTCCCGGGGCCTCGGCTTCGGCGGCTTCGCGCTCCGCGGCCGAGCCCTTCGCCGAGTGCCCGCGGAACAGGCGCGTGGCCGCGAACTCCCCGAGCTTGTGCCCTACCATGTTCTCGGTGATGTAGACGGGGATGAACTTGTTCCCGTTATGGACCGCAAGCGTGTGTCCGACGAAGTCGGGCGTGATGGTACTGCGCCGCGACCAGGTCTTGAAGACCCGCTTCTCGTTCTTCGAGTTCAGAATCCTGATCTTGTCGAGCAACGACGGCTCGACATACGGACCCTTCTTGACGCTTCTGCCCATTATTGGGTCGCCTTTCCTCTCCGCCGTCCGCGAACGATCAGCCTGGTCGACGCCTTCTTGCGATGCCGGGTCTTCTTGCCTTCGACCTTGCCCCAGGGAGACGTCGGGGGACGGCCGCCGGACGATTTGCCTTCGCCGCCGCCCAGCGGGTGGTCGACCGGGTTCATCGCCACGCCGCGAACCTTGGGACGCCGGCCGAGCCAGCGAGTCTTGCCGGCCTTTCCCACGCGGAGCAGCTCGTGCTCGGCGTTCGAGACCTCGCCGATCGTGGCGAGGCACTCGCCGCGCACCATGCGCATCTCGGTGGAGCGCAGCCGCAGGGTGACGTAGTTGCCTTCTTTCGCGACGACCTGGATTCCGGTGCCGGCCGATCGACCAAGCTGGCCGCCGCGGCCGATCTTGAGCTCGACGTTATGGACCGTCGTGCCGAGCGGGATTTCGAACAGCGGCATCGCGTTGCCGACGCGGATATCGGATCCCGGGCCCGAGACGATCGTATCGCCCACACCGAGGCCGCGCGGCGCGAGGACATAGCGCTTCTCGCCATCCGCGTAATGCACCAGCGCGATGCGCGCCGTGCGGTTGGGATCGTATTCGACGGACGCGACGCGCGCCGGAATGCCGTACTTCTCGCGGCGGAAATCGATGCGCCGGTACTGGCGCTTGTGCCCGCCACCCTGATGCCGTGTGGTGACGTGCCCCTTGTTGTTGCGGCCGCCGGTGCGCGGCAGCGGCTCGAGCAGCGACTTCTCGGGAGTGGATCGCGTGACCTCCGCGAAATCGGCCACCGAGCGGAACCGCGTCGCGGCCGTGACCGGCCGAAATTGCCGAATGCCCATCTCAGCCCTCGAAGATGTCGATCGTATCGCCCACTTTGAGCGTCACAATCGCTTTTTTCCATGGCGAGCGGCGGCCATGATAGCGCCCGTAGGTGCGCCGCTTGGACCGCATCACATGGGTCCGGACCGCGGTCACGTCCACCTTGAACAGCGTCTCGATCGCCGCCTTGATCTGCGGTTTGGTCGCCTCGAGATGGACGCGGAACGCGTATTCTTTTCTCGCCTGATACGACGCCGAGCTTTTCTCCGTGACCACCGGCGCGAGAATGGTTTCGTAGAGCTCAGGCATTCTCCGCCTCCTCCTTCTTGCCGACGCCCAGCGCGAGCAGCTCCACGACCACTGCGTCGGACCAGAGCACTTCATACGCAGTCACGTCGGCGAAACGCATCACGTGCACGTTCGGGAGATTCCGTCCCGAGAGGTACACGGTCTGCCCCCGCTCGCCGCTATCCGCGGTGAGCACCAGCACCTTGCGGTCGGGCACGCCGAGCTTGCCGAGCAGCTCCGCGAGCAGCTTCGTCTTCGGCTTCTCGAAGCTGAGCTCGTCCACGACGTACAGCGCGCCTTCACGCGCGCGGGCATTGAGGGCGGATTTCCGGGCGAGCTGGCGGATCTTCTTGGGAATCCCGAGCCGGTAGTCACGCGGCTGCGGGCCGAACACGATGCCGCCGTGCCGCCAGTGCGGCGCGCGGGTCGATCCCTGGCGCGCCCGGCCCGTTCCCTTCTGGCGCCACGGCTTCTGGTTGCCGCCCGTGACGTAGCGGCGAGTCTTGGTCGCCGCCGTGCCCTGGCGCTGATTGGCGAGGAACGTCACGACGGCGCGATGCATCGCGTCCTGGTTCACCGTGCCGTCGAACAGCGCTTCGGGAAGCCGGACGTCCTTCTTCTTCGTGCCGGTCGCGGAGAAATGCGGCGCGTCAATCATGGCGGCTCGGCCCTCCCTGCTTCCGGACGGTGAGCAGCCCGTTCATGGGACCCGGCACGGAGCCGCGCACGAACAGCAGGTTCCGCTCCGGATCGACTTTCACGACGATAATGCCGAGCTCCGTGAAATTCCGGGCGCCCATGTGCCCCGGCATGCGTTTGCCCTTGATGATGCGCGACGGATCGGTTCCCGGCGCGATCGAACCGGGCTTGCGGTGCCGCGTATTGCCGTGGGTCTGTGGCCCGCCGCCGAAGTGGTGGCGATGCACGACGCCCTGGAATCCGCGGCCCTTCGTGACACCCGTGATCTTCACGCGATCGCCGGGATTGAAGATCGCGACGGTCACCGCTTCACCGAGCTTGGGTGCCTCACCGGTCGTCTGGAACGTCCGGAGCACGCGGGGCGCCGTCTCGAGATTGGCTTTCTTCGCGTGACCCAGCAGGCCCTTGGGCGTCCGCTTCGGTTTCAGGGCATCGAAGCCGAGCTGCGCCTCGCCGTCCCGCACCTGCACCACGGGACAGGGGCCCGCTTCGAGCACCGTGACGGGCACATGCGTGTCCTCCACGAACACGCGCGTCATCCCGAGCTTTCTGCCGATCAATCCATTCATCGCGCTATTCGACCTTGATCTCGACGTCGACGCCGGCCGGCAAGTCCAGCTTGGTCAGGGCGTCGATCGTCTGGGACCGGCTGTCCTGGATGTCGATCAGGCGCTTGTGCGTTTTCAGCTCGAACTGCTCCCGGCTCTTCTTGTCGATGTGCGGGCTGCGCAGCACCGTCCACAGCTGCCGTTTGGTGGGCAGGGGAATGGGCCCCGACACCTGCGCGCCGGTTTTTTCCGCGGTGCGCACGATATCGGCCGCGGCCTGATCGATCAGGGCGTGGTCGAACGCCTTCAAGCGAATGCGAATCTTGCCGGCCATGATTCCTCTATTTGTGAATCTTCGTGACGACGCCCGCGCCGACCGTGCGCCCGCCTTCCCGAATCGCGAACCGCAACCCCTCTTCCATCGCGATCGGTGTGATCAGCTCGATCAGCATCTTCGTGTTGTCCCCCGG
>Ga0335081_10001549_pt1 | contig 36647 bp, 35 predicted proteins | sample Lox_Sample_35_FD_206713 | JGI IMG/M metagenome (GOLD analysis project Ga0335081, IMG submission 206713) | Soil microbial communities from Loxahatchee National Wildlife Refuge, Florida, United States - Lox_Sample_3.5 | ecosystem: Environmental > Terrestrial > Soil > Wetlands | place: USA...
GGAAGCCGAGGTACGCGCCCTTTCCGAGCTTCACCCAGTACGGCTCGCGCCGCTCTCGCAGCTCGAGGCGCCGGGTCTTGCGCGTGAGATCTGGCATGTGCGGTAGTCCTCGTACGGAACCATACGGAAAAATACCGCTGACGGCGCTTGACCGCAACCGTCAAAAATGGCTTATATAGCGGTAATTTCTAAGGTGCGGGAGTCCGCTCAGAGCCGTTCAGTCATCCATGTGCCGGACGACGGCGGCAGCAAAGCCCGAGCAGCTCATGAGCGTCGCGCCCGGTATCAGGCGCTGCAGATCCTCTTCGACGTTCTTGCGGGCCGCGAGCTCGCGCTTGGGAGCGCGTATGGCCTCCCTCAGTCGCGCGAGGTCGTAGGTGAGTTCCTTATGGGCGATCGTGCTGGCGACACCTTTGATGATGAGGTCCGCGGCTTCGTTCCACTTGAGATAGCGCAGCAGCATCTCCCCGGAGAGGATCAACGAGCCGGGATTGACGCGGTCCTTGCCCGCAAAGCCCGGCGCGGTCCCGTGCGTTGCCTCGAATACCGCGAGCCCATCACCGATATTGCCGCCCGGGGCGATCCCGATGCCGCCGACCTGCGCGGCGAGCGCATCCGAGATGTAGTCGCCGTTCAGGTTGAGAGTCGCGATCACGTCGTACTCCTCCGGACGCATCAGCACCTGCTGGAGGAAGTTGTCGGCGATCACGTCCTTGACGATGATCTGACCGCCCGTCACCGGATTGGCGAAGGACAGCCACGGGCCGCCGCCGATCTCGCGCGCGCCGAACTCCTCCTTGGCGAGCTGGTAGCCCCAGGCACGGAAGGCGCCTTCCGTGAACTTCATGATGTTGCCCTTGTGCACCAGCGTGACGGAGACGCGATCGTTGTCGATCGCGTACTGGATCGCCTTGCGGATCAGGCGCTGGCTGCCCTCCTTGGAGACCGGCTTGATGCCGATGCCGGAGCTCGCGGGGAAGCGGATCTCGGTGACGCCGAACTCGCGCTGCAGGATCGAGATCAGCTTGTGGACCTCCTTGGAGCCGGCCGGCCATTCGATGCCGGCGTAGATGTCCTCGGTGTTCTCCCGGAACACGATCATGTCGGTGAGGCTCGCATCCTGCATGGGGCTCGATACACCGGGGAAATAGCGAATCGGCCGCACGCAGGCGTACAGATCCAGACTCTGCCGCATCGCGACGTTGAGGGAACGGATCCCCTCGCCGACCGGCGTCTCGAGGGGACCCTTGATGGAGACGACGAATTCCCGCAAGGCCTGCAGCGTCTCCTCGGGGAGCCACTCGCCGTACAGTTTGCTCGCCTTGGCGCCGGCGTAGATCTCCATCCAGCGCAGGCTGCGGCGCTCGCCGTAGGCCTTGCGCACCGCGGCGTTCATGACCGTGAGCATGGCCGGCGTCACATCGATGCCGATGCCGTCGCCTTCGATGTAGGGAATGATCGGGCGGTCCGGCACGCTGATCGAGGCGTCGGTGTTGATCGTGATCCGCGCGCCGTCGGCGGGCACCTTGATGCGGTCGTAGTGCATCAGCGTCGTGCCGGACGGGCACTCTGGCTGCGCTCGGCGATGAGCAGGGCCAGCTCGAGCGCCTGCTCGTAGTTCAGGCGTGGATCCACGCTCGATCGGTAGGCGCGCTGCAGGTCCGCGTCGGTGAGTCCGCGGGCGCCCCCGGTACACTCGGTCACGTCCTCGCCCGTGAGCTCGATGTGCACGCCGCCCAGGTAGGAGCCGAGCTCGGCGTGGATGCGGAAAGCAAGATCGATTTCCTTGAGGATGTTCTCGAAGCGGCGGGTCTTCAGCCCCCCCGTGCTGGTCTCGGTGTTGCCGTGCATCGGGTCGCACACCCACAGCACGCTCTGTCCGGTCTGGCGTACCGCCTCGATCAGGCGGGGGAGCGAGCTCTCGATCCCCTTTGCCCCGAAGCGGTGGATGAACGTGAGGCGCCCCGGCTGATTCTGCGGGTTCAAAGTCTGCACGAGGCCCTGCGCCCACGCCGCATCCATCCCCGAGCCCACCTTGACGCCGACCGGGTTCGCGATGCCGCGGAAGTACTCGACGTGCGCGCCATCCAGCTGCGCGGTGCGCATGCCGATCCACGGCAGGTGAGTCGCGAGGTTGTACCAGCGCTGTTGACGTGGAATGAATCGGGTTTGTGCCTGCTCGTACAGCAGCAGCAGCCCCTCGTGGCTTGCGTAGAAATCCACCTGCGCGGCCTCATGCACCGGGCGGCCGCTCATGCCCTCGAAGAAGTCGAGCGCATCGGCGATCGAGTCGGCGATGCGATGAAAGGCGTCCTTCAGAGGTGAGTGCTTGACGAACCCCAGATCCCAGTACTCCGGGTGATGCAGGTCCGCGAAGCCGCCGTCGATCAGCGCGCGCACGAAATTGAGCGTGAGCGCGGCGCGCTCATAGCCGCGCAGCAGCAGGCTCGGATCGGCGGCACGCGCCTCGGGCGTGAACTCCGGTCGGTTGACGAGATCCCCTCGATAGCTCGGCAGCGTGACGCCATCGCGCGTCTCGGTATCCGCCGAGCGCGGCTTGGCATACTGGCCGGCCATGCGCCCGACGCGCACGATCGGCTTCTTGAGCCCGTGCAGCAGCACGAGGCTCATCTGCAGCAGGATCTTCAGCTTCTTGGCGATGGTATCCGATTCGCACTCGGCGAAGGTCTCGGCGCAGTCGCCACCCTGGAGCAAAAAAGCCTGACCCCGCTGCGCCGCCGCAAGCCGCTCGCGCAGCGCCTCCACCTCCCAGGAGACCACGATCGGCGGCAGGCGCGAGAGCTGCGCCACCGCGCGCTCGAGCGCCGCGGCGTCGGGATAGCGCGGCTGCTGCCGTGCAGGCTTTGCCTGCCAGCTCGCCGGGTGCCAGGCGGTCGTCTCGGGGGGGCGCATTTTTTGAGCGTATCATGAAAGCCTGCATGGCTGGCGCGGCGGGCCGGCCACAGGCAGAATGCGCGCCTTTTTCGCGGCCATGCCGCGCTAGCAACTTTCGGAGCCTTCCATGCATCGTGTGCTGATACTCGGCGCCGGCAAGATCGGCGCTCTCATCTGCGGACTGCTGGCCGAATCGGGGAGCTACGAGGTGCAGCTCGGGGATGTCGATGGCGCTGCGGCCGATGCCGTCGCCAAGGCCCACGGCTCACCGAGCCTGAAGAGCTACACGCTCGATGCGACGACACCGGGCGCCGTGCAGCGGCATCTGTCGTCCCACCCGGCGGATGCAGTGATCTCGAGCCTGCCCTTCTACTGCAATGTGGCGGTCGCCGAGGCAGCCCGCGCCGCCAATGCGCACTACTTCGATCTCACCGAGGATGTCGAGGTGACCCGGGCGGTGCGGCGCATCGCGAGCGGGGCACGGCAGGCGTTCGTGCCGCAGTGTGGGCTGGCACCGGGCTTCATCAGCATCGCGGCTCACGAGCTGATGACGCACTTCGATGAGTTGCGGACCGTGAAGCTGCGCGTCGGCGCGTTGCCGCAGCATCCCAACAACGTCCTCAAGTACTCGCTCACCTGGTCCACGGAAGGCCTGATCAATGAGTACGGCAACCCGTGCCTGTCCGTCGTCGATGGACGCAACGTCGAAGTCGCCCCGCTCGAGGGGCTCGAGGAGATCGAGATCGACGGCACGCTCTACGAGGCGTTCAACACCTCCGGCGGCCTGGGCTCGCTCGCCGAGACGCATGGCCAGCCGGTCGAGTCGATGAACTACAAGACCATCCGCTATCCGGGGCATTGCGCGCAGATGCGGCTCTTGATGAACGACCTCAAGCTCAACCACGACCGCGCAACGCTCAAGCGTGTGCTCGAGAACGCAGTGCCCCAGACGCTGCAGGATGTCGTGATCGTCTACGCCGCCGTCACCGGCAAGCAGGAGGGCGAGCTGCGCGAGGAGAACTACGTCAACAAGATCTACCCGCAGGTCATCGCCGGCCGCTTGTGGTCGGCGATCCAGGTGACCACCGCTGCGGGAATCACCGCCGTGGTCGATCTCATTCTGCAGCGGCCCGACAGCTTCCACGGCTTCGTGGCGCAGGAGCAGATGAGACTGCCGGACATCCTCGCGAACCGGTTCGGCCGCTACTACGCGCCCGGCGGAAGCAAGGACATCTCCTCCGAGGTCGTCGTCTCCGGCAAGGCCGGCAAGCAGCGACGCCTGCGAGGTGCCGCATGAGCGCGCAGCTCAAGCCCTCGGAGATGACGGCGCTCCTTGAGCGTCTGGGCCTCACGGCGAGCAATCCCGGCAGCTGGTCCGGGTCGCAGGGCTGGTCACAGTCCTCTCAAGGACCGCTCATCGAGGTGCGCAATCCCGCAACCGGCGATCTGCTCGCGCGCGTGCGTGGCGCGAGCGCCGAGGACTACGAGCAGGTGGTGTCCTCCGCCGCCGTGGCTGCGCGCGAGTGGCAGCTCGTGCCCGCGCCCAAGCGCGGTGAGCTCGTGCGCCTGCTCGGCGAGGAGCTGCGCCGCGCCAAGCAGGATCTGGGCACGCTGGTCTCGCTCGAGAACGGCAAGATCCTCGCCGAGGGCCTGGGAGAGGTGCAGGAGATGATCGACGTGGCCGACTTCGCGGTTGGTCAGTCGCGGATGCTCTACGGGCTCAGCATGCATTCGGAGCGGCCGCAGCACCGCATGTCCGAGCAGTGGCACCCGCTCGGCGTGGTCGGCATCATTTCCGCCTTCAACTTCCCGGTGGCGGTGTGGTCGTGGAACGCGCTGCTCGCGGCGATCTGCGGCAACGTCTCGGTGTGGAAGCCTTCCCCGAAGACACCCCTCACCGCGCTCGCCGTGCAGCACCTGTGCAACAGCGTCGTGCAGCGGCACGGCGCGCCGCCTGTCTTTCAATTGTTCATCGATGCGGGCACGACGCTCGCGACGCGCTTCGTGGATGATCGGCGTGTGGCGCTCGTCTCCTTCACCGGCTCAACGTCCGTGGGACGCAAGGTCGGTGAGCGCGTCGCCGCACGCCTCGGCAAGAGCCTCCTCGAGCTCGGCGGCAACAATGCCATCATCGTCGACGACACGGCCAATCTCGATCTCGCCGTTCCCGCAATCGTCTTCGGCGCGGTGGGCACGGCCGGGCAGCGCTGCACCAGCACTCGCCGGGTCTTCGTACACGAGTCCAGGCTCGCCGAGCTCGAGCGCCGCCTCGTACACGCCTATCGTCAGGTCAAGATCGGCGACCCCCTCGCCGCAGGAACGCTCATGGGGCCGCTCATCGACGAGGCCGCGGTCGCCCACTACCGTGCGGCCGTCGCCGCGGCACGCTCGGCGGGCGGTGAGATCCTGTGCGGCGGTAACGTCCTGCCCGGGCCCGGGCACTTCGTGGAGCCCACCATCGTGCGCGCCCGCAACGACTGGCCGATCGTGCAGACGGAGACGTTCGCGCCCATCCTGTACTTGATTCCGGTCGGCTCGCTCGCCGAGGCCATCGAACAGCAGAACGCGGCCGCTCACGGATTATCTTCGGCGCTGTTCACGGATCGGCTGCAGAACGCGGAAGCTTTCTTGTCCGACGCCGGCAGTGACTGCGGGATCGCGAACATCAACATCGGCACCTCCGGTGCCGAGATCGGCGGCGCCTTCGGCGGCGAGAAGGACACCGGCGGCGGGCGCGAGTCCGGCTCGGATGCCTGGAAGGCTTACATGCGGCGGCAGACCAATACGATCAACTGGAGCCGCTCGTTGCCCCTGGCACAGGGGATCAAATTCGACTTGGGGAGCTGATGCCGCCGCGACCCGCGCAGACCCCGGCGCGGCATCAGCGCCCGGGAAGGCTCACGGCGATGCGGGCGCCACCGAGATCCGAGCGCTCGATCGCCAGCGTCCCGCCGTAGAGCTCCACGGTGTCACGCACCATGGCAAGCCCCAGCCCGTGGCCGGCTACCTGCTCATCATCCCGTACCCCCCTCTCGAGCACCCGCTCGCGGCTGGCCGCATCGATGCCCTCGCCGTCGTCCTCGACGAGGATGCGCAGGCGCTGCCGCGCCGGCGCCCCGGCATCGCTCGCGGCGGCGAGCCGGACCCGGCGGCGGCACCACTTACAGGCGTTGTCGAGTAGATTGCCGAGCAGCTCTGTCAGGTCCGCGCGATCACCCACGAACAGGGCATTCGCCGCGACGGCGAGCTCGAGCGAAAGATCCTTGCTTGCATGCACCTTGAGCAGCGCGGTGCGCAGATCGGAGGCGATCGGGGCCACCTCGACCGCCCCCTGCCCGAGCGTCGCGCCGCCGGCGGCCGCGGCCCGCTTCAGCTGATGGCCGATGATCCCCGTCATGCGGTCGATCTCGGTGTTGAGCGTATCGCTCGTGCTCGCACGAGCCCCGCCCGCGAGTGCCGCGCGCATCACGGCGAGCGGCGTCTTCAGGCTGTGCGCGAGGTTGCCGAGCGTGTCGCGATAGCGTACGACCCGCCTGCGCTCGGCGCTGAGCAGTGCATTGAGGTTCGTGACGACGCCGGAGAGCTCGCGTGGGTAGCCCGCGCCCAGGCTCTCGCGAGCGCCCGCCTCCACCTCCGTGATCTCGCGCTCGAGGCGCCGTGCCGGCGCGAGGACCCAGCGCAGCAGCACCGCAAGAATCGCGAGCAGCGCGAGCGTCAGGACAATGAACCAGCCGAAGATCTCCGTGCGAAAGGTCAGCAGCTGGCGCTCATAGGGTTTGAGGCTCGTGGCCACACTGAAGGTGAGCGCACGCGCATCTCCGGGCACATCCTCGAACGAGATGGCGCGACTTGCGATCGCCACGCGTGTGCCATCGCCGAGCGTGCCGTAGCCAAAGCGCGTCTGGCCCGCCGCGACCGGCGCGCCGAAATCGATGAAGGCGCCGGCCGTCGAGGCCGAGCGCCACACGCGCTCGCTCTCCGCCACCGCCGCATCCGCCTCGCGGATCTGCGCGTAGAGACCGGAGCCCGGGATCGACAGGCGCGGATCGAGCGCCCGCGAGGGCGCAACGGTACCGCTCGGCTGCAGCTCGGCGGCCGCGAGCAGCGCCACCATCTGCGCATCGATCAGGTCACGCAGGCCGCGATCCGAAACGCTGCGGAAGCTCGCATCGAGCGTCGCGATGGTGATGCCGAAGAACACCACGAGCGGCACCGACACCGAGACCAGCAGCCGGCGGTTGAGCGAGTACACGGGGCGGTCAGGCCGGATCGCGTGCCAGCGCCAGACGGTAGCCGCGGCCGCGCAGCGTCTCGATCGGCTTCAGGCGCTCCTCCGGGTCGAGCTTGCGCCGCAACCGCCCGATCAGCACTTCGATGACGTTGCTGTCGCGCTCGAAGTCCTGCTCGTACAGCCGCTCGGTGAGCTCGGTCTTGGAGATCACCTCGCCGGCGCGCAGCATCAGATGCTCGAGGATGCGGTACTCGAAACTGGTGAGCTCGATGGGCTCCCCGCCCACCGCCACGCTCTGACGACGCGTGTCCAGCACGATCGGGCCGCAGGTGAGCTCCGCACTCGACCAACCCCCCGAGCGGCGCAGCAGCGCCTGGACCCTGGCGAGGACTTCCTGGAAGTGAAACGGCTTCACCACGTAGTCATCGGCGCCAGCCTGCAGCCCTGCGACCTTGTCCTGCCAGCGGTCCCGCGCGGTGAGCACGAGGATGGGGTAGCTCTTGTGGGCGGCACGCAGGCGGCGGATCAGCTCGAGCCCGGAGAGTTTTGGCAGCCCCAGGTCCACGACCGCCACATCGAGCGGATACTCCATGCCCTGGTACAGGCCCTCCTCCCCATCCTGCGCCGCGTCGACCGTGAAACCGGCGTCCGCGAGCTGCGCCTTGAGGCTCTCGCGCAGCGTCGTCTCATCCTCGACGATCAGGACACGCACGTCAGGCTCTAACGGATCGCGCCGCTTTCGGCATCGACGTGCACCGTCCAGACCCGCCCGGAATCATTGAGCAGACGCAGCACGTACACGGTGTGACCTCCCTCGCTGCGCGCATCCGCGCGGATGACCCGCGCATGGAATTGCCGCTCGACCAGTGCCACGGCCTGATCGCGCGTCAGCCCGCGCGCGGCCGCGCGCACCAGCAGCGGGGATTGCACGGCAGCCTGCTGCGCCCGGACACTCGCCCCGGGAGCCGAGCACACGGCGAGAGCGGTCATCACGAGCATGGCGAGCGCTTTCATGCGTGGCTCGGAACGATAAGTCGGGGAGTGTGAATCGCCACTGAACGATTGGCGCCGCTCTAGGCACCGCTCTCCGGGGTGTCGTGGCGCTTGGACTCCAACCACAGCTCATCCCACTGCTGCGCCGACAGCGCGCCGAGGCCAAGGCCCCGGTCCGCCGCAGCCTGCTCCATACGGCGAAAGCGCTGCTCGAACTTGCGGTTGGCCGCGCGCAGCGCCTCCTCCGGATCGACGTGCAGGTGTCGTCCCCAGTTGGCGACCGAGAACAACAGATCGCCCAGCTCCTCCGCCAGAGTGTCGCCGCGGGCGGCCGCGATCTCCGCATCGAGCTCGCGCAGCTCCTCGAGGATCTTGGCGCGCACACCCTGCGCATCCGACCAGTCGAATCCCACCCTCGCGGCGCGCTTCCCGAGCTTCACCGCGCGACTCAGCGCCGGCAGTGCCAGCGGCACATCGCTCAACGTGCTGGGACTGGCAGCGCCGCGCCGCAAGGCCGCGGCCGCGCGCTCGCGGGCCTTGTGCTCCTCCCACTGCCGATGCAGCGCGGCGTGCTCGTGCTCACCGGGATTGCTCCGCGGCGCCGAGCCCGGGGCGCCGTCGGTGTCGAACACATGCGGATGCCGGTGCAGCAGCTTGTCGCGGATCGCCGCCGCCACGTCCTGGAAATCGAACCAGCCCCGCTCCTCGGCCATGCGCGCGTGAAATACGACCTGAAACAGCAGGTCGCCGAGCTCGTCCCGCAGGCGCTGTGCATCGCCGCTATCGATCGCATCGGCGACCTCGTAGGCCTCCTCGATGGTGTAGGGCGCGATCGTCGCGAAGCTCTGTGCAAGGTCCCACGGACAGCCCCGCGCCGGGTCTCGCAGTCGCGCCATGACCTCGAGCAGGGCGGGCAGCGCATCCCCGGATCGGCTCACGGCTGCTCACCCAGCGCACAGATCCGGTACAGCGTCACGAGCATTCCCGCCGTCGCCCCCCAGATGTTGCGGTCACCGTAAGGAATGTCGCACAACTCCGCCTCGGCTTCACCTTGTCCGAAGCCGAAGCGCCGCAGCCGGCGACGGTGATTCTCGGGTTGAAAGATGTAGCTCAAGGGGACCTCGAAGGTCTCCTGCACCTCGCGGGCATCCAGGCGCAGCTCGAATCCCGCGCGCACGAAGCCGACCACCGGCGTCACGCGAAACCCGCTGATGATGATGTGGTCGGGCAGAAAGCCCGCGACGGTCACCAGCTGCGGATCGAGCCCGATCTCCTCGTATGCCTCACGCAATGCGGTTGCGCGTACGTCGGCGTCCTGCCGCTCGACGCGCCCGCCGGGGAAGCTGACCTGCCCGGCATGATTCTTGAGCTGGGTCGCCCGTTGTGTCAGGAGCACGGTGAGCTCATCGTCGCGCTCGACCAGGGGTATGAGCACGGCGGCCGGCTGCGGCGCCGTCGGAAAGTACGCGCGCAGCGCGCGACTCTGCTCCGCCGTGAGTCCGGGTATCAGCCAGTCGGCCACCTCGTGGCGCGGCTCGCTGCCGGCCAGACACAGCGCGATGCGCTCGCGCCAGAGCATCAGCCGCCCGAGCTCGTACCGCCCTTGATCCCGCCGCGCGTGAGCTCCAGCGGATCGAGGAGCCTCGCGAGCTCCTCGCGGGCGAGGTCCGTCTCCTGCTCGGCAACCTCGCGGATCGGCCGACCCTGGGCGTAGGCCTTCTTTGCGATCGCGGCGCCCTTCTCGTACCCGATCACCGGGTTTAGGGCCGTGACCAGGATCGGGTTGCGCTCGAGCGCCTCGGCAAGCCGCGCGCGGTTGACGGTGAATCCGGCGATCGCCTGGTCGGCGAGCACCGTGAGCGCGCCGGCGAGCAGGCGGATGCTCTCGAGCAGGTTATATGCGATCACCGGGAGCATCACGTTGAGCTGGAAATTGCCCGATTGGCCGGCCAGGGTGATGGCGGTGTCGTTCCCGATGACCTCGACGGCCACCATGGCCGCCGCCTCGGGGATCACCGGATTCACCTTGCCCGGCATGATGCTGCTGCCCGGCTGCAGCGCCGGCAGCGCGATCTCGGCGAGGCCCGCAAGCGGGCCGGAATTCATCCAGCGCAGATCGTTCGCGATCTTCAAGACGCTCACCGCGACGACCTTCAGCTGGCCCGACAGCTCGACGGCCGTATCCTGGCAGGAGAGCGATTCGAAGTAGTTGCGGCTCGGTTTGAAGGCGAGCTCGGTGAGCCGCGCGAGCTCACCGCAGAACACCACCCCGAACTTCGGATGGGCATTGATGCCGGTCCCGACCGCCGTACCGCCCTGCGCGAGCGCCAGCAACCGCTCGCCGACGCCGTCGATGCGCGCGTGGCCGTTCTCGATCTGGGTGCGCCAGCCCGACAGCTCCTGGCCGAAGGTCACGGGCATGGCATCCATCAGATGGGTGCGACCGGTCTTCACGATCGCGCCGACCTCGCCTTCCTTGGCCCGCAGCACCTCGCACAGATGCAGCAGCGCGGGAAGCAGTGCATCGTGCACCTCGAGCGCCGCGCTCACGTGGATGGCGGTCGGAATGACATCGTTGCTGCTCTGCCCCATGTTGACGTGGTCGTTCGCGTGGACCGCGCGGCCGATCCGCTGCGCCGCCAGGTGCGCAATCACCTCGTTGGCGTTCATGTTGGTGCTGGTGCCCGATCCGGTCTGGAACACATCGATCGGGAAGTGCGCATCGTGCGCGCCGGAGGCGACTTCCGCCGCCGCCGCCTCGATCGCATGTGCCGTGGGCTCATCGATCAGGCCGAGGCGGGCGTTGGCGGCGGCGGCGGCTTGTTTGATCAAGCCGAGCGCGCGAATGAAGGCTCGCGGCATCCTGCGACCGCTGATCGGGAAGTTCTGCACCGCCCGCTGCGTCTGCGCGCCCCACAGCGCCTCGGCCGGGACCTGCAGCTCGCCCATGCTGTCGCGCTCGGTACGGTAGAAAGAGGTCATGATCGTCGCTCCGATGCTCGGCCCCGCGGATCGGTCGGGAAAGTCGACGCTCGCGCGACGCCGCAAAGCCGGCGCCATCGTGTGCGTATGCGGTATCATCGCGAATCGTAGCACCCCGACGCGCCAGCAACGCATGAGTTCATCGAGCCCGACCGATCCGAGCGCCCTCGATGCGCTGTCGCCGGTCGACGGCCGCTATCGCGCGGCGACGCAGCCTCTGCGCGAGCTGCTGTCAGAAGCCGGGCTCATCCGCGAGCGCATCCGCATCGAGGCGCTGTGGCTCACCCGCCTCGCTGCCGCCGCACCGCAGCTCGCCGGCGCCGCGCTCGCACCGGCGGTGCGGCAGGTGGCGGCCGCGCTCGCCAACGCGCCGCCCGCGGAGGCCGCAACCAGCGTCAAGCGCATCGAGGCGCGTACCAATCACGATGTGAAGGCCGTCGAGTACTACGTGCGCGAGCAACTGGCGGCAGCCGGCGCAACTGCCGCGACACTCGAGCTCGTACACTTCGGCTGCACCTCCGAGGATCTCAACAACTTGAGTTATGCGCGGCTGCTCGCCGCGGCTCGCACCGTGCTCCTGGAGCTGGGCGCGGAGATCTCACGCGAACTGCGCACCCTCGCCCATCGCTACGCCGATTCGGCGATGCTGGCGCGCACGCACGGGCAGGCTGCGACCCCCACCACGCTCGGCAAGGAATTCGCGAACTTCACGGCACGGATGGAGCGCGCCCAGCGCCGCCTGCGCGGTGTCGAGATCCTTGGAAAATGGAACGGCGCAGTCGGCAACTACAATGCCCAGGTCGCCGCGCTCCCCGAGCTCGACTGGCCCGCGATCGCGCGGGAGTTCGTCGAGTCGCTCGGCCTCGCCTGGAACCCCTACACCACCCAGATCGAGCCCCACGACTGGATCGCCGAGTACTGCGATGCCGTCGCCGCACTCAACGTGGTGCTCATCGATCTGTGCCGCGACATCTGGGGCTACGTGTCCCTCGGCTACCTGCGACAGCGTGCGGTCGCCGGCGAAGTCGGCTCCTCGACGATGCCGCACAAGGTCAACCCGATCGACTTCGAGAATGCCGAAGGCAACCTCGGCGTCGCGAACGCCCTGCTGCGTCACTTCGCAGAGAAGCTGCCGGTCTCGCGCTGGCAGCGCGATCTCACCGATTCGACGGTACTGCGCAACCTCGGGGTCGCACTCGGTCACTGCGTCATCGCCTGGCGCGCGCTGCTGCGCGGCTTGAGCAAGGTCGCTGCCGATCCTGGGCGGTTGGCGGCCGATCTGAGCGAGGTCTGGGAGGTGCTCGGTGAGGCGGTGCAGACCGTGCTGCGCGCTCAAGGCGTCCCGGACGGCTACGAGCGGCTGAAGGAGTTGACCCGCGGACGCGCGCTGAGCGGCCCGGCGCTCGGCGCGTTCATCGATACACTGCCGATCGACGCGGCCGCGAAGACCCGTCTCAAGGCCCTGCGCCCAGCCGACTATGTGGGGCTGGCGGCGAAGCTCGCACGAGAGGTCTGACGGCGCCCGCACGCCGGCCCGGAAATAGTGAACTGCGCCTCGTTTTGGCGCTCTGTGACGCCCGTCGCACCCAAAAGCGTGACCGGGTTGGCGCCCAGGTCCACCTGCCCTTCCTAATATCGGGCTCGCCTGCGAAACAGGTCCGCAGGCCAAGCCAAACGAACCGTCGCACGATGGACATGGCCGGGGAAAACGACAGCAGCAGCGTACTCGCCCAGTTGGCGACCGCCCGCTATGCGCCCGAGGCCTCCGCCGACACGGTGAGCCTTGCCACCCCCGCACGCACAGATGAGCCGATGACCGTGGTGACCTCGGTCGCCGAGGCCCGCATCGCCGTCGACACCGCCGCCGCCTCCGCGCAGCGGATGATCTCCATCTATACCCCGGATCTCGAGCCGGAGATCTACGATCAGAGCTCCTTCCTCGAGATCATCAAGCGCTTCGTGCTCTCGCGCAGCTTCTCCAAGGTGCGCGTGCTGCTCGTGGATCCCGCGCGCGTCATGCGCGACAGCAACCGCTTCATCGCGATGGGACGCCGGCTGTCGAGCTACATCGATATTCGCTATGTGGCCGATCACGCCCCGCAGCGCGCCTCGGCCTACCTGATCGCGGACGACCGCGCGATCGTTTACCGGCTGCGCGCCGACACCTGGGACGGTATCGCTGACTTCAACAACCCGCCGGTGGCGCGGCTGTATCTCACCGAATTCGACGCCGTGTGGAACGCGAGCGCTCCCGAGCGTGCGCTGCGGGTCGCGCGGCGCAGCTGAGCGGCCCGACCGCCCGATCCTCCCCGTGCACCGCCCGAGAGTGGCGCATCCGCGGGTATAATCGCTCTCCATGACATGGAAGCCCGACGTGACCGTTGCAGCGGTCGCCGAGCGTGACGGCCGGTTCCTCATCGTCGAGGAGCGGATTTCCGGACGCCTGGTCTTCAATCAGCCTGCAGGCCACCTCGAGGAGGGCGAGACCCTGCTTGCCGCCGTCGCCCGCGAGACTCGCGAGGAGACGGCGTGGGCTTTTGCGCCCGAGTCCTGGCTGGGCGTGTACCTGTGGCGCAACGGGGTGAACGGCCGCTCGACCCTGCGCTTCGCCTTCGCCGGCGTCGTGAGCGATCATCGCGCCGAGCAGCCGCTCGACCGGGCGATCGTGCGTACCCACTGGCTCAGCCGCGCGGAGCTCGCGGCGCGCGAGGCGCGTCTGCGCAGCCCCCTGGTTCTGCGCTGTATCGATGATTACGCGAGCGGCCGCCGCCTGCCGCTCGAGGCCGTCGCCGCAATCGACCTGCACTCCGCCGCCGCGGTCAGTGCCCTCGGCGTCCGTCCCTGACGATGCCCCCGAAGTCCGCCTCGCGCGTCATCGTCGGACTCTCCGGAGGAGTCGACTCCGCCGTCGCCGCCCTGCTCCTCAAGGAGCAGGGCTTCGAGGTGCACGGGCTTTTCATGAGCAACTGGGATGACGAGGACGCCTACTGCACGGCGGCGCAGGACTTCCAGGATGCGCGCAGCGTCGCCCGTGAGCTTGCGATCCCTCTGCATCGGGTCAGCTTCGCGGCCGAGTACCGCGAGCGGGTGTTCGCGCACTTCCTGGCCGAGTATCGCGCCGGGCGCACGCCGAATCCCGACGTGCTGTGCAATCGTGAGGTCAAGTTCGGCCTCGCGCTGCGCTACGCGCGGCGCCTCGAGGGCGAGTGGTTCGCGACCGGACATTACGCACGCCTGCTGCGCACGGCGGACGGGCTCGAGCTTCACAAGGCCCGCGATTGCGGCAAGGACCAGACTTACTTCCTGCACGCCGTCGCGCGCCTCGACCTTGAGCGGGTGCTGATGCCGATCGGGGAGTTGGAGAAGGAGGAGGTGCGGGCGCTGGCACGCCGCGCCTGCCTGCCCGTGTATGACAAGCCCGACAGCACCGGCATCTGCTTCATTGGCGAGCGGCCGTTCCGCGAGTTTCTCTCGCGGTACCTCCAGTGTGAGCCGGGGCCGATCGAGAGCACCACCGGGATGCGCGTCGGCACTCATCGCGGCCTGCCCTTTTACACCCTCGGCCAGCGCGGCGGCCTCGAAGTGGGCGGCCGCCGGGACAGTCTCTCCGAGCCCTGGTACGTCGCGGCCAAGGACACGGCGCGCAACGCGCTCATCGTGGTGCAGGGGCACGATCATCCTCTCCTACTGACGCGCGCTCTCGTGACCGAAACCGTGCACTGGCTCACCGCGCCGCCCGCGCTGCCGTGCCGCTGCACGGTGCGAGTGCGTCATCGGCAGGCCGATCAGAGCGCGCATCTCACGGAGGCGCCGGGAGGCGGCGTCCACGTCGCATTCGATGAGCCGCAACGCGCCGTGACGCCCGGCCAATATGCGGTGCTCTACGACGGTGAGCGCTGCATGGGCGGCGGCGTCATCGCCTCCGCCGTCCTCGCAGCGGCACACCACGCTGCCGCCTAAGTTCGCTCGGAGGCGTCGCGCAGGCGTCGGGCCGATCTGCGATGGAGGCGAGCGCGGGCGCCCGATATAATTTCGCCCATCCTTAGGCTCGCGCGGCGATTGCTGCCGCCCTCGTCCGGAGAGCTCCATGACCGATAGTTTCAAGACGCGCTCCACGTTGAAGGTGGGCGGCCGCTCGTACGAGATCTCCACTCTCGCAAGCCTGCCGCAGGAGAAGGTCGCGCGCCTGCCCTACTCGCTGAAGATCCTGCTCGAGAACCTGCTGCGCTTCGAGGACGGGATCAATGTGACGCGGACCGACATCGAGGCCCTGCTCAACTGGGACTCGCAGGCACAGCCCTCTTACGAGATCTCCTTCACGCCCTCCCGCGTCATTCTGCAGGACTTCACGGGCGTGCCCTGCGTGGTCGACCTCGCCGCGATGCGTGAGGCGATCGTGAAGCTCGGCGGCGACGCCGAGCGCGTGAACCCGCTTGCTCCGGTGGAGCTCGTGATCGATCACTCCGTGCAGGTGGATGAGTACGGCACACCGGGCGCGCTCGGCGCCAACACTGCGATCGAGTTCAACCGCAACGGCGAGCGCTACGCGTTCCTGCGCTGGGGACAGAGCGCGTTCCGCAACTTCAAGGTCGTGCCGCCCAATACCGGCATCGTGCACCAGGTGAATCTCGAATACCTGGGCCGCGTGGTATTCGACCGCGATGAGCGCGGCGTGCATCAGGCCTATCCCGACACGCTGGTAGGCACCGACTCGCACACCACCATGATCAACGGCCTTGGAGTCCTGGGGTGGGGCGTCGGCGGCATCGAGGCCGAGGCGGCGATGCTCGGGCAGCCGGTAACCATGCTCATTCCGCAAGTGATCGGGTTCCGGATGAGCGGCAGTCTGCGCCCCGGCGCGACGGCCACGGACCTGGTGCTCACGGTGACGGAAATGCTGCGCAAGAGAGGCGTGGTCGACAAGTTCGTGGAGTATTTCGGCGACGGACTGGCGAATCTGCCCCTCGCCGACCGCGCCACCATCGCCAACATGGCGCCGGAGTATGGCAGCACCTGTGGCCTGTTCCCGATCGATGAGGAGACGATCCGTTATCTCGAGCTCTCGGGCCGCCCGCAGGAACAGATCGATCTGGTGACGGCGTACGCGAAGGCGCAGGGCTTCTGGCGCCTCGCGGGCGCCAAGCCGGCCAGCTACACCGATGTGCTCGAGCTCGATCTGGGAACGGTCGAGCCGAGCCTCGCCGGCCCCAAGCGGCCGCAGGACCGCGTGCCGCTCACGAGCGCAAGGACGGTCTATCGCTCGAGCCTGAAGAAGATGGCGGAAGAGCGGGCCGCGAAGAGCGGCGGCAAAGGCGGCAGCGCGCCCGTGACGCTCGGAGGGCAGAGCTTCGAGCTCAAGGACGGCGCGGTACTCATAGCCGCGATCACCAGCTGCACCAACACCTCGAACCCTTCGGTGATGCTCGGTGCCGGACTGCTCGCGCGCAACGCGCACCAGCTAGGTCTCAAGGCGAAACCCTGGGTGAAGACGACTCTTGCTCCCGGCTCGCGTGTCGTGACGGACTACTATGAAAGGGCAGGGCTTCTCAAAGAACTCGAGGCGCTGGGATTTTATCTGGTGGGTTACGGATGTACGGTTTGCATCGGCAACTCCGGCCCGTTGCTGCCGGAGATCTCCGCCGCGGTGAAGGCGGGCGATCTCGTCGGCTGCTCCGTGCTCTCGGGTAACCGCAACTTCGAGGGGCGCGTGCACCCGGAGGTGAAGATGAATTTCCTCGCCTCCCCGCCGCTGGTGGTCGCGTACGCGCTCGCCGGTACGCTCGATCTGGATCTCACGACCGAGCCGCTCGGACTCGGCAGCAACGGCCAACCGGTGTACTTGAAGGACATCTGGCCGAGCCCGCAGGAAGTGCACGACACGGTGATGCGCTCGATCGACTCCAAGATGTTCCGTGCCAGCTACGGTCAGGTGTTCACCGGCGACAAGAACTGGGCGAGCATCAAAGTACCGCAGGGCAATCTGTACGCCTGGGATGGCAAGTCGACATACGTGAAGAATCCGCCCTACTTCAACGGCATGGGCATGCAGCCGGGCAGCCTCACGGACATCCGCGGCGCACGCGCTCTGGCAGTCCTCGGCGACTCCGTCACGACCGACCACATCTCACCGGCCGGCAATATCGCCAAGACCAGTCCGGCGGCGAGATACCTCATCGAGCAAGGCGTCCAGCCGGCGGACTTCAACTCCTACGGCGCGCGCCGCGGCAACCACGAGGTGATGCTGCGCGGCACGTTCGCCAACATCCGGCTGCGTAACCTCCTCGCCCCCGGCACCGAGGGCGGCGTCACCATTCACGTGCCGAGCGGCGAGCAGCTGTCGGTCTACGATGCCGCCATGAAATACAAGGCGGCGGGCACGCCGCTCGTGGTGATCGCCGGGCGCGAGTACGGCACCGGCTCCTCGCGTGACTGGGCTGCCAAGGGCACGATGCTGCTCGGCGTGAAGGCCGTCATCGCCGAAAGCTACGAGCGTATTCACCGCTCGAACCTCATCGGCATGGGCGTGCTGCCGCTGCAGTTCACGCCTGGACAGAACGCCCAGAGCCTCGGCTTGACGGGACGTGAGGTGTTCGACATTACCGGTCTGGGCGATGGCAGCGCGAAGACCGTGCAGGTGACGGCAAGCGGCGGCGCCGCGCCGGTGCGGTTCGAGGCTCGCGTGCGCATCGACACTCCGAAGGAGCGCGAGTACTACCGCCACGGCGGCATTCTCCAGTACGTGCTGCGGCAACTCGCCTCGGCGAATCGCGCCGCCTGAGCGCAAGCGTCGCGGCGCGGTGCAACTCGTCGTCTTCGATCTCGATCGGACGATCACCTGGCACGACACCCTGCTGCCGTACGTTGCCGGGTTCCTGGGTCGGCGGCCCCTGCAGCGCCTGCGGATCGCAGCAGCACTGCCCGCACTGGCAGTCCAGCTCGCCGGCGGCATCGATCGCGGTGCGCTCAAGGCCACACTTCTGAGGCACACGCTGCGCGGTTGCACGCGCACGCAGATCGATGACTGGAACGCCCGCTGGGTGCCTGAGCTGGTGGCGCGCGGCACTCGAGCCCAGGCGCTCACTGCGATCGAGTCACATCGGCGCGCCGGAGACCATCTGGTGCTCATGAGCGCCAGCCCCGATCTGTACGTCCCCGCGATCGGTGCGCGGCTCGGATTCGCCGAGACGGTGAGCACCGGGGTGCGATGGGTCGAGGAGCGACTGGACGGTGCGCTGACGACGGCCAATCGCCGGGGTGAGGAGAAGGCGCGTTGCCTCCTCGAGCTGAAAGGACGACACCCGAGCCTGCGTGTGGTGGGGTACGGGAATGCCGCCTCAGATCTCCCTCACCTCATGCTCGTGGATGAGCCCCGCCTGGTGAACGCCTCGCGCGCCACGGTGCGCGCGGCTGCCCGGATAGGCATTGCACCTTACGCCCAATGGCGCTAGTAAGGGGAATGGGACCGGCCGCCGCCCGCCCGCGACCATGGCCCGTCCGCGACCATGGAATCTTGCAGGCCCGGCCCCGGTCTACTTGGGTATCGGAGGACTAGCATGAAACGTCTGCTGCCCGGGGGCATTGTCCCGTCAGAGATCACGCCGAGTGAGGTGTTCTTCAATCGGCGCGCCGTGCTTGCGGGCGCTGTGGCCACGGGCGCCACGGCACTGCTCCCGCCCGCCCGCGCCGAGGATGCAGCCGCCGGTCCGGCACTCACCTTCACGCGCAATGCGCGCTATTCGGTGAGCGAGTCTCCCAACTCGTACAAGGACATCACCACCTACAACAACTTCTACGAGTTCGGCACGGATAAGTCCGACCCGGCCGAATATGCCCACACCCTGCGAACGCGGCCCTGGACCGTCACCGTGAGCGGCAACGCCGAGGTCACCGGCACGTTCAACATCGAGGACATCCTGAAGACACAGGCTCTCGAGGAGCGGATCTACCGCTTTCGCTGCGTGGAAGCCTGGTCGCTGGTGGTCCCGTGGGTCGGCTTCCCGCTCGGCGCCTGGCTCAAGCGCTTCAAGCCGCTCGCGAGCGCCAAGTACGTTCAATTCACCACGCTGCTCGATGCGCGCCAGATGCCGGGCGAGCGTGTGCCGATCCTCGAGTGGCCTTATGTCGAGGGGCTGCGCATCGATGAGGCGATGCACCCCCTCACACTGATGGTCGTGGGTGTCTACGGTCACGCGCTGCCGAACCAGAATGGCGCACCGATGCGCCTGGTGATTCCCTGGAAGTACGGCTTCAAGGGCATCAAGTCGATCGTCAAGGTGCATTTCACGGACCGCCAGCCGGTCAACAGCTGGAACATCGCCGCGCCGGACGAGTATGGGTTCTACGCCAACGTGAACCCGCACGTGGATCACCCGCGCTGGAGCCAGGCGAGCGAGCGGCGCCTCGGCAAGGGCTTGTTCTCGCGCCAGCCGACACTCATGTTCAACGGCTACGAGAGCGAGGTGGCGGACCTGTATCGGGGCATGGACCTGCGACGGTACTTCTGAAGAACACTGCGCGAACGCCATGCTGAGCGTCGAGCAGCGCTACCGCTTCCTCTATAAGCCCGTCGTGTTTGCGGCCAGCCTCGTGCCGGCCGGTCTGCTCACCGCGGGTGCCTTCGGGCTGGTCGATCTCGGCCCGGACCCGACCGCGCGCATCCTGCACTCCTGCGGCAAGACCGCCCTCAACTTCCTGGTGCTGACGCTTGCGGTGACGCCCGTACGCCAGCTGACCGGGCTCAGCAACCTCCTGCGGCTGCGACGCATGCTCGGGCTGTTCGCGTTCTCCTACGCCGCGCTGCACTTCACCGTCTACGTCGTGCTCGATCAGCAGCTCGACTTCGCAGGCGTGCTGCGCGACATCGCCAAGCGTCCCTATATCACGGTCGGCTTCGCAGCGCTGCTGCTGCTGATCCCGCTCGCCGTCACGTCCACCAACCGCATGATGCGTCGTCTCGGGCGGCGCTGGCAGAGACTGCACCGGCTGGTCTACGTGTGTGCCGTGCTCGGCGTCTGGCACTACTACTGGCAGGTCAAGCGTGACGTGCGCGAGCCGCTCCTCTACGTGGCGATTCTGCTCGTGCTCTTCGGCTACCGGATCGTGCGGCGGCAGCGCTCGCGCCGCACGCTCGCGGCGACCCGGGTCGATCCGACCCTGCGCCCGACCGGATCGGACTGAGGGTTCAGAAACGTTTCAGGAGGGCTTCAAGACCCAGGTCGCTCCCTCGGGGACACTACATCTCACGCGATGTAGCCGCGTCCTTACATACCTAAAGAGGGAGAGATCCATGAAAACCGCACCGAGATTCTCACTGTCCGTGGCCGCCGCGCTGGTTGCGGTGACGCTTTCGACGCCGAGCTTCGCCGACTTCACGATCACCAAGACCGTCGACAAGAGCAGTCCGACGCTCGCCCAGGGTGGCGCGCCGGCTCCGACCCTGAGCGAGCTGGTCGGGCTGCTGTTGACGATCATCCTGTAGGACGCAGTGCCTCCGGGCCTCACATGGAGGTCCGGATCTGCCACAGCTCGGGAAAGAACTTCAGCTCCAGCGCCTTGGCGAGATAGGGCACCCCGCTCGTGCCTCCCGTGCCGCGCTTGTGGCCGATGATGCGTTCGACGGCCTTCAAGTGATGGAAGCGCCACAGCTGGAACTTGTGATCGACGTCGATCAGCCGCTCGGCGAGCTCGTACAGATCCCACTCCTGCTTGGCGTTGTGATAGACGGCGAGCCAGGCGCCGGCGACTTGCTTGCTCGCCCGGTACGGCTCGCTGAAATCGCGGGCGAGGTACTCCTCGGGAATCCCGTACCCGCGCCGGGACAGGAGCGCGAGCACCTCATCGTACAGCGAGGGGGCCTCGAGTGCCCGCGTCAGCGCCTCGTGCGCCTTCGCATCGTGTCGGTGGACGGCCACCATCTGAGCGTTCTTGTTGCCGATCGTGAACTCGAGCAACCGGTACTGTAGGGACTGAAACCCCGAGGAGCGCCCAAGGACGTTGCGAAAGGCCGAGTAGTCCGATGGCGTCATCGTCGCGAGCACATCCCAGATCGCCGTGAGCTGGGTCTGCACCTGCGAGATGCGGGTCAGCATCTTGAACGAGGGGCCGAGGTCGTCCCGGCGCACGCACTCGAGCACGCCCGTGAGCTCGTGCAGGAACAGCCGCATCCACAGCTCCGAGGTTTGATGGATGACGATGAACATCATCTCATCGTGCTCGTACGAGAGCGGCTTCTGGGCATCGAGGAGCTTGTCGAGCTGCAGGTACCCCCCGTAGCTGAGCGATGCGCCGAGGTCCCAATGAACCTGCTCGTCGGAGAGGTCCACGCGCTGTGACTTGTCGTAGGGGCCGAGTTTAGCCATCGCCGAATACCCACCCGGGCACGCGCCGCCAGCCATCGAGCAGCTCACGATCGAGCCCGCGATGCTCGGGGCAGTGGTCCGCGACGCACTGCCAGAAGCGGCGGGAATGATTGAGATGCCGGGTATGCGCAAGCTCATGGATCAGCAGATAGCGCAGCACCGCCGGGCGCTGAAACAGCAGGCAGCAGTTCAGGCTGATGGTGCCGTGCGCGGAGCAGCTGCCCCAGCGGGTGCGCTGCCGCCGCACCACCACGCGCTGGTACTCGAAGCCCAGCTCCCGGGCGACCTGCGCGAGTGTCTCACCCAGCACCTCGCGGGCGTGACTCATGAGCCAGCGGCGCAGCGCCTGGCGCAACTCGCGGCTGCCGCGCGGCTCCCCGCTCACGCTCACCAGGCCCTCTGCGGCGCTCATTCTCAGCCGGCCGGTGCCGCCGGCGAGGTGCAGCCGCCACACCTGAGCGCAGCCGGAGAACTCGATCTCGCGCGGCGGGAACGGCTCACGGGTGACGGGATTGCGCCGCGCCTCGGTGCGCTTGCGCTCGATCCAGCCGCGGTGCCGGTCGATGAAACGCTCGACCGCGGCCCGCGAGGTGCGCAGCGGCACCACCACCTCGACGCGTCCGGTCTGAAAGACACGCACGGCGAGGCGGCGCGCGCGCCGGCTCTCGCGCACGATCCACGACTCCGCGGGATCGTCGTCGGACCACAGTGACAGCTGCGGCGTGGGAGCGTCGAGCATCGAGTGCGTGCGCTGGCGGTCTCAGCTGGACCGCCTACATGATAGCAGCCGCGGTTCACCGGGGCAGACGGCGCGGTGCGGATTCGCTACGATCCGACGAGCCCTCGAGCTTGAGTTCGATGCCCGGCCCCATCCTCGAAGTTCGCACGCTGGTCAAGCAGTATCCCTCCGTCACTGCGGTGGACGGTGTCAGCTTCGATGTTCCCGAGGGAACTTGCTTTGGCCTGCTGGGGCCGAACGGCGCCGGCAAGACGACCACGATCGAGATCATGGAGGGGATCCTCGCCCCGACCTCCGGCACCGTGCTCTACCGCGGCGAGCCGATCGGGCGACGCTTCCGCGAGGAGGCGGGCATCCTCTTCCAGAAAACGGCGTTGCAGGAATTCCTGACGGTGCGTCAGACCGTCGCCCTGTTCCGAGGCCTGTACGACCGCGGGCTCGACCCGGACGAGGTGATCCGCCAGTGCGCACTCGAGAAGTTGCAGCGGCGTGACAACCGCAAGCTCTCGGGCGGACAGACGCAGCGCCTGTTGCTCGCCGTCGCTCTCGTCAACGATCCCACGATCCTGTTCCTCGACGAGCCGACCACCGGCCTCGACCCGCAGGCGCGCCGCAATTTCTGGGAGCTCGTGCAGTCGATCAAGGCGCGCAACAAGACCATCATCCTCACGACGCACTACATGGAGGAGGCCGAGCTGCTGTGCGATGAGATCGCGATTATGGATCGCGGCCGCATCATTGCGCAGGGCGCACCGCGCGCCCTGCTGCACCGGCACTTCGCCGACGTGCTGCTCGAGCTGCCGAGCCACGAGTTTCCGCCGGAGGCGCGCGCTCTGCCGCTGCAGGTGTTCGAGGCGGCCGACCGCATCGAGATCACGACCAACGATCTCGACGGCACGCTGCGCGCGCTCATGGACGCGCATGTGCCGCTCACCCACCTGCGCATCCGCCCGCCCAATCTCGAGGATCTGTTCCTCGAGCTTACCGGCAAGGAGCTGCGCGCATGATCCGCCGGCTGGTCACCGTCTGGCACGCGCGCAACCTGGAATTCCTGCGCGATCGCGCGACCATGCTGTTCACCTTCCTCGTGCCGCTCGCCATCGTCGTCGGCATGGGCATCGTGTTCGGCGGTCCGCCGCGCCCGCTGTTCAAGGTCGGCGTGCTCACCACCAATCTCGCAGCCGAGACTCACCCGTTCCTGCACGAGCGGTTCTTCGACTTCGTGCGCGAGCCCGATGCCGCGACCGGGATGCATGGCGTTGCGCGCAACGAGCTCGATCTGCTCCTCGATCTGCACGCGCACGGCGTGCGCTACTGGGTGAACCCGGACTCGCCGAAGGGCTACATCGCCGAGCGGCTGCTGCTGCAGACCGACCCGCAGGCGGTGCGCGCCCCCGTCACGGGCCAGGCCTCGCGCTACGTCGACTGGCTGTTCCCCGGGATCCTCGGGATGAACATGATGTTCAGCTGCCTGTTCGGCGTCGGCTACGTGGTGCTGCGCTATCGCAAGAGCGGCTTTCTCAAGCGCCTGCATGCCACGCCGCTCAGCGCCTTCGAGTTCCTGACCGCACAGGTGCTCTCGCGCCTCGGGCTGATCCTCGCGGTGACCACCATCCTGTACGTGGGCGTTGGCACGATCATTCACTTCCATTCGGCCGGCAGCACCGCGCTGCTGCTGCTCGTCGCCACGCTCGGTGCGCTGTCGATGATCGCCTTCGGGCTGATTACCGCGGCGCGCTTCTCGAGCGAGGAACTGGTCAATGGGGTGCTGAACCTGCTCGCCTGGCCGATGATGCTGGTCTCGGGCATCTGGTTCTCGATCGAGGGCGCCCCGGCCTGGGTGCACTTCATTGCGCAGCTCTTCCCCCTCACACACGTGCTGAACGCAGCGCGCGCGATCGCGCTCGATGGCGTGGGCTTGCGCACGATCGTGCCCGACCTCGCCTACCTCGGCGGCACGACGCTCGTGTTCCTCGCGCTCGGCGCGTGGTCGTTCCGCTGGCGCGCGGACTGAAGCGGTGCGCTTCCTGAGCGACAACACGGCGACCATCTGCCCGGAGCTGCTCGAGGCAATCGCCCAGGCCAACCACGGCGCCGAGCGCGCCTACGGCGATGATCCATGGACGCTGCGCCTGGATGCGGTGCTCGGAGAGTTCTTCGGAACCGAGGTCAAGGCATTCGCCGTGACCACCGGCACCGCCGCCAACGCGCTCGCGCTCGCAACGATCACCCCGCCCTACGGCGCCGTGTACGCCCATGACGAGGCGCACATCGTGCGCGACGAATGCGGAGCGCCGGAGTTCTTCAGTGGCGGCGCGCGCACCGTCGTGCTGCCCGGTGCGCATGCCAAGGTGACCGGCGATGCCCTGCTCAGCGCCCTCGAGGCCAATCCGACCTCGGTGCATACCGTGCAGCCGGCGGCGCTCTCGATCACGCAGGCGACCGAGCTTGGCGCAAGCTATCGTCCCGCGGAGATCGCCGCGCTCAGCGGCCTCGCTCACGCGCGTGGGCTGAAGGTACACATGGATGGTGCGCGGCTTGCGAATGCTCTGGCCTTCCTTCGCTGTCAGCCGGCGGAGAGCACCTGGCGTGCGGGGATCGACGTGCTGTCCTTCGGTGCCACCAAGAATGGCGCGCTCGCCGCCGAGGCGGTCGTGTTCTTCGACCGCACGCTCACCCGGGACTTCGAGCTGCGGCGCAAGCGTGCCGGTCACCTGCTGTCAAAGTCACGCTATGCGGCGGCGCAGCTCATCGCTTACGTGGAGTCCGGCGTGTGGGCCCGCAACGCCGAGCGTGCCAACCGGCTGGCGCAACTCCTGGGTCACGCCGCCGGACAGCGTCTGCTGCATCCGGTGGAGGCCAACGAGGTCTTCGTGAAGCTCGGGCCACAGGGCAAGCAGCGGCTGCGCGCGGCCGGCTTCGAGTTCTATGACTGGGGCGCCGAGGCGAGCGGTGAGGCGCGCTTCGTCGTCTCGTGGGACCAGTCGCCCGAGAGCGTACAGGCGCTCGCCGCGGCGCTGAACGGGACCTGAACCGGGGCGTTCAGCCTCGGGTCAGTCGCCGGGTGGGATCCTGTCGCACGTACGGAATGCATGCGAGGAGACCCCCAATGAAATCTGTGTTCGCTGGCACACTGACTCTCGCCCTGCTCGCGGGCTCGCTGCTCGCCGGCCCGGCAGCCTTCGCCGCTCCCCACGCCGACCGCGGCCGCGAGGAGCGCGCCTTCGAGCATCGCGGCTTCGAGGGCCGCCGCTACGAGGATCGCGATCGCAGCAGCGCGCGCACCGAGCCGCGCTTCGAGCCGCATTTCTGGTCCCGCGGCGAGTTCCTGCCGGTCGGGTACTTCGGCCGCAGCGCGCGGATCCCGCCCTACGCGTTCTACCGCCTGCGCCCGCCCCCGCCGGGCTGCGCCTGGGTTCAGGTCGGCGATGACTTCGTGCTGACGGCGATCGCCACCGGCCTCGTCGTGGATGTGGTGCATCACCTGATCGACTGACGCCCGACGGTTTGCTCGTGGAGAGTTGGCGCCCGGTGCGAAAGCCGGGCGCCCTTGTTTGTGAAGATGCTGTGGGTGGGGGCAAACTACGGTCGCGGGCGCATGAGTCCCGAGGCAAAGCTGGAGCAGCCCATGACCCAAGTCGTGCGAATCCATGAGACCGGCGGCCCGGAAGTGCTGCGCATCGAGGACCTGTCCGTCGGGGATCCGGGGCCGGGCGAGATCCGCATCCGTGTCGAGGCGATCGGCCTGAATCGCTCGGAGGCGGTCTACCGCGCAGGTGCCTATCTGATGGCCCCGAAGCTGCCCTCACTCATGGGCTACGAAGCGGCCGGCGTGGTCGAGGCGCTCGGCAGCGGCGTGGCCGGGCCCGCCGTCGGCACGCGCGTGAGCGTGCTGCCCACCTACCGCATGGGCGAGTACGGTGTCTATGCCGAGCGGGCGATCGTGCCGGCGCGCAGCGTCCTTGCGGCACCGCCGGGCCTGACGCCAGTGCAGTCGGCCTCGATCTGGATGCAGTACTTCACGGCCTACGCGATCATCGAGGTGGCGAAGATCGGCATCGGCGAGCACGTGCTGATTCCGGCGGCCTCGAGCAGCGTGGGACTCGCGGCGATGCAGCTCGCGAACTGGGCCGGAGCCGTACCCATCGCGCTCACGCGGCACGGCACCAAGACCGCGGCACTGCGCGAACAGGGCGCACAGCACGTCATCGCCACCGCCGAGAGCGATGTCGTGAGCGAGGTGATGCGCATCACCGGCGGCAAGGGCGCGCGCGCCGCGTTCGACCCTGTGGGCGGGCCGTTCGTCGAGACGCTCGCGAACTCACTCGCCGAGGAGGGCATCCTCTTCGTCTACGGGAGTTTGAGTGGCCAGCCCACGCCCTACCCTCACTGGCCCGCGGCGCTGAAGGGACTGAGCATCCGCGGCTGGGTGGCCTCCTCGATCTGGAACAAGCCCGAGCGCTTCGCCAGGGTCAAGGAGGTGATCCTGGCCGGACTTGCGGCGGGACACCTGAAGCCGGTGATCTCGAGGACGTTCCCGCTCAGCCAGATCGTCGAAGCGCATCGCTATCTCGAGTCCAACCAGCAGATCGGCAAGATCGTCGTCACCGTCTAGGGCGCGGCGCTCGAGGAGCACCGCTGCGGCCACGCTGCGGCGCTAGTCGAGAACCGGCGTGAAGATGCGCCACGCCTGGGTCGGATGCAGCAGTGCCCAGGGAAGGGCGAACAAGCCACCTGGAACCGGTACGCGGTAGTGCGGCTGCTCCACGCGCACGTCCTCGCCCTCCACCGGCTCCTCCTCCGCGAGCATCGATCGCAGCTCGGCCCGTGGCATCACATGCTCGACGGGAGGGGCGCTGAGGTCCAGTTTTGCGGGAGACGCACTCGTCGCGGGCGCGGGATCGGCCGCCAGCACGGCACCCGAGCCGAGTGCGCTCGCGAGCAGGAATGCCTGAAGGACTTGCAGCCGGTGGCTCATGTGAATGCCGTCCTCGCTGGCCATTCTAGCGCATCAGGCCCGACGGATCCGGCCATTCGTTGAAGGGAAACGGAATGCGGTCGCCGACGAACGTCAGGAACTCGATGATCTGGCGCGAATAGGCGCCAAGTCCCGCCCCGAAACGCACCAGATCCGCATGTGGGCGGCCGGCGAGCAGCGTCAGGACGAGCTGCAGCACTGCCGTGACCGCCAGCGTCCAGCACAAGATCCAGAAGACCAGTGCATACGCCAGCATATACAGGACGCGCAGTCCGAGGTGCAGCCGCGCAGGAACCGGGGCCGGCGTGGTGGTGGGGGTCCGAGGGGGCATGGATGCGTTGTCTGCCATATGTCACCCCGTCGTGATGCGGCGGAGCATGCGCCGCGCGAAGGCAAACTCAGGGACGATGAGCAGAGCGTGCTCGAGCGCCCCGCGGGCAGCGACGGCATCGCCCGAATCGAGGTAGCTGCGCGCGAGGTAGGCGTAGGCCTCCGCCGCGCCCCAGCCAGGTGCGCGTACGGCGCCGACCCGCTCGATCTCGAACGCCGCGACGCACTTCTGCAGCTTGGCGATGATCACCTTACGCGCGGCCGGGTCGCTGCCGGAGTGCTCGTAGTCCTCGAGGGCATCGACGAGGAGCACGCGCGGATTCTTCGGCGCGAGCTTCAGAGCGCGCTTGAGCGAGGAGCTTGCCTTCGCGCTCGAGAGCGGTGCGAGCGGCCGCAGTGTGGCGAGCAGGCTCAGGCACGCCGACTGCAGCGCGAGCAGCTCCGGCGCATCGCCCTGGGCATCGAGCGGCGCGGCGAGCGCATCGGAGCAATGCTCGGCCGCGGCGCGCGCGCGGTCGCGCTGACGCGGCGCATCGAGCTGCGCGATACGGTAGTTGGCGAGCGCCAGGTAGTAGCCGTGCAGGGGATCGGAGTCCGTGGAGCCCGAGAGCGTCTCGAGCACCCCGCTCACCGAGGCCACATCCTCGGTGTAGAAGCCGTATTGGATGCGGCCCTCGGCATCGAGCCACGCCGAATCGTCGGCGTGCGCGGCGAGGCTCCACCCGCCGAGCAGCGCCAGTGCGCACCTGAGTCCCTGCAGTCGCGCCCGAGGCATCCGCGCTCTCCTCATGTGCGCTCGATTGTAGCCCAAGGTGATTGCGTAGAATGCCGCACCAGGGCGCTCCAGGAGCCCCGTAAGGCATGCAGCTGATCGACATCGGGATCAATCTCACGCACGCGAGCTTCGATGCGGACCGCGACGCGGTGATCGAGCGCGCCGTGCGCGCCGGAGTGGTGCAGATGATCATCACCGGCTCGAGCGGCGAGAGCACTCGCAAGGCGCTCGAGCTCGCGCGCAACTCCCCGGGACGACTGTTCGCGACCGCAGGAGTGCATCCGCACCATGCCTCGGAGCTCACGGCAGAGCTGCTCGTTGAGATCGGCGCGCTCGCCCGGGCGCCGCAAGTCGTGGCGGTCGGCGAGTGCGGTCTCGATTACTACCGCGACTACTCACCGCGTGAGGCCCAGCGCCGGGCGTTCGCCGAGCAGCTCGCGCTCGCGGCGGCGAGCGGCAAGCCCGTATTCCTGCACCAGCGCGATGCACATCAGGATTTCATCGCGATCCTGCGGGAGCAGCGCGGGGGGTTGCAGGGCGGCGTGGCACATTGTTTTACGGGCACCCGCGCCGAGCTCGAGTGCTACCTCGAGCTCGACCTTGCGATCGGACTCACGGGCTGGATCAACGATGAGCGGCGCGGGACGCATCTCATCGCGCTCGCGCGCGAGATTCCGGCGCAGCGCCTGCTGCTCGAGACCGACGCTCCGTACCTGCTGCCGCGCGATCTTGCTCCCCGCCCGCACTCGCGGCGCAACGAGCCGGCATACTTGCCGCACATCGCAGCGACGATCGCACGCGCACGCGGGCAGCCACTCGAGGAGCTCGCGCGAAGCGCGACGGCCGCGACGCGCGCGCTGTTTCGGCTGCCTGATCTTAATGAGAATTCACTAGAGCTATTCTAATTATACTATTGATATATCTAACTATATGTCCAGCATAGATACAGCAGAGCTGCGCCGCGCGATCGATCGTCAGTTCGATGAGTCGATCCTCGCGCGCCTGTGCGACTACGTTCGCATTCCCAACAAGTCGCCCTCCTTCGATCCGGACTGGGCCGCGCACGGTCATATGGAGCGCGCCGTCGAGCTCGTTGCCGGCTGGTGCCGCGAGCAGCCAATCCCGGGGATGCGCGTCGAGGTACAGCGTCGCCCCGGGCTCACGCCGCTGCTGCTCGTGGACATTCCGGGCGAGCGGCCCGACTGTGTGCTCCTCTACGGACACCTCGACAAGCAGCCGGAGTTCACCGGCTGGCTCCCCGGGCTCTCGCCCTGGGAACCGGTGATCCGCGACGGCAAGCTGTACGGGCGCGGGGCCGCCGATGACGGCTACGCGGCGTTCGCATCGCTTGCGGCCATCGGTGCGCTCAAGGCGCAACGGATTCCGCTCGCGCGCTGCGTGCTCCTGATCGAGGCGTGCGAGGAGAGCGGCAGCGTGGATCTGCCGGCGCACCTTGCCGCACTCGGCGAGCGTCTGGGCTCGCCGTCTCTGGTCGTGTGCCTCGATGCGGAGTGCGGCAACTACGAGCAGCTGTGGTCGACGACCTCGCTGCGCGGCAATCTCGTGGGCCGGCTGACGGTGCGGGTGCTCACCGAGGGCGTGCACTCCGGGATGGCGACGGGAATCGCACCGACGCCGTTCCGGCTGCTCGAGCAACTGCTCGCCCGAGTGGAGAACCCGGTGACCGGCGAGGTGCTGCTCGAGGAGCTGCAGGTGCCGCTGCCGCGGGATCGGCGCGCGCAGATCCTCGCGGCCGCCAAGGCTCTAGGTCCCACGGTTGCCGGCAAGCTGCCCTTTGCGCAGGGCGTTCGGCCGGTGTCCGACGACCCCGCCGAGCTCATTATTCAGAGCACCTGGCGTGCCACACTTGCCGTCACCGGGGCGCAAGGACTGCCGCCGCTGCAGTCAGCCGGCAACGTGCTCCTGCCGGAGATCGCGCTCAAGATCTCGCTGCGGCTGCCGCCGACCTGCGATGCGCAGGCCGCGGCGGGTGCTCTGAAGGGAGCGCTCGAGCGCGATCCTCCCTACGGCGCGCAGGTGGAGTTCGCGGTCGAGCCTCCAACGGGCGGCTGGAACGCGCCGGCGCTTGCCCCCTGGCTCGAGGAGTCCCTGCAGCGCGCCTCGCGCGCGGTGTTCGGCCGTGAGGCCCTGCACGTGGGCTGCGGCGGCACGATCCCCTTCATGGGCATGCTGGGCGAGCGCTTTCCGCAGACCCAGTTCTTCATCACCGGGGTGCTCGGGCCGCAGGCGAACGCGCACGGACCGAACGAGTTTCTGCACATCGACTACACGAAGCGGCTGACCGCGTGTGTCGCCCACGTGCTCGCCGACCACGCGCGGCGCGCCGCTGCCTGAGGGCTAGGGTGTCGCGAGTGGCTTCAGCTGCGTCATCGAGCTTGGCGCGCAGGAGTGCTTGATGTGCTGCCAGGCGCTGCCGAAGCGCTCGGTCACGCCGGCCATGAGCGCGCGATCGACGACCGGGAAGTCACTCGAGAGCGAATCGACCATGAGGGTCCACTTCGGCAGTCCCTTCGGAAACTTCGCCCGCCGCGTGAACACGACCCGGCCTTCCACCGGCAGCTCGCCCGCGAGCGCCTTGACGGCCGCGATGCGATCGTAGAGCGCACTCTGGGGATTGACGAACGTGTAGCGGGCCGCGCCATCCATGACGGTCCATTCGTTCATCTGATCGCCGCCGAAGACGTTGCCGCTGACATCGCGTAGATCGAGTACCACGACCCCGCGGGGCGTGAGCAGCACGAAGTCGACGTGAAAGAACCCGCCCATGCCATCGGGCACCAGCACATCGATCAGATGATCGGCGCCGACCGCGGTGATGGTCGCGATCAGCGCCTTCCTCGCGCGGCGCTTGCGGTACCAGCGCCACGCGAGCGACAAGCCCCACCCGAAGGCGACGGCGCACGCGACGAGCGCCCAGGTTGCCGGCGGCAGGTTGGTCAGCACGTCCACGGCGGGTCCCTCTCGATGGCCCTCATTGTGCCAAGCTCATCCGAGCAGCGCATCCCGCAGGGCCTGCAGCTGCGGTGCGATCTCGGTGCACGAGGTCGCGCGCTGGTACAGGCGCGCCAGCGACGGCGGCAGCGGCACCGGCTGCCCAATGAGCGGCTCTACGATCTCACGGAACTTGGCCGGGTGCGCCGTCGCCGCCAGGATCCAGCGCCCTCGCGCCCGGCGCTCGGCGGGGAGCCGCGCGTACACCTCGGCTGCCGTGGCCGTGTGCGGGCACCAGACCTGGCCGAAGCGCTCGAAGCCTGCGCGAATGCGCGCCCGGATGGCCTCATCGCTCACGGTGTCGGCGCTGATCGCGCCGCGCAGCGCATCGATCTGCGGATACAGCGCGCGCAGGCGCTCGAGGTTGCTCGGATTGCCCACGTCCATCGCCGAGGCGAGCGTTGCGATGCTCGCGCGCGGGTGCCACTCGCCGCTGGCGAGCAGATCCACGACCGGCCGATTGGCATTATGGGCCAGGACAATGTCCGCGATCGGCAGCCCGAGCCTGCGCGCCCAGATGCAGGCGAGCGCGTTGCCGAGATTGCCGCTCGGCACGACGAAGGACGCCCGCTCGCCGGATGCGCGCCACACGGCAAGGCTCGCGGCCGCGTGATACACGGCCTGCGGCAGCAGGCGTCCGAGATTGATGCTGTTGGCCGACGAGAGCTCGAAGCGCTCGCGCAGGTGCTCATCGAGGAAGGCCTGCTTCACCAGGCGCTGACAGTCATCGAACGTGCCGCGTACGGAGTAGGCCTGGACGTTGCCGCCCCAGCAGGTGAGCTGCCGCTCCTGCGTCGGTGAGACGAGCCCGCGCGGAAACAGCACCGCGACTTCGATACCGGGCCGCTCGTGGAAGGCCGCGGCCACCGCCCCGCCGGTGTCTCCCGAGGTCGCGACGAGAATCTTGAGCGGCCGCGCGGCCCCGCGGCGCAGCCGCACGAGCGCAGCCGCCAGGAAGCGCGCGCCGAAGTCCTTGAACGCCGCCGTCGGCCCGTGGAACAGCTCGAGCACCGCGAGTCGACCCTCGCCATCGAGCGGCACGAGGGGTGCGGGAAAATTGAGCGCCTCCGCGGTGAGGGTATCGAGCTCGGCGGCGAGCGGGCTGCCGGCGGCGAAGGGAGCGATGAGCCGCGCCGCGAGTCCCGCGAGCGAATCACCGGCGGGCAGCCGCTGCGGCTCGAGGTGTGGCCATTCGCTCGGCACGTACAGTCCGCCATCGGGCGCCAGCCCCTGCAGCAGGGCATCCGCGAACGATGCCTGGACGGCCGAACCACGCGTGCTGACGAAGTTCATCGGCGAGACCGTCGGGCGCGCGGCATCAGCCATCGACGATGCGCGCGCCGGCAGAGTTGATCGCGACGATCCAGTCATCGATCGCGACCTTGTGGCGGGCGAACTCGCGGCGCATCGCGGCGCTCACCTCCGGCGCACGCGATTCGATCGCCCACGCGAAGATCGTCGGTCCCGCCCCCGAGATCGAGCAGCCGAGCGCGCCGGCCTGCATGGCCGCAGAGCGCACGTCGGCGAATCCGGGAATCAGCGCCTGACGCTGCGGCTCGATCACCACGTCCTCGAACGAGGCACGGATCATGTCGAGATCGTCCGTGTAGCAGCCGGAGATGAAGCCCGCGAGGTTGGCGGTCTGCCAGACGAAATCCGACAGGTCGACGCTGCGGCGCAGGATGGCGCGCGCCTGCTTGGTCGACAGGAACATGTGCGGGTGAACGATCACCGCGCGCACGTTCACCGGCACGGGAATCTGCTTGACGCGCGGATGATCGATGCCGACGGTCAGCACCAGGCCGCCGTACAGCGAGGGCGCGATGTTGTCCACGTGCAGGGAGCCGGAGGCTACCTTCTCCCCCTCCATCGCGAACTTGAGCAGCTCGGCCCGGGAGCACGGTGAGTCGAGCAGCGCATTCGCCGCGACGACCGCGCCGACCGCGGAGGCCGCCGAGCCGCCGAGCCCCGAGCCGAGCGGAATGCCCTTCTCGATCTCGAGCGTCAGACCGCAGTCGAGGCGCAGTGCCGCATGCATCGCGAGCAGCGCCCTGCCGGCCGTGTTCTTCTCCGGCTCGAGCGGCAGAGGCTCCGGAACGCCCGCGATCGCGCTGATCGTGACGCCGGAGCCCGCGCAGCGGCTCACGGTGACGCGATCCCCGAGCGCATCGACCGAGAATCCCAGGATATCGAAGCCGATGGCGACGTTGCCGACCGAGGCCGGCGCGAACGCCGTGGCGCGCACGCGCGGCGAGGCCGTCGCCGCGCTCACAGGCGTGCCCCGAGATACGCCGAGAGGCGCAGCAGATCGGCGAACACGCCGCCTGCGGTGACGGCAGGCCCGGCGCCCGGGCCCTGCACGATGAGCGGGTTCTCGTTGTAGCGCCCGGTCGCGAAGCGCACCACGTTGTCGGTGAGCGCGATGTTGGCGAACGCGTGCTTGGCATCGAGCTCGACGAGTCCCACGGTGGCTGCGCCGGCGGCACTGAGACGACCCACGTAGCGCAGCACCTTGCCCTGCGCCCGCGCCTTCTCGAGCCGCTCGCGCATCGCCCCGTCGTAGCGCGGCAATGCCGCCATGAAATCGGCGATCGAGCCACTCTGGAGCGCCGGCGGAACCAGGCTCTCCACCTGCACGTCGGCGAGCTCGAGCGGCAGCCCCATCTCGCGTCCGAGGATGATGAGCTTGCGCGCCACATCCATGCCCGAGAGGTCATCGCGCGGATCGGGCTCGGTGTAGCCGCGGTCGCGTGCCTCGCGCACGATGCCCGAGAAGGGCACGCGCCCGTCGTAGACGTTGAACAGATAGGCGAGCGTGCCGGAGAAGATCCCCTCGATGCTCGCGATCTCATCGCCCGTCTCGCGCAGGTCGCGCAGAGTCTGAATGACCGGAAGCGCCGCCCCGACCGTGGCTTCGTAGAGGTAATGCGCACCGCTTTGGCGACGCGCCTCGTGCATGCGCCGGTAGGCCTCGAGCGGGGCGCTGTTCGCCTTCTTGTTGGGCGTGACGATGTGGATGCCGCGCGCCAGCCAGTCGCTGTAGTGGGCCGCCACGGCCTCGCTCGCCGTGCAATCGATGAGCGCCGTGTGCGGCAGGTAGTCCACGCGCACGTGCTCGATGAAACGCTCGAGGTCCGCCGGCTGAGCGCCGCGCTCGAACGCCTCGCGCCAGTGAGCGAGGTCAATGCCTGCATCCGCGAGCAGCATGCGCTTGGAGCCGAGCAGGCCGCGCACCCTCAGGTCGAGCTGGAACTCATCCTGCAGCCGCTTGCGCTGCGAGGCGAGCTGATCGAGCAGCACCCCGCCCACGGTCCCCGGCCCGATGAGCCCGATCGAGATGGTGTGCGGGGAGAGGTAGTAGCGCGCATGCACGGCACGCAGCGCACGCGTTGCATCCTTGGCGCCGATGACCACCGAGATGTTGCGCTCCGAGGCGCCCTGCGCGATGGCGCGCACGTTGACGTTCGCGCTGCCGAGCGCATTGAAGACCTTGGCCGCGACACCGGGCGTGCCGGCCATGCCGTCGCCCACCACGGCGAGGATGGCCAGCTGCGCATCGACATCGACGCTTTGGATCTGGCCGCCCTTGAGCTCCCGGTCGAACGCCGCACGCACGACGCTTGCGGCGCGCTCGGCCTCCGCCGCCGGAATGGCGCAGCAGATCGAGTGCTCGGAGCTCCCCTGCGAGATCAGGATGACGGAGATGCCCTCCTCGCGCAGCGCGCCGAACAGGCGGTGCGCGGTGCCGGGCACGCCGATCATGCCCGCGCCCTCGAGATTGATGAGCGCAATGCGATCGATGCTCGTGATGCCCTTCACCGGCAGGCTCGACTGCGGGTGCGCGCAGATCAGGGTGCCCTGCTTCTCGGGCGCGAACGTGTTCTTGATCCAGATCGGGATCCCGCGACCGACCGCCGGCTCCATGGTCTGCGGGTGGATCACCTTCGCGCCGAAGTACGCAAGCTCCATCGCCTCGTTGTAGGAGAGCGAATCGATCGCTTTGGCGTCCGGGACGCGCCGCGGATCGGCCGAGAGCACACCGTCCACGTCGGTCCAGATGACAATCTGCGTGGCATCGAGCAGCGCACCGAATATCGAGCCGGAGAAGTCGCTGCCGTTGCGGCCGAGCGTCGTCTGGACGCCGCGCCGGTCGGCCGCGATGAAGCCGGTGATGATCAGCGTGCCGGAGAAATCCGGACCGACCAGCGCGCCCATGTTGCGCTTGGACTCCGGCCACTGCACGGCAGGCCCCAGAGGGCCCCATTCGACTACTACGACGCGGCGCGCGTCGACCCATTGCGTGGCGCCGGGTCGGCGGCCGCGTGCCTCGAAGAAGCGCTGAAACAGCCGTGTCGACCAGATCTCTCCGTACCCCGCGATCAGATCGGACACATTGCGGGCCGCAGAGCGGGTGAGCTGCACTGTGTGCAGAATCCCCTCGATGTCGTGGCAGTCCCGATCCATCGTCGCGAGATACAGACCCGCGGATTCCTTGCTGAGCAGGGCATGGGCGATCTCGGCGTGCCGCTCCCGCAGGGCGCGCAGCTGCGAGAGGTAGGCGGCGTCCTGCTGCTCCGCGAGACTGACGAGCTGCAGCAGCGCGTCCGTCACCCCGCGGCAGGCCGACAGCACCACCCCCAAGCGCCCCGGCGGCTCCGCCTCGAGTATCGCCGCGACCCGCTGAAAGCAGCTGGCATCGGCGACGCTCGAGCCGCCGAACTTGTGCACGACCCAGGAATTGGCGGCGGCTGAGGTGCTGGAAGCCATTGAAATGTCTGCGAGAGAAGCCATCGGCGGTCGGAGCGGTAAAAAAGGCCGTGCGACTCTACTGACGCGGTCGGGCCTGCGCAACTTGACGCATAATTGACCGCAAATGGATGCCGTACTCACTCCCCTCTTGCCCCTGTACGAGCGCGAGCGCGCGCAGGGCCGCTCCCTGGCGCTCGCCGTGGTGGTGCACACACACGGCTCCACCTACCGCAAGCCGGGCGCGCTCATGGCGATCGCCCGCGACGGCGCGTATGCCGGCCTGCTCTCGGGCGGGTGCCTGGAGAGCGATCTGCGCGAGCACGCGCGGGCGGTGATCGAGACGGGCCAGGCGCACCTCGTCAGCTACGACACGGGGGGGTCGGACGATGCCATCTGGGGTCTCGGGCTCGGGTGCGAAGGCTCGATGCAGATCCTGCTGCTGCGCGTCGGCCCGGAGAATGCCTACGAGCCGCTGCGCCATCTGGCCGCCGCCCTGGCCTCGCATGCGCACACCGCGATCGCCGTCGTCGTGGAATCGGCCGCACCAGAGCTTCCAGCGGGCTCGATCCTGCTCCCGCAGAGCGGCGAGCGCGCCGCGCTCGCCG
>Ga0335081_10001550_pt1 | contig 36626 bp, 28 predicted proteins | sample Lox_Sample_35_FD_206713 | JGI IMG/M metagenome (GOLD analysis project Ga0335081, IMG submission 206713) | Soil microbial communities from Loxahatchee National Wildlife Refuge, Florida, United States - Lox_Sample_3.5 | ecosystem: Environmental > Terrestrial > Soil > Wetlands | place: USA...
AACCGGACGGCCGCTTGCGCCGCGGGTGTTCGTGGTTGTGGGCTTTGCGCCGCAGGTGTTCGTGGTTGTGGGCTTTGCGCCGCGGGTATGCGTGGTTGTGGGCTTTGCGCCGCGGGTATGCGTGCTTGTGGGCTTCGCGCCGCGGGTATGCGTGCTTGTGAGCTTCGCGTCGCGGGTGTTCGTGGTTGTGAAGCTTGCGTCGCGGGGGCGGGCGCTGTTGAGATTGGCGCCGCTGAGATCGGCAGGACCATGGGCGCGCCGCCATCGGCTCAAGCCCGATGGACGCCTTGGCCTCGTTCCGCGAGCCTGTCCACCGGTCCACCCACTCATATGCCTGCCCTCCGGCCGTGAACACGGTCCGGGGCTGCCCGGTGCAGTAGGCCGGGGATAGCACGCCCCGCGCGGTCCACGGCCCCGTCATCGCGGGGGCCGTCGCGTAGCCCGCCCGCACCTCCGTGGCGCCTCCGGCCGTCCTCAAGGCTGGCGGCCCCGAGCAGTAGCCGCAGCGCGGCAACGAGTAGACCATTACCCACGTGCCGTCACTGCGCTGATAGGCCCCCACCCCTTCACCGACAGGGACGATGGAGGCCGGGGTGTCCACCGCTGCGGCGAAGGGGACGATGATACGCGGCATCGCCTTCGTGCCCGGCCTCGTGCCGTCCGTCCACCACTTGTTCAGGCCCTCCTCGGAGATGCTGCCCATGGAGCACAGGATCGCAGCGGCGGCACCCTCGGTGATGATGGAAAAGTCCCCGTCATCGTCGCAGATCTTCAAGTTCGGCTTGTGCGTCGAGCCACGGCCGCCGGCCTGGTAACCGCACGGACCGGCCGGGCCGTTGCAGCCCATAACGTAGTAGGCGTTTACGTGATGATCGTAGGTATCGCGGGGGGCGTTGAACCACAGCAGCCACACCCCGTCAGGGCGGCGCAGCATCCGCGGGTTGAAGCACCCAGCACCGGTTGAGCCGCACACCCAGTTCCAGGTGCGGCCCTTGTCCGGTCCCCAGTTGTCCCGCGCCTTCGGCGAGAACAGCAGCCGGGGCGCGGACCAGGGACCGGTGAGGCTATGCGCCGTCCTGACCGCGAACCCACAGAACGGAGTATTCGCCTTCATCCAGGTGAACCCGCACTTGTATGCCGTCCCGTACAGGTAGTACGTGTTTCGGTACACCACGACCGTACCGTCGTGCTCGTCGAGTCCCGACAGGGTCTTCGGCCGTGGCACGGTCGTGGCGCGCGCCGAAGCCGGCAGGACCGCCACCCCGGCCAGCGCGAGGCTTGCGACCACTCCCAGGAATGCGCGAGGCCCACCCATCAACCTTCTCCCGCCGGGAGTCGGGTGACCGCAACACTGACCGCGGTCAAGATGGCGACACTTGCCATGCGGATCACCCGGTTGGCTGCCGGGGACCCATGCCCGGGACGGCCGGTGCATCGGGGGACGGTCAAGACGGCCGCCATCGCGATGGCGGGAGCCCCGCTGCCCGCCTTCCGCGCAGCGCTCGCCGCCTGGGACGGCCCCTTGTGCTGCCCGGTCCGCCCGATCTTCCTGCTCCAACGGGGTCTGGGGACTGAACTCACGAAGGGTTCCTAGTGCCGGAATCGCGCCCGCCTCCTCGGCTTTTGCCTTCCCGCAGGCCTGTCCCGGGCAGCATGCCAGGCCATATCAGCCGCCTGCGGCCTATGAAACTACAACGATGAAATTCGTTATGTACTCGTGATATGCGCGGGTTATTGATCGAGTCCGGCGGCGCGGCACGAGCCCGGCGGCGCGGCACGGGGCCGGCGGCGCGGCACGAGCCCGGCGGCGCGGCACGAGCCCGGCGGCGCGGCACGAGTCACCTGCGGCGGAGCAGCGGGCCCCGGGCGCCCGACCCGGCTTGGCGAACTCGCCGATTGTGATCAGCGGCACCGTGATGAGGACCGCCGTGGCGGCGCTGGGTTGCGGTTGAAAAAATTTTGGCGGCTTGCGGCGTGGCGTCGGGCCCCGTGGTTTGGTCCCCCGCCACAATCGGCGAATGGCACATATGGCTGAACCTGGTACAACCCGGACCCAACGGGAGCGGTTCACTATCGCGGCCCTCGACACACCGCAGGGCGTGACGAGCGTCGGCCATATCCGCTAGAACCCGCACGGAACATCCTCCGCCAGAAGGTACGCCAATGTCTGGACCCTTTATCGCCTTGGGCAGAATGCTGGGGGTGATGACGGCCGTTGTGGCCGTCGCGCTCGCTATGGCTGCAAGTCCGATATCCGCACAGCCGTCAGCGGCGGGCCGCACCGGAGGCTTAGTTGCCTCTTCAGGTTCTGCTTTTCCTGAATGCGGCGCCAGCCAGCTGCGCGCAAGCATCCCAGCGGCCATCCGAGGGGATCCGTCTGAGGGAATGGGCAATCGAGCCTGGAACATATTGCTGCGCAATGTCAGCAGGACGTCACCATGCTCGATTCGGGGATGGCCACGAATCGAGGTGCGCGGGGACACGGGAAAAGCGGTTGCCAGCAGGGTCACCGACGTGGCGTTCAGCAATCTCGGGCTCGTCCGAAACCGGCGGATTGTCATTTACCCTGGTCAGCGCGCCGTTGTCACAGTGACCGGTGCAGCTGCCACGCCAGGGTGCGTCACCAGGTGGGCGCTCCGGCTGAGCCTGCCGGCAGGCGACCGGCAGGTGACCGTCCGGGCGCCGGGCAGTTCCTTCGCACCCTGCGTAGGCGGGCAGCTGCGGCTGTCCCCTTTCTACCGGGAAGACACGCTGAAGCAATCCATCAGAGCCCTCAGCGGAACGGCGATCTCATCGCCGTTTCCCCTGGTGAAGCACGAAGGCTCGGTGGCATGCAAGCCGGCCGGTCTCCGGGCGGAAGCCGCCCACACCGTTTCCCGCCAGGCCGGCTCGCTCGTGGTGCTCCGGCTGCGTGCCAGCGGCGGCTCGTGCGTACTGGCCGAGGGCTGGCCGACGGTGCGGCTGCATGAGTCAGCCGGCGCAAGTCCGGTTGCGAAGGCATTCCCAGACACCGAGGCATTCAGTGCGACAACCAAGGTGGCACGGGCGTTGCGGCCAGGTGGCACCGCGTCGATTGCCCTGCTGGCCGCGGCGACAGGACGGGCAGCGTGCAGGCGGGTGAAGTCTGCGACGATCTACCCATCCCCGGTGGCCCTCGGCGCTGGCCTGACGGTGACGCTGGCCCGGCCGCTGAGCTTCTGCGGTGAGCCGCGGATCCTTCCCTACCTCCCAGCGAGCGGCAAGGCGGCACTGACCATCGCGAAAAATGCGCTTGCGGCAGCTGAATCAGGTACCACAGGGGTGCATCCGGCCGGGTGGTGGCACGGCACCGACAGCTCGTACCCGCATGCGTGCGGCACCAGCGTCCCCTATTACGAGCCGAAGGGCGACTGCAGCAACGGCACGGACGGTTATTACGGTGCGTACATCGGGGAAATCGGAACGTTTCAAAACTGGCAAGGCTGCGCTAGCGGCCTGAACTGGGTCCAGGGCAATTACAACGCCGCACAGGCCAATGCGGCCCACGGGCACGGCCTGGGTGCGGCCGGCTACTGGTTCGCGGCCGGCCCGGGCCGCGATCCCAATTACAACGGCACCACGTCGGAAGCGAATACCTGGGGCACTGACCAGGCGAAACGACTCTTCGCGGCCGACCTCGGCGATGGGTTCTATTTCCCCTATGTTGTCATGGACATCGAGAACAATGGTGCGCCGCCGGACCACAACGGGTGGAACACCGTCTGGAACGGGCCATGCGGCGGAAAAGTTGAAAGCAGCTTCATTTCCCAGAAAGTGGCCCGCGCGACGGTGCGGGGATTCTTGACCTACAGCTACGACAACACCGCCTACTTCCCCGCCGTCTACAGCGCTGGCGACGACTTCTACGGCTCGTGGACCGGAATCTTCGGCAGCGAGACGCTGCCTAACACGTCAGAGTGGACGCTCATCAACGAAACGAGCTCCGTCAGCAAGTTCCCGTCGCGGTGGTCGGTTAACGGCATGAACGCGCGCTTCTTCGGTGGCGCGCGGGCCAACTGCCAGCTGCTCTGGCAATGGTCCGGCGGCAACGGCGTGCTCAATAAGTATGGTGGCGATCTCGATCAGGTCGACGGGACTCACAACGGCGAATGCCTGGACTCGTGAGACGGGAGTTATCCGTACTCCACGGTCACCACAAGCTCCACGGTCACCACAAGGTCGGACCGGTCGCAACGACTCGAACCGGGTAGCCGGGGCAACAGGTCGGACCAGGTAGCACAGTTCGGCGGATAAGCGTGCGCCCGCCCTGCGCGGGACCGGTTCTTCCCGCCTGCATGCCATGTGCCGTCCCAGGACGAGATCGGTGCATGACTGCAACGGCGATCTGATCAAGGCAGCCGACGGCTCCGCGTAGTCGGCGATGGCGCTGACGGGTGCGAATGCGCCGGAAGTGGAACGCCTGCCCGGCGGGATCGCTCCCTCCGGGCAGGCGTTCCGTCCGCCCTGAACCGGCGTGGTCAGCTGGGGGAGGCGCGGGGAGTGTCCCGGGCCTCTGGCGTGGCGCCGGATGGCGAATAGGAGACGCGCGGGGCAGCACCCGGATATACGGGAGAAACGACGATGCTGTCCCCGGCGCATACTTGCGGGCCTGCCGGCGGCTGGCGCACAACCACTCTCCGCGCGCCCTGCGGTGGCGTGACCGCCCATCTAGGCGAGCCGCAGCCGCTGGCATTCGTGGGCGTGCCGATCAGCAAGGAGACTGCGGCACTGGCGCCCGGCCGCAGCAAGACGCGGGTGAGCGCGATGGACCATGCGCCGGTCGCGGTCCCATAACGGATGGGTACTGCGGTCGGCCCTGGCGTCGGCCCGAGGATGGCGACTTTCGGCCAGCCTTCGAGTGAGCATGCAGTGCCGCCCGCGTTGCGGAACACGATGATGGTGACAGATCCTGGCATTGTCCCGACGGTGGCCCCGGGCCCTCGGATGCGCAGGTCCTGTTCGGCGCACACAGGAATCGCCTTGGGCCGTGGGCTGACGGTGACGAGGGCCGGGCGCACCGCTGCGGGCGACGCGCAACTGCTCAGGACCGCGACGGCCGCCGCGCCGACGGCGGTGTTCCGGCCGACCGCGCTGCGCGCGAGCCGATTGATCACCCCCATGTCAGGCACGGCATCCGACTGCGCAGGCCATATGCGCGCGTCAAGCCGGCCGCGCACGTTTTGGTCAGGCATCCCGGCGGCCGCTGCCGGGTGTCACCGGCCATCTCACGCAAGCTCGTCGCAAAGGCGGAGAAGGCTTGGCGCGAGATATCGAGACGGTGCTTGTCGGGACGGTGCCCGTCGATAGCGGACGCGATCGCTAAGCACTTACCCGAGTTGGCCATCCGTCGTCGCCCTTTGCTACTAAGTGCTGCGGTTTTACCGTCAAGGTAAGCGTCGCCCGAAGCGGAACTCCATGCGCTCCGAGCCGCCACTACACCTGTTGAACCGGCCCAGGTTGAACCCGCCCAGGCCGGCTGGCCCGCGGTCCTTCGCGCACGCGTCCCGGCGGGCAACTACGCTAGCATGTGCCAGTCTCGCCATCGACGTCCCAACGGTGCAGGAGGGTCCAGGAGGGGTCTAAGCGAAGGGCGTCAGGTCCCGGGCGGAGCATGTCAACCGCCGCTGCGGCCGTCACCGTGCGACGCGCCTGTCGCCGGGGCGGACATCCGGGCGCGCCAGTCGTGTCGGATCGCTAACATCGGTGCTGTGGGCCGTATGTGCCCAATCCATCACCAGGTATCCAGGGAGTGTCGGTGTCTACCGTGCCGCAGTTGCGCATCACCCTCGCCGGAAGCGAGTTTGTGGTTGTGGCCGGCACGACCGCCGGTGCGGCGATCGCCATGGAACCTGCGGCAGGATCTGAAGTGGGTCAGATGTCCCACGCTGGCGGGACCGCCGCGGGATCGGCGGCTGTGATCGCCGCCAGGGTCAATGGTCAACTGCGCGACCTCGAATGGCCGCTCGCTGACGGCGACATCGTGGAGCCCGTCGCGATGGGCAGTGACGACGGCCGGGCTATCATGCGGCATTCGGCCGCGCACGTCATGGCACAGGCGGTCCAGGATCTCTTCCCGGAGGCAAAGCTCGGCATCGGGCCGCCGATCGAGAACGGCTTCTACTACGACTTCGATGTGAGCCGCCCGTTCACCCCCGATGACCTGGCCAAGATCGAGCGCCGGATGCAGCAGATCATCAAGCAGGGCCAGCTTTTCTCCCGCCGCGTGGTAACCGACGAAGATGCGCGCAAGGAGCTGGCCAGCGAGCCGTACAAGCTGGAGCTTATCGGCCTCAAGGGCGGTGCTTCGACGACCAATCCGGACACCGCCGCCAGCACCGGCACCGCACCCGACGGGGCCTCGGTCGAGATCGACAGCGCCGCGGACGGGGAACTCACGATCTACGACAACCTCGATGCCGTCACCCGTAGCCTGCGGTGGAAGGACCTGTGCCGTGGGCCCCACCTCCCGACTACGCGGCAGATTCCCGCTCTCAAGGTGATGCGCAGCGGCGGCGCGTACTGGCGCGGCAGCGAGAAGAACCCGCAGCTGCAGCGGATCTACGGGACGGCGTGGGAGTCCAGGGACGCGCTCGCCGAGCACCTCAGGCTGCTCGCTGAGGCCGAGCGGCGTGATCACCGGCGGCTCGGCGCGGAGCTCGACCTGTTCTCCTTTCCGCCCGAGATCGGCGGCGGCCTCCCGGTGTTTCACCCAAGGGGCGGCATCGTCCGCAAGGTCATGGAGGACTACTCGCGGCAGCGGCACGCCGAGGCAGGCTACGAGTTCGTCAATACCCCACATATCGCTAAGTCGACATTGTTCGAGATTTCCGGGCACCTGGGGTGGTACGCGGACGCGATGTACCCGCCCATGGAGATGGAAGGCGCCAAGTACTACCCGAAACCGATGAACTGCCCGTTCCACATTCTTATCTACCGTTCGCGGGGAAGATCCTACCGGGAGCTCCCGGTGCGGTTGTTCGAGTTCGGCACTGTTTACCGGTTCGAGAAGTCGGGTGTCCTGCACGGCCTGACCAGGGTGCGCGGTCTCACCCAGGATGACGCGCACATCTTCTGCGCCTGGGAGCAGATGCCCGGCGAACTCACGTCGCTGCTGAAGTTCGTGGTCGACCTGCTGCGCGACTTCGGGCTCACCGATTTCGAGGCCGAGCTTTCCACCCGCCCGGAGAAGTTTGTCGGCAAGCCGGAGCAGTGGGTGGAGGCGGAGGCGGCGCTGAAGCAGGCGCTCGACGCGTCCGGGCTGCCGTATGTGATCGCCGAGGGGGAGGGCGCGTTCTACGCGCCCAAGATCGACGTGCACGTCCGGGACGCCATCGGCCGTCGCTGGCAACTTTCCACGCTCCAGGTCGACCTGCAGCTTCCGTCCCGCTTCGAGCTCGAGTACCAGGCCGCGGACGGCTCGAGGCCCACGCCGTGCATGATCCACCGGGCGCTCTTCGGCTCGGTGGAGCGGTTCTTCGGCATCCTCCTTGAGCACTACGCAGGCGCTCTCCCGCCCTGGCTGTCACCCGTGCAGGTGGTGGGGATCCCGATCGCGGACGCTCACGTGCCCTACCTATCGAGCGTCGCGGGGGCCCTGCGGGAGCGGGGAATCCGTGCCGAGGTGGACGATGGCGATGACCGGATGCAAAAGAAGATCCGCAACGCGCAGCGGCAGAAGGTGCCGTTCATGTTGCTGGCCGGCGACGCGGACGTGGCCGCGGCTGCTGTGTCGTTCCGCTACCGCGACGGATCGCAGCGTAACGGCGTCCCGGTGAGCGAGGCCCTCGACGAGATCGTCCAGGCCGTCGCGGACCGTATCCAGATCTGACCATGAGCCGCAGACGACTGGCGGGCCGCCCGGGTCGGCGGCAGACCCCCGGTTCGGGAGCATTGCCCGCGGTGGCGACCTGTTTATGCGTGGATTTGCCGCAGTCTGTCGCGGCCGGGTAGCGGATGGGGGAGTGGCCGCGCCCCTATGCTGCATCCATGCCGAACCCTGACTCGCCGGTACCGCGGATACCCGGCAGTGGCCCGGGCGGAGCGCCGGAGCCGGGACCCGTGGCGCCCAAGGACGGACCTCTGATCGAGGACGGGGCAGGAGATCCCGACGACTTCAAGCGGCTGTGGACGCCACACCGGATGGCCTACATTCGCGGCGAGAACAAACCTGGCGGGCTGGGGGCAGCGGGGCAGTGCCCGTTCTGCCGCGTCCCTGGGCTTCCCGACTCCGAAGGGCTCTTGGTCGCGCGCGGCCAGACCGTGTTCACGGTGCTGAACCTCTATCCGTATAACAGCGGCCACCTGCTGGTGTGCCCGTACCGGCATGCCGCTGATTACACCGAGCTTGACCAGACAGAAACGACCGAGCTTGCAGATCACACCAAGCGGGCGCTTCGGGCGCTGCGCGATGCCACCGGCGCGCAGGGATTCAACGTCGGCATGAATCTCGGTGGGGCAGCGGGTGCCGGTATCGCCGCGCACCTGCACCAGCACGTCGTGCCCCGATGGGGTGGCGACACCAACTTCATGCCCGTCGTCGGGCACACACGGGTGCTTCCGCAACTGCTACGCGACACCCGCAAGCTCATCGCCGAGGTTTGGCCCGCAGACTGACCGCAGCTAGGGCATGTCCCGTGGATCTTTGGCGGCGCGGATCGGCGCCCAGAACGACGACCGGCGGCGTTGCCGTCGCCGCCGATAACTCCACTATCGGCTCCCCCTCCGCCTTGCCGGTCGCCGTCTGGATCACTGCCCGCATCCACCAAGATCCACGGGACGCGCCCTGCGGCCTGCTCACCCCTGGCCACGTCGGCTAGCGGGCCCCTCGGCGGTGGCAGGCCCGTCGGGGGGTCGCTCAGCTGTTCTTGGCCGCACTCACAACCTTGTCGGTCAGATGCGATGGCAGCGGCTCGTGCCGAAGGTATGACCGGGTGAAGCTGCCGGTGCCCTGTGACATCGAGCGCAGGTCGATGGCGTAGCGGGTGATCTCGAGTTCTGGGATCTCGGACTTGACGAGCGTCCGCCCACCGGCCACGGACTCGGTGCCGAGCACCCGCCCCCGCCGCGACGACAAGTCGGACATGACCGCGCCAACGTAGTCGTCGGGGACCAGCACGGACACCTCGTCGACAGGTTCGAGCAGCAGGACGCCCGCCTTGTCAGCCGCGTCCTTGAGCGCCATCTTGCCCGCCTTCTGGAACGCCATGTCGGACGAGTCCACCGAGTGTGCCTTGCCGTCGAACAGCGTGACCCTGATGTCCTCCATCGGGTAGCCGGCCACCGCACCGAGCTCCATCTGAGCCCGGACGCCCTTCTCGACAGACGGGATGAACTGCCGTGGCACGACGCCGCCGACAATCTTGTCCACGAACTCGAAACCGGCACCGGATGGCCTGGGCTCGATCTCGATGTGGCAGATCCCGTACTCGCCGTGGCCGCCTGTCTGCTTCACGTTCCTGCCGAGACCATGGGCCTTGCCCGCGACCGTCTCTCGCAGCGGCACCCGTAGATCGACGGTCTCCACCTCGACGCCGTACTTGTGCGCCAGCCGGTCGAGGAGCACGTCGGCATGTGCCTCGCCCATGCACCATAGGACGAGCTGGCGGGTCTCGGCGTTCATCTCCATGCGCAACGTCGGGTCTTCGGCTACCAGCCGGGCCAGCGCCTGCGACATCTTGTCCTCGTCCGCCTTGGACCTGGCCTTGATCGCGACGGGCAGCAGCGGTTCCGGCATCGACCACGGCTCCATCAGCAGCGGCCGGTCCTTTTCGGACAGTGTGTCACCGGTCTCAGCGGAACTGAGCTTCGCGATCGCGCAGATGTCGCCCGCGACGCAGTGTGCGACGGTCCGCTGATGTTTCCCTAGTGGTGAGGTGAGGGCACCGACCCGTTCGTCCGCGTCGTGGTCGGCGTGCCCCCGATCGGCCATCCCGTGGCCGGAGACATGCAGCACGACGTCGGGCCGGAGAGTCCCGGAGAACACGCGGGCCAGGCTGATGCGGCCGACATAGGGATCGGATGTGGTCTTGATGACCTCAGCGAGCAGCGGGCCCCTCGGGTCGCAGCGCAGCCCGTTCACCGGCGCGCCATCTACCGTGGTGACGGCGGCCATCGTGTGCTCGGCCGGCGAGGGGAACGCCTGCGTCATGACCTCGAGCAACTCGGCCATTCCGATCCCGTGCGGGGCCGATGCGGCGAGTACGGGATAGAAGCTGCCCCTGGCGACGGCTTTCTCGAGATCCTCGATGAGGACCTTGGCGTCGATCTCCTCACCGGACAGGTACCTGTCCATGAGGCCCTCGTCCTCGCTTTCCTGGATGATGCCCTCGATGAGGGCGCCGCGCAGTTCCTCGAACTGCGGCAGGTCACCAGGATCTGGGTCCGTTTCCGTGCGGGTGCCGCTCGAGTAGTCATAGAGCTTCTGTGAGAGCAGGCCAACCAGACCCCGCACGCCGCCTTGCTCGCCAGCCACGGGGAGGTACAGGGGTGCGACGCCGTCCCCGAACGCGTCCTGGCAGATCGACAGCACCTCTTCGAAGTCCGCGCGCTGATGATCCACCTTAGTGATGATCACCGCACGGGGCATGCCCACCGCCGCGCATTCGTCCCATAGCATGCGGGTAAGCCCGTCCACGCCCCCCGCCGCGGACACGGCGAAAAGCGCGGCATCAGCCGCGCGGAGCCCGGCGCGAAGGTCACCAACGTAGTCGGCGTATCCTGGCGTGTCGAGAAGGTTGATCTTGATGTCCGCATGCGTCACAGGTGCGAGCGTGAGGTTCACAGAACGCTGCTGCCGGACCTCCACCTCGTCGAAGTCGCTTACGGTGCTGCCGTCCTCGACGCGCCCAGGACGCTGGATCGTTCCGGTGAACGCGAGCAGCGCCTCCACCAAGGTCGTCTTGCCCGCCCCCGAGTGGCCGACGAGCACGACGTTCCGTACGCCGTCGGGCCCGTCGGCCACTGGTGCCCTGCCCGCGGCTCCCGCGGTTCCTGCCTTGTCCGCCACCCCCACCGCCTCCTGCCGGGTTGTGTCTCGTTCACCTTCCGGTGTCTTCAGCCTTTACCTGCGGGCGCCGTTACCACAACCCCTCACCCCGAATCACCCGGCGCGTCCGGATCGCGCCTGCCCATTGCCGGGCTCCCTGACCGAATTGGCGCGGCGGCGAAGGCACTAAGATCGGACGGCCATGCTCAACGTCCTGCGACCCCTTCTCGACCGGGTACTCATCCCGATCGGACGTGCGCTTGCCCGGACCGGCGTCACGCCCAACGAGATCACCGTGGTTGGCACGATTGGCGTCACCTGCGGCGCGCTGGCCCTCTTCCCGGCCGGCCACCTATTCGCTGGCACGATTGTGTGCACGGCATTCGTCCTCACTGACATGCTGGACGGCGCGGTCGCCCGGGTAACGGGGAGCACCGGGGCGTGGGGCGCGTTCCTCGATTCCACCATGGACCGCATCGCCGATGCCGCGATCTTCTCCGGTCTTGTGCTGTGGTTCTTCGCTGGCGGCCGCAGCAGGCTGCTCGCGGGTGTCGCTCTGTTCTGCCTGGTGGCGAGCGTGCTGGTGTCATATGCGAAGGCGCGCGCCGAAGGCCTGGGCCTTAGCTGCGGAATGGGCATAGCAGAGCGACCCGAGCGGCTACTTGCCTGCCTGGTCTCAACCGGGCTGGCCGGCCTCGGCGTCCCGTATGTGCTCGCGGCCGGCCTGTGGCTGATCGCCGCGGCGAGCGTGGTCACCTTCGGGCAGCGGGTGCTTGATGTCCGCCGCGGTGCGCTCGCGGCGCCGCCGACATAACTGAGGGAGAAAGGTGTGCAAGCGCTGAGGGACCGGCTGACGTCGGCCGGTTATGCATTCGGCTGGACCGTGGTCAGAAAGTTGCCTGAGGCGTGGGCACGGGGCATTTTCATGCTTGTTGCGGAGGTCGCCTGGCGGCGCCAGGGCAGGGGCGTGCAGCAGCTTGAGGCAAATCTGCGCCGGGTCATCGGGCCCGATGCGACGGGCACCCAGCTGCGCCAGGTGTCTCGTGCGGGCATGCGATCGTACCTGCGGTACTGGCTTGAGGTATTCCGGTTCCAGGCGATACCTCGAGAGACCATCCTCAGCCAGATGCGCGCGACAGGTGCGGAGAAGACGGCATTCGCCTTCATGGCAGCCGGCCGCGGTGTGATCTTCGCTCTCCCGCACATGGGCAACTGGGAGCAGGCGGGCGCATGGATTATCCTCCGCGGCGCGGGTTCCTTCACGACCGTCGCTGAACGGCTGCGCCCCGAGAGACTATTCGATAGGTTCGTCGCGTTCCGGGAGAGCCTGGGCATGGAGGTCCTGCCGCTGACCGGGGGCACCCGAAGCGTGTTCGGTGTGCTGGCGCAGCGGCTGCGCGCGGGCCGCTTGGTCTGCCTGCCGTGCGATCGCGACCTGACCGCGAGCGGCGTCGAGGTGACGTTCTTCGGCGAGGCCGCCCGGATGGCCGCGGGTCCGGCTGCGCTCGCCGTGCAGACCGGGGCGGCTCTGATGCCGGTGACGCTCTGGTATGAGGGCGAGTACTGGCACGCGCACATTTACGACGAACTCCCTGTGCCGGCGGAGGGAACGAGGAAAGAGAAGGTCGCCGCCATGACCCAGCAGATGGCGGGCCTGTTCGAGTCGGGTATCCGCGAGCACCCGGCGGACTGGCACATGCTGCAGAAGGTGTTCGTCGCCGATCTCGACCCGGACAGGCTCGCGGCGGTCACGGCCAAGGCGCTGCCGGCGGAAGGCACCGACAGCGCGGAAAGCGCGGGCGCTATGGAAAGCACTGCCCACGCCGTAACCGTCAGCGACGCCCGGCCGGGCCCCGATGGCGCCAGCGGGGCCGGCAGCACGGGAAGCGCGGACCCGTGAAGGTAGGCATCGTCTGCCCATACACCTGGGAGGTCCCTGGCGGCGTGCAGGCACACGTCCGTGACCTTGCCGAGGCGCTGCAGGGCCTCGGCCACGAGGTATCGGTGATCACGCCCGCCGACGACGACACCCCGCTCCCGCCCTATGTGGTCTCCGCCGGGCGGGCCATGCCCGTTCCTTACAACGGGTCGGTGGCGCGTCTGGCGTTCGGCTTCGTGTCCGCGAGCCGGGTCCGCCGCTGGGTCCGCGACGGCGGCTTCGACATCCTGCACGTACACGAGCCCGTCGCGCCGAGTTTGTCGCTCCTTGCCTGCTGGGTCGCATCAGGCGCGATCGTGGCCACCTTCCACACCGCCATGGTGCGGTCCCGCGCCCTGCATGCCGCCTACCCGGTCCTGCAGTCGGCGCTCGAGAAGATCAGCGCGAGGATCGCGGTCTCCGAGGCGGCGCGCAAGAGGCTGGTCGAGCACTTGGGCGGCGACGCTGTGATGATCCCGAACGGGGTTGCAGTCCACAGGTATGCCAATGCGGCACCGCTGCCCGGCTGGCCTGGCGATGGCGGCGTGATCGGCTTCCTCGGCCGGATGGACGAGCCCCGCAAGGGCCTGCAGGTCCTGCTCGACGGCTTCCGGCTGCTTGCCGCCGAGCGGCCGGCGTTGCGGCTGCTCGTCGCCGGGCCTGGCGACGAGGACGAAGCGCTCGGCAAGGTCCCGCCTGCACTGCGTGACCGGGTCGTGCTGCTCGGGCAGGTCAGCGAGGACGTGAAGGCTCGCGTGTACCGTTCGGTCGACGTCTTCTGCGCACCCAACACCGGCGGCGAAAGCTTCGGCATCGTCCTCGCCGAGGCCATGGCGGCAGGCGCCGCGATCGCGGCGAGTGACCTGGACGCGTTCCACCGGGTGTTGCGTGGTGGCCAGGCTGGTGAGCTTTTCGAGACAGGGAACCCCGCGGACCTGGCCAGGGCGGCTGGGAAGCTGCTCGATGACCCGGGACGGCGGGCCTCGGTGTCGCGCGCGGCGACGATGGCTGTACGTTCTTACGACTGGTCGGTGGTTGCGCGCGACGTGGTGCGCGTCTATGAGACCGTGGTGCCCCGCGCCGACCGCGTCGTGGTCGCGCGCTGAGTGGACCCACGCGCGCGACGTCTTCTCCCACCGGGCGGGCTGTTTCACAACTGAATAGGCGTCTGCGATTTTCACAACCTGAATGAGCGTCGCAGCTTGCGAGATGCCGCCAAGCTGGCGGCGGACCTGTCGGCATCGGCGCAGTTCACGGGATTTCGAACGAGCCCTCCGGGGCGAGCCTGAAAAGATCAATCTCACGATGCGAGAGCCCGGCTCAGATTCTGCAACAGCCCCGGGTACCGCTGAAGGACACCGATGGATGGCGTACTGACCTATGTGGCGATCATCGTCGCGGTCGCCGTGCTCGTCGGCTTCTACGTGTCCTGGCGCGCGACCAGGCTCGACCGCCTGAATGCCCGCGCCGAGGCTGCCCGCGCCACCCTGGACGCGGCCCTGGCCAGGCGCAGCGCCGTGGCGCTTGAGCTCGCCTCGTCCGGGTTGCTCGATCCGGCGACGAGCATGCTCATCGCCTGGGCGGCCCATGATGCGAGGGCCGCTGGCCAGCTCGCGTCCCTGACGGCGGTCGGCGGGGAGGCGCAGCCACGTGAGCTGGCGGAGAGCGATCTTTCCCGCGCGCTTCGCGCGGCATTCGGCCAGCCGGGCTTCCGCGAATCGCTGACCGGCAATGGCGGCGCGGATGAGTTGCTCGCCGAGATTGAGGCCGCGGGGCACCAGGTCTTTCTCGCGCGCAAGTTCTACAACGACGCGGTAGCGGCAACGCTGGCGGCGCGCCGCCGCCGCCTGGTGCGGCTGCTGCGCCTAGCCGGGGGGGCGCCGGTACCGGTGTTCTTCGAGATCGACGACGCGCCGCCGCCGGGTGGAGACGGAAGCGACGGCGCGGACATGCCCCGCCTCACCGGATGAAGCCGTGCTTCATGATCGCGGTAACTTTCCTGAAGCATTTTCAAAATGGTGACCGCGATGGCGAAAACGGGGCCGGGACCGGCGGTTCAGAAGGCGATCCGCCAGAAGCTGTCCGTCCGCAACGCGCACCTGGTCGAGGCGAACCTCCGCACGCTCGACCGCGGCTACCGTGAGCTGCGGTACGGCCACTTGGTGCGTGCCGCGGCGGGTAGTGGCCATTGGGCCCGGTAGGCAGCAGCGAATACGATAGAAGTACCGGCAGGAGCAGTGCGGTGGCGCAGGCCGCGACGCTTGCGCCGGATCCGGCAGACGCAATAGGTCTGCAGACGCCCCCAAGGTTTCTGTCCCACGCGCTGCAGAGTCCTTTGCAGCGACACAGACGACATAGTTGTCCATTACCGTGTGAGGTCCCGATTGTCCGCCAGCACCGCCAGCCCAGCCGCTGCCAGTCCCGCCGCTGCCAGCACGGCCACTGCCAGCACGGCCGCTGCCAGCACGGCCGCTGCCAGCGCCGCTGATGTCAGCGCGAGCCCCGAGACAGGCACCGCAAGGGTCAAGCGGGGCATGGCCGACATGCTCAAGGGCGGCGTGATCATGGACGTTGTCACGCCAGCCCATGCCAAGATCGCTGAGGATTCGGGCGCGGTAGCGGTCATGGCGCTGGAGCGGGTACCCGCCGACATTCGCCTGCAGGGCGGTGTCGCCCGGATGAGCGACCCGGACATGATAGACGGAATCATCAGCGCGGTTTCCATCCCGGTGATGGCCAAGTGCCGTATCGGTCACTTCGCCGAGGCCCAGGTGCTGCAGGCGATCGGGGTCGACTACATCGATGAGTCCGAGGTCCTTACCCCGGCGGACGAGCGGCACCACGTCGACAAGTGGAAGTTCACGGTGCCCTTCGTGTGCGGCGCCACCAATCTTGGTGAGGCGCTGCGCAGGATCTCCGAGGGTGCCGCGATGATCAGGTCCAAGGGCGAGGCGGGCACCGGCAACGTGGTCGAGGCGACCCGCCACATGCGCCAGATAACGTCGGAGATCCGCCGTCTCACCACCCTTTCCACCGAGGAGCTCTACGCGGCGGCCAAGGATCTTGGCGCACCTCACGACCTGGTCGAAGAGGTCGCCAGGGCCGGCCGGCTGCCCGTCGTGCTCTTCACTGCAGGCGGCATCGCCACGCCCGCGGACGCGGCGATGATGATGCAACTCGGCGCGGAGGGCGTCTTCGTCGGGTCGGGCATCTTCAAGTCCGGTGACCCGGCCAGGCGCGCGGCGGCTATCGTCAAGGCGACCACCTTCCACGACGACCCCGACGTGATCGCCAAGGTGTCACGCGGACTTGGCGAGGCTATGGTCGGCATCAACCTCGACGGCCTCCCTGCTGAGCAGCACTACGCGGGCCGTGGCTGGTAGCCGGCGACCTTGATCGGAGGCGCGTGAGCGCGGGGCCGCGCCCGCCGCGCCGGTACACAGTGATCGAGGCTCCAGGGTCCCGGTCCAGGGCCCCTGCTCGAAGGGGTCCGAGCTCCAGGGTCCGGGGTCCCGGTCCAGGCCCTAGCTCCAGGTTCCAGGGTCCCGGTCCGGGCCCCAGCTCCAGGGTCCCGGTCCGGGGGCCCAATGCTCCACGAGGCCGCAGCGTCCAGGTAGGAGGGTTGCCCGTGTCCACGAGTCCGGTCATCGGCGTGCTCGCCCTGCAGGGAGACGTACGCGAGCACGTGCGCGCGTTGAGCTCAGCTGGTGCCCAGCCCGCCGCGATCAGGCGGCCGGAGGAACTCGACGCGGTCGACGGCCTGGTCATCCCCGGCGGCGAGTCCACCACGATATGGAAGCTGGCCACCGCGTTCGAGTTGATGGAGCCGGTGCGCAAGCGGATCGCGGCGGGGATGCCCGCGTTCGGCTCCTGCGCCGGGATGATCATGCTAGCGGACCGGCTGCTCGACAGTGCCCTCAGCCAGCAGACGTTCGGCGGGATCGACATGACCGTGCGGCGGAACGCGTTCGGGCGCCAGGTGGATTCGTTCGAGACAGAGCTGGACATACGGGGCATCGGTGGCCCCAGGCTTCGCGCGGTCTTCATCCGCGCGCCCTGGGTGGAGTCGACAGGTCCGGCCGTCGAGATCCTCAGCCGGGACAGCTCCACCGGTAGAATCGTGGCCGTCCGGCACGGGCCGCTGCTGGCCACCGCGTTCCACCCGGAGCTCACCGCGGACGACCGCGTTCACCGGCTCTTTGCCGACATCGTGAAGGGAAGATCATGAGCGGCCACTCCAAGTGGGCCACCACCAAGCACAAGAAGGCGGTCGTCGACGCGAGGCGCGGCAAGCTCTTCGCAAAGCTGATCAAGAACGTGGAGGTCGCGGCCAGGACCGGCGGTGGTGACCCGGCGGGTAACCCGACGCTTTTCGACGCCATCCAGAAGGCGAAGAAGAGCTCCGTTCCGAACGACAACATCGACCGTGCCGTGCGCCGTGGCGCCGGCCTCGAAGCCGGCGGTGCCGCCTACGAGACCATCACGTACGAGGGATACGCGCCAGGCGGCGTCGCGGTGCTCGTCGAGTGCTTGACCGACAACCGTAACCGCGCCGCGTCGGATGTGCGCACGGCGTTCAGCCGCAACGGCGGCTCCATGGCCGGCCCGGGGTCCGTGTCCTATTTGTTCCACCGCAAGGGCATGGTCATCGTGCCCAAGGCAGGCGGGCTCACCGACGATGATGTCGTGGCCGCTGTGCTCGACGCGGGCGCCGAGGAGGTTGCGGACCTCGGCGAGTCGTTCGAGGTGGTGAGCGACGCCGCCGACCTGGTCCGGGTGCGTACCGCGCTGCAGCAGGCCGGGATCGACTACGACTCCGCAGAGGCCGCCTTCCTGCCCACCATGGAGATCCCGCTCGACGAGGAGAACGCCAAGAAGGTGTTCAGGCTGATCGACGTCCTCGAGGACTCGGATGACGTGCAGAACGTCTACGCCAACTACTCGGTCAGCGACGAGGTCATGGAGAAGGTTGGCTGATCGGGTAGCTGACCGGACGTGGCAGCTACCAGGCAAATCTGGTCGTTGCTTGCCTCGTCCTGTTCGGTCGCGCGCACCGTGCGGACGCGGGTCAGTCCCGCGGAGCCGTTCGGGATCTTGATGAGAGAACCCGACACAGTGCTCAGCAGCGTCCATCGATGGATGCTGCGGGTGGTGGACGCACCCGCCGCGGTAGCTGGCCGCGGTTTCCCCGCTGGGCTCGAGGTCGCCGTGCCGCTATCGCTGAGCGATGCGGCCCGCCCGGGCAACCACGGGAACTGGACGCTGGCGGTGAGCGGCGGCAAGGGAACACTCGAACGTTCCCAACCGGCTGCCGCGCAGCCGCTCACCCTCGACGCGCGCGGTTTCGCGGCGCTATACGCCGGCACGACGCTGCCGATTTTGCGTCGCAGTGGGCTGGCTGGCGGGGGAGACTCAGACGGTGACGCGCTTTTCGACGCCGTGTTCGCCGCGCAGCCGTTCTGCCCGGATACGTTCCAACGGGACTTCGCCGCAGCCCAACGAGCCACGCCAGGTCAACGCTGGCCCGTCATCCGCTGGCGCTGCCCGGCTGTCGTCATTGCGCTGCTGCCCGGTCCGATCGCGACCGCGTCAGCGACACGCCGGGCGCGCTCCGGCCTCTTGGCTGGTCTGCCAGGTAGCGTTCCTGCCGAACACGTGTTCGCTAGCGATCAGGGTGGTGGCGGCCATGCGGGTGTTCGGGGTCGACCCGGGGCTGACCCGCTGCGGGCTCGGTGTGGTCGATGGCACACCCGGGCTGCCGCTCTCGCTGGCAGGCGCGGGCGTTGCGCGCACTCCGGCCGGCGACGGGGTGGCGGCCCGGTTGCTCGCGCTCGACCGGGAGATCGGGGAGTGGCTGGACAGGTACCGCCCCGACGCGGTTGCCGTGGAGCGGGTGTTCAGCCAGCACAACCTGCGCACGGTGATGGGCACCGCGCAGGCGGGCGCGGTAGCGATCGTGTGCGCGGCGCGGCGCGGTATCCCGGTGGCGCTGCACACGCCAAGCGAGGCGAAGGCCGCGGTCACGGGGAACGGTCGCGCGGACAAGGCGCAGGTGGCGGCCATGGTGACCCGGCTGCTCCGGCTCGCAGACCCGCCGCGGCCCGCCGATACAACAGACGCGCTCGCGCTTGCCATCTGCCATCTGTGGCGCGGCGCCTCCGCGCAGCGGCTCGCACACGCCGTGGCGGCCCAGACAGCGGCCCAGACAGCGGCCCAGACAGCGGCCGAGGCAGCGGCCCAGGCAGCGGCCCAGACAGCGGCCCAGACAGCGGCCCAGACAGCGGCCCAGACAGCGGCCCAGACAGCGGCCGAGGCAGCGGCCCAGGCAGCGGCCCAGACAGCGGCACAGACAGGGGCACAGACAGGGGCACAGACAGCGGCACAGACAGCAGGGGCACAGACAGCGGCCCAGACAGCGGAGAGCGGCGCGCCATTGGGTGCCGCGGGCCGTCCGCGCGAAGGCGTCGTGTCCCCCCGGGCGCGCTCAGCAGGAGGTGCAAGGTGATCTCCCACCTGGATGGCAAGGTATCCTCGGTGGCCCCGGACGGCGCCGTCGTCGACGTCGGCGGGGTCGGCCTGGCGGTGCAGTGCACCCCGACGACCCTGGCCAGGTTGCGGCCGGGTGAACGGGCCCGCGTGCCGACGTCACTGGTGGTGCGGGAAGACGCGCTGACCCTGTACGGGTTCGCCGACGAGGACGAGCGGACGGTATTCGAATTGCTGCAGACCGCGAGCGGAGTCGGGCCGCGGCTAGCGCTTGCCATGCTCGCCGTGCACAGCCCGGACGCGCTGCGCCGTGCGGTCGCGACCGAAGACCTCGCTGCGCTGATGATGGTGCCCGGCGTTGGCAAGAAGGGGGCGCAGCGGATCGTCCTCGAGCTCGCCGGCCGGCTCGGCACGGCAGGGACTGACCTGGGCAACGGCGCCGTCGGCGCGGCCGCCGCGGGTAGTGCGGCACTCGCGGGCGGCGGCAGGCCAGGCGTCTGGCGCGACCAGCTGCACGCCGGGCTGACCGGACTCGGCTGGTCGCCACGTGAGGCCGAGCAGGCGGTCGCCGCGGTGGAACCCGAGCTGACAGCGATGGCGGCGGCCTCGGGGAGCCAGCAGCCCGTTGACATGGCGGTGGCGTTGCGTGCTGCCCTGCGGCAGCTGGGGCGCGCGTGAGCGCCGCAACCGGCCGCGGCGCGGATGGTGCCGCAGCCACAGCCGCACTCAAGGCCACAGACGAGGCCACAGCCAAAGTCGCGGACAAGGCCGCAGCCAAGGCCGCAGCCAAGGCCGCAGACAGGGCCGGCGATAGTGGCGGCGAGGACCGCGTCGTGTCGCCACTCGCCGACGCGGACGAGCGTGCCATCGAGGGCGCGCTGCGCCCGAAGCGGCTCGATGAGTTCATCGGGCAGGCGCGCGTGCGCGAGCAACTGACGCTTGTGCTCCGTGGCGCGCAGCGGCGCGGCAGGGTGCCTGATCACGTGCTGCTATCCGGCCCGCCCGGCATCGGCAAGACCACGATAGCGATGATCATCGCCGCCGAACTCGGGGCGCCGCTGCGGATCACCAGCGGCCCGGCGATCGAGCGCGCCGGGGACCTGGCCGCCGTGCTGTCCACGCTCGCCGTGGGTGAGGTTGTGTTTATCGACGAGATCCACCGGCTGGCCCGGCCCGCGGAGGAGATGCTGTACCTCGCGATGGAGGACTTCCGCGTCGACGTGGTGGTGGGAAAGGGCCCGGGTGCGACCGCGATCCCGCTGGACATCGCACCGTTCACCCTGGTGGGCGCCACCACGAGGGCCGGGTTGCTGCCGGCGCCGCTGCGGGACAGGTTCGGCTTCACCGCCCGGCTCGACTTTTACGAACCGGATGAACTGGAGATCATCGTCCGGCGCTCGGCCGGCCTGCTCGGCGTGCCACTGCGCGACGACGGCGGCACAGAGATCGCGCGGCGCTCACGGGGCACGCCGCGGATCGCCAACCGGCTGCTCCGCCGCGTGCGCGACTACGCGGAGGTCCGTGCCGACGGGGTGGTGAACAGGCCGACCGCGCGCGCCGCGCTCGAACTGTACGAGGTGGACGAGGAGGGGCTTGACCGGCTCGACCAGGCGGTCCTGCACGCACTGCTCCGGCGGTTCAACGGCGGGCCGGTCGGATTGTCCACGCTGGCAGTCGCGGTCGGCGAGGAGCCGGAGACCGTCGAAGTGGTTGCCGAGCCGTTTCTGGTCAGGGCCGGGCTGCTGGCCCGGACGCCGAGGGGGAGAATCGCGACCCCTGCCGCCTGGGCGCATCTGGGCCTCGTTCCCACCGCCGAGGCACCGCAATCTGGCGGCATTCCCTGGTCGGCATCGGCGGCGTCGTCGGCGTCGGCGGCGACCGTTGAACCGGTGCTCTTCGATTTCACGTCGGCGGACGACTGACGGATGTCTCACAGATCGTTGACATGCTCCGCAAACGCCAAAGATCCACCGGACACGCCCAGCCCGGCTCCGGACGCGCAGGCAGATCCGGGCACTGGCCCGGGCGCGGGAATCTCGAAGCAAAGATGCGCGTCAAAGCGCGCCCAGGACTTTCGGCGGGGACTGAAACCTCCGGTTGCCCGCACATGATCCGTAGCCGTGTTAACTTACCAGCAGTATGTGCAGAGAAATTAGCACGGAAAGGGATCATGGCCCGCCGGGTGCGAATCAGCGTTGGCCACGGCCTCGGTGCAGTCGCCCCAACGGACACGGCGTGGCTGTCTTTGGATGCGTTCCGGTCATCGGCACCCGGCTTCCTGAGTCGGCCGGGGATCACGCGGTACCACGCGTACCCTTGTGCAGCGCGCCACGGTCAGGGGTGCGAGACGATTGGATGTGGGAGGTCGTAGCCTGTTGGAGCGCCCCTTCATCCGTCGCTAAACTCCGACAGTTGGCCACCGGCTGTACCTTGGGCGCTAGAGCCCCCAGGCTACTGGGCGCGTGACCGCGTGCATTGAACCAATCTGGAAGGATGCCCCGCCGATGACCATACTAATCCCGGCGACGGCCCCGCTTGCGGCTGCGAAGTCGTCTTCGGGCTCGTCGTTCACGCTGATAATCATCCTCGTGCTGGTCTTCGGCCTCTTCTACTTCCTGATGATCAGACCGCAACGCAACCGCCAGCGCCAGGTCATGCAGGTACAGAACGCTGTCGTGCCTGGCCAGCGGGTCCGCACCACCTCTGGGATGTACGGTACCGTCACCGCGGTGGATGACGGCGACGTGGTGGTCGAGATAGCGGCAGGCGTGGAGGTCCGCTACCTGAAGCGGGCCATCATGGAGGTCTTGTCCGACGCGCCGGTGAACGGTACCGGCAGCACGGGCAGCACAACCGACGGCACGGGCAACGGCACGTTCCCGGCAGCGGGCGAGGCCGGGGCGCAAAGCACGCAATCGACGGCCGAAGCCGACGCGGCCCACGACGGCCAGGCGGCAGAGAAGTAGCAAACGCACACTAGACCGTAACGAGGACAGGCGAGAAGTGGCTCCCCCGAAGAGTAATGTTCCGAGGCCGGGACGCACCCTCGCCGTGCTGGCGGCGCTCATTGTCGTGCTCGTCATCGCGGTCGTGGGCAAGGACGCGTTCAGCCCGAGCCGCTGGCACAAGAGCTTCGCGGTCAAGCTCGGCCTTGACCTGAGCAGTGGCACAACCGTGACTCTGAAGGCGGTGACACCCAACGGTGGTGCGCCGCCGGCGGCGAACATGCAGAAGGCCCTGGAGATCATCCGCGAGCGGGTGAACGGCACTGGCGTCACCGAGGCGCAGGTGACCCAGGAGGGCAACGACATCATCACTGTCGCGGTCCCGGGCGCCGGCCAGCAAAAGGTGGTCAGCCTGGTCGGCAAGACCGCGCAACTACGGTTCCGCCAGGTACTGCTCCAGGCGTCGAATACGCCGGCCCAGTCCGCCGCGCCCACCCCGGCGCCGTCAGCCACCTCATCCGCTCCGACCCGGTCGCCGAGCACGTCTTCGCGGGTCAAGCCCTCGCCGGCCGGGTCGGCGCACGCTCTCGGCGGATTCGTCAAAGGGCCAGCGGCGGGCGGCGGCGCGCTGGATCGTGGTGCCGCTCGCCTGGCCGCCGCTTCCTCGCGCTCAGCCCCGCCGTCGGCCCAGGGTGCGCGTGCGACTGCGGCACCTTCCCCGTCGCCGACGGCTACCTCGCCGGCCGCGTCGCAGGGCGAATCCACCAGCGGTATCGATCCCCGAGTGCTTGCCCTGTTCAACAAGCTGGACTGCAGCAAGCCCAACTGGCAGCAGCAGGCCGGCTATAACCCGAACGCCGAGGACAACGCGAACTCCCAGATCGTCGCCTGCTTTTGGGACAATAAGACCAAATATCTGCTGGATGTGGCGAAGGTCGAGGGAACCGCCGTCACAGGCGCCTCGGCCGGCCTGCCCACCTCGGGCAACTCTGTCGGTACCCAATGGCAGGTCAACCTGACCTTCAACAGCACCGGCGCCCAGGAGTTCGGCAACCTGACGACGCAGATGTACAACTCCTACGGCACCAGCGCCAACAGCAGCGAGACCGCGTACGCGCGCGACCAGCTTGCGATCGTGCTCGACGGGGTGGTGATCTCGTCGCCGCAGATCAACCAGGGCCCCATTACCGGCGGCGACGCCCAGATATCGGGTAACTTCACCCAGAAGAGCGCGACCGACCTGGCCAACGTGCTGAAATACGGTGCGCTGCCGCTCAAGTTCACCACCCAGGCGGTGAATACCGTGTCGCCAACCCTGGGCCATGACCAGCTTGTCGGCGGCCTGATCGCAGCGGCGATCGGCATGGTACTCGTGATCCTCTACCTGCTGCTCTACTACCGTGGCCTCGGTCTGGTGGCCATCTCCAGCCTGGTCATCGCGGCGCTGCTCACCTACCTGTGCGTGCTCACGCTCGGCAGATACATGGGCTTCGCGCTGTCCCTGGCCGGGATCGCAGGTCTCATCGTGGCCATCGGTATCACCGCCGACTCGTTCGTGGTGTTCTTCGAACGCCTCCGTGACGAAGTGCGCGAGGGGAACACGCTGCGCTCCGCCGTGGAACGCGGCTGGAAGCGCGCGCGGCGCACGATCCTGGTGTCGGACACCGTGTCGTTTCTTGCCGCCGTGTTCCTCTACTACTTCGCGATCGGTGACGTCCGTGGTTTCGCATTCACCCTCGGGCTTACCACCGTCATCGACGTGGTCGTGGTCTTCCTGTTCACCAAGCCGATGATCACTCTGCTCGCGGGCACGCGGTTCTACGGCGGTGGTCACCCGCTCTCCGGGCTCGACCCGGCCAGGCTGGGCGCACGAACGTCTTGGCGAGCATCGCCGCGGACTGTGCCCTCCACCGCGGCGCCCGTCCGTACCTCCGGGGCGCCGCAACGTGACAATGGGCCGCCGCGAAGCGGCCAGGCGCCGAACCGGACCAGCCCGAAGGAGGCATGATGTCCCGCCTCGGTGACATTGGCGGCCGGCTTTACCGCGGCGAGGTCTCCTTCGACTTCATCGGCAAGAAGCGGGCCTTCTACCTGATCTCGGCCGCCGTGCTGCTGATCAGCGTGGCCGCGGTGCTGGTGCGCGGGCTCAATTACAGCGTCGAGTTCAAGGGCGGCTCCGTCTTCCAGTTCAGGGCCGCGGCCACCACGGTGAGTGAGGTGGCCGCCACCGCGAAGGCGGGCGGGGCTCCGGGCGACCCGATCGTGCAGCAGTTGACCGGCGGCGGCGTGCCGGGCTGGCAGGTGCAGACCGAGCCGTTGCCGAACCAGCAAGTGACGACCGTCGAGAACGCGCTCTCGTCGCGGTTTCACACGCAGGTCAGCGTCAACTCGGTGGGCCCGAGCTGGGGTAAGGACATCTCACAGAAGGCGCTGGAAGGACTGATCTTCTTCCTCGTCGCGATCGTGTTGTACCTGACGATCACGTTCGAGTGGAAGATGGCCATGTCGGCGATCATCAAGTTGTTGCACGACATCGTGATCGTTGTCGGTGTCTACGCGCTTGTCGGCTTCGAGGTATCACCCGCATCGGTGATCGGCCTGCTCACGATCCTCGGCTACTCGCTCTACGATACGGTCGTCGTGTTCGACAAGGTCCGGGAGAATACGGCCGGGTTGCTCGGCGGCGCAAGGATGACCTACAGCCAGTCCGCCAACCTCGCGGTCAACCAGACGCTGGTCCGCTCGATCAATACGGCGATCGTCGGGTTGCTGCCCGTGGCTGCGATCCTGTTCGTCGGGGCCGGGCTGCTCGGTGCGGGCACCCTGAAAGACCTCGCGCTCGTGCTGTTCGTTGGCATGCTCGTCGGCACGTACTCGTCCATCTGCATCGCCACGCCGATCCTCGCGACGCTGAAGGAACGTGAGCCGCAGTACCAGGCGCTGGCCCGGCGGGTGGCAGCCCGGGAGTCCGGTGCGCGTGCTGAGCGGCGGCAGGCAAAGAAGGCGAAGGCCGGGGTCGCGGCTACCACCGTCGCCGCAATCGTCGCCGAAGACCCGGGCGATTCGGACACCGTCCGCCAGGGCGACGATAACGACCCGCCGATCGGGTCGGCGGCGGCCGCCAAGGCCGCGGCGGCCGGTGTGTCGGCGCCCGGCGCCGCGCCGCGCAATCCGCAGCAGGGCGAGGGCCAGCGCAGGGGAGGTCAGCGCCAGCAGCCGAGGCGATCGAGCGCGGCCAAACGACGGCCCAGCGGTAAGAAGAAGAGGTAGTCCCCTGCCCGAAGACGCAGCGGAAAGCCCGCTAAGTGACCTGATCAGGGCCCGGATCCGTGATGTGCCCGATTTCCCGAGTCCCGGCATCGTCTTCAAGGACATCACGCCGCTGCTCGCCGATCCGGCCCTGTTCGGCGCGGTTATCACCGCTCTGGCGACCGGGCACGACCGGGTGGACAAGGTGGCGGGAATCGAGGCACGCGGCTTCATCCTGGCTGCGCCGGTCGCGTGCCGGCTTGGCGCTGGTTTCGTCCCCGTGCGCAAGCAGGGCAAACTCCCCGCGGCGACCCACGGGCAGACCTACCAGCTCGAGTACGGCACCGCGACTGTGGAGGTGCACGCGGACGCGTTCGCGCCGGGTGACCGCGTGCTCGTCGTGGACGACGTGCTCGCCACCGGCGGCACCGCGCGGGCGACAGCGAATCTCATCCGCCGCTCAGGCGCCCATGTCACCGCTGTCGCGGTGCTGCTCGAACTCGGCTTCCTGAGCGGCAGGGACGGCCTCGCCGACCTGCACCTGCGGCCGCTGCTCGTGATGTGACCGGCTACCGCCCGGGGCGGCGCCTGCCCGAGCGCCCACGGGCGCGGCGGCCCGGCTCAACGGGAATCCGGTGCTGCCATGCTGTTGTTCTCCGAACCATGCGCTCGCAGCGCTGTCGGCGGGTGGCGGTGATCCCGTTGGTGCGCCGTCGGACCGGCTATGGCGCCGCGACCTGGCACCTCCCGAGTCCTCCCCCGATAAACTGGGTGTTTCTGTAAACGTGAGGAGTACGGGTGTCCGGTGACGTTGTGGCAACCGGCACGACTGGTGCCGACGGCACCGCGACCGGGATTGCGTGCTCCGGACTGATAATCCGCGAGACTGCGGGCCATTGGCGTTGGAGGTGCCTAAACACAGTGCGGCGGCAGGGTCTGGCTGGTCCACGCCCGGGAACTGCACCGGGGAGGGTGTCGTGACCGACCAGGCAGATACCGGCACACCGGCTGGTACCGCCGTGGGCGCCGAGCAGACACCGGCAGCGGGCGGCCAGGTGGTTGCCGCCGCTGCGACGGGCCGTGCCGCTCAGGCGCAGCGAGCGGCGCCGGATCAGGCCGCCGCGGCCGAGGCCGCACCGGATCAAGCCGCATCGGCTGCTGTCGTGCAGGGCCAGGCCGCACCAGACCGCACCCCAGTATCAGATCAAGACCACACCCCGTCAGGCCACATCCCGCCGGGTCACAAAGAGATTGGTCAGCAAGGGACGGGTCAGCAAGGGGCGGGCCACGGTACCCGGCGGGGCGCGTCCCGCGGCCGTCCGGACGACGGGAAGCCGGACGCTGATGAGGCTGAGGCGGACGAGGCGAGTTCGCTGCCTGCCAGCGCGACGGAAATCCACCCGGGTGGCGCGACGGGCGGCCATGCGGGAGTGCGCCGCAGGCTCGCCAGGCTCGGCGCCCAGCGGGCAAGCACCCTGAACCCGGTACTGGAGCCACTGTTCAAGACGGTACGGGCGACTCATCCGAAGGCCGACGTCCGCCTCATCGAGCGCGCCTATGAGATCGCCGCCTTTTGGCATCGTGACCAGAAGCGCAAGAGCGGCGACCCGTTCATCACCCATCCGCTCGCCGTCACGACGATTCTCGCCGAGCTTGGCATGAATCACGAGACGCTGTGCGCCGCACTGCTGCACGACACGGTCGAAGACACCCCGTACACGTTGACCGAGCTCCGTTCGGAGTTTGGTGAGGACATCGCGGCACTCGTGGACGGTGTCACCAAGCTCGACAAGGTCAAGTTCGGTGAGGCCGCCGAGGCGGAGACGGTCCGCAAGATGGTCGTCGCGATGTCACGCGATATCCGGGTCCTGGTGATCAAACTCGCGGACCGGCTGCACAACATGCGCACACTCAAGTACCTGCCCCGGCACAAACAGGAAGGCAAGTCCAGGGAGACCCTGGAGATCTTCGCGCCCCTCGCCCACCGGCTCGGCATGAACACGATCAAGTGGGAACTCGAGGACCTCGCGTTCGTGACGCTGTACCCGAAACGGTATGACGAAATCGCCCGCATGGTTTCCGAGCGCGCACCGCGCCGCGATGTTTTCCTGCAAGACGTGGTCGCGGAGGTTTCCGCGGACCTGCGCGAGGCGAAGATCAAAGCGACCGTGACCGGCCGGCCCAAGCACTACTACTCGATCTATCAGAAGATGATCGCCCGCAACGTCGAGTTCGACGAGATCTACGACCTCGTGGGCATCAGGGTCCTCGTCGACTCGGTGCGCGACTGCTACGCGGCGCTCGGCACGATCCACGCCCGCTGGAATCCCGTGCCCGGACGCTTCAAGGACTACATCGCGATGCCGAAGTTCAACATGTACCAGTCGCTGCACACGACCGTGATAGGGGCAGAGGGCAAACCGGTCGAACTGCAGATCCGTACGTGGGGCATGCACCGGCGTTCCGAATATGGCGTGGCCGCGCACTGGAAGTACAAGGAGGACACGGTTCTCGGCGGCCGCGGCAAGGGCGGCAAGGGCGGCACCGGAGATATGGCATGGCTGCGCCAGCTGGTGGACTGGCAGAAGGAGACCGCCGACCCGGCCGAATTCCTCGAGTCGCTTCGCTTCGACCTCGCCGCGTCCGAGGTGTACGTGTTCACCCCGCGCGGCGAGGTGATCGCCCTCCCGCAGGGGGCAACGCCCATCGACTTCGCCTACGCCATCCACACCGAGGTCGGTCACCGCACCATCGGGGCCCGTGTCAACGGCAGGCTGGTCCCGTTGGAGAGCGCGCTCGACAACGGTGACACGGTGGAGATCTTCACCTCGAAGGCGCAGGAAGCCGGGCCGAGCAGGGACTGGCTGAACTTTGTCAAGAGCGCCAGGGCCCGCAACAAGATCCGCCACTGGTTCTCGAAGGAACGCAGGGAAGCGGCGATAGAGGCGGGCAAGGACTCGATCGCGCGGGCAATGCGCAAGCAGGGTCTGCCGCTGCAGCGCCTCGCCTCGGGTGAGTCGCTGCGTGCGGTCGCGAGGGACCTGCGCTACAGCGACGTCTCGGCGCTCTACGCGGCGGTCGGCGATCGGCACATCAGCGCCCAGGCGGTGGTGGCCAAGCTGGTCAGGGCCGCTGGTGGCTTGGTCGGTGCGGGGGAAGACCTCGCCGAGGTGACGCTGCCGAGCCGCGAACCGAGGCCGCGGCTGCCCGGGGATCCCGGCATCGTGGTGGAAGACGCCCCGGACATCTGGGCCCGGCTGTCCAAGTGCTGCACGCCGGTGCCCGGCGACGAGATAACCGGATTCGTCACACGCGCCAGTGGGGTGTCCGTTCACCGGAAGGACTGCGTCAACCTGGGTCATCTGCAGGAAGCGCAACCTGAGCGGCTGGTCGGCGTCCGCTGGTCACCGACAGAGGAATCGGTATTCCTCGTCGCCATCCAGGTCGAGGCACTGGACCGGACGCGGCTGCTGTCCGACGTTACCCGGGTGCTCTCGGACCAGCATGTCAACATCTTGTCGGCCTCGGTCACCACCACGAGGGACCGGGTGGCCGTGAGCCGGTTCACCTTCGAGATGGGCGACCCGAAGCATCTCGGTCACGTGCTCCGTGCGGTCCGTGCGATCGACGGGGTCTACGACGTCTACCGGATCACTGGCTGACGAGCCGCCCCGGTGGCCGGTCGCGGCGCACCCCGGGGTCCGCCCGGCGCCTGCGCCAGCCGGGACCGGTGCGCCAGCTCAGCCGCTGAGCTCCGACAGCGTCCGCTCGGCCTCCGCAAGCCAGGACCGGCGCGCCGCGAGTGCCTCGCCCGCCCGCACCGCGGCCTGTTCATCGCCTTGCTCGCGCGCACCGGCAAGCTGTTTCTCGAGCTGGCTGATCGCCGTGCGCAGTTGTGCGACCGTGCCCTCGGCACGGGCACGCGCTTCGGGATTGGCCCGTCGCCACCGTACGTCCTCTGCCTTGCGGACCGCGTCCTCGACCCGCCGCAGCCCCGACTCGAGGCGCTCGCGCGCGTCGCGCGGCACCGGCCCGGTCTCCTCCCAGCGTTCCTGGATCACGCGCAGCGCGGATCGGGCGGCGCGGAGGTCCTTCACCGGCAGCAGGCGTTCGGCCTGGGTGAGCAGTTTCACCTTCGCCGCCGCGTGTTCACGCAATTCCGCGTCGCGCTGTGCGAACAGCTCACCGCGTGCCTTGAAGAACGTCTCCTGCGCCGTCCTGAAACGGCTCCAGAGTTCGTCCTCGACGCCGCGTGCGGCGCGGCCCGCCGACTTCCACGAACGCATGAGCTCGCGGAACGCGATGGCGGTCGCCGTCCAGTCCGTCGATGACGCGAGGGCCTCCGCCTCAGCGACCAGCTTCTCCTTGCGGATCCGTGTCGCCTCGCGCTCCCCTTCCAGGGTGGCGAAGTATGCCTTGCGGCGCTTAGTGAAGGCGTTGCGCGCTGCGGACAGCCGCTTCCACAGGGCGGTCTCGACCGAACGCTCGGCGCGCGGCGCCGCTTTCCATTCCTCCAGAAGCTGCTGCATCCGCTCGCCGCTGATCTTCCAATGCGTGGCTTCCGCAGCGATACGCTCCGCTTCCGTGACGATCCGTTCCTTGATTTCCCTGGCGCCCTTGCGGGCGCTCGCGCGCGCGGCCTTGAACTCCTCACGGCGGTGATCCACTAGGCCGCCGAGGTCCTCGATGCGGGCGTGCAGGCCGTCAAGGTCGCCTATGGCGTGCGCGTCCGTGACGGCGTCGAGCAGGCGCTCGATGCCCGCCTGCGCGTGAGCGGGTGACAGGTCGGTGGTCTTGATTCGCTGTTCGAGCAGGTCCACCTCGGTCACAAGCGCCTCGAACTTGCGCCGGAAGAACGCGAGTGCCTCTGCTGTGTCCCCCGCCTGCCAGGAGCCAATCGCCCGCTCCCCGTCGGCTGTTCGCACGAAAACGGTGCCGCCGGCGTCAACGCGGCCCCACGGATCGTTCGGCGTGCTCACCGCAGACCTCCTGGCTCAGTCTCGTCAAGGCTCTCGTTCGGCTCAGGTTTTCTTAATGGTCACGCTCTCGATGATGAGGCTCTCTTTCGGCGGCCCATCACCAGCGCCGTTGGCGTCCGCCGCGACGCCCGCTTTGGCCACGCCCCGCACGACATCCAGACCGGAGGTGATGGTGCCGAACGGTGTGTAGTCGGGCGGCAGCGTGGTTTCCGCGTACACGAGGAAGAACTGGCTGCCGTTGCTGTTCGCCTCGCTGGAATGCGCCATCGCAACAGTGCCAGCGGAAAAGCCCGCGGATCCCGTCGCGCTGTCACCCGACACCTCGTTGGCGAAACGGTAGCCGGGGCCGCCGCTGCCCGTCCCTGTCGGGTCACCGCACTGCAGCACGTATATGCCACTGGTGGTGAGCCGGTGGCACTTGGTGTTGCTGAAGTAGTTCTTGCTGGCGAGGTAGACGAACGAATTGACCGTGCAGGTGGCTTTACCATCCGCCAGCCTGATCACGATGGTCCCGCGATTTGTCCGGATCGTCGCCTGGTACCTGGCGCCTACGTCCGGCGTGGCAGGCGGCATGCCGACCTTCCGCGCCGCGGGCGGCGCGGAAATGTAGCTGCATTGCGACACGGCCGCCGCGGGCTGCACAAGGGCCTGCGAGGCGGCGGTGCCCGGGGTCGCGGTATGCGCCGGCGCGGCTGCCGGCGTCCCGCCGGTGGGCACGAAGACGAAGTAGCCGATCAGCGCCGCCGCGATGACCGCGACCCCAGCCGCGCCGATAGCTGTCCACCGTCGCGCCCGCCGGGTCCGCTCGGCACGGCGCCGCATCCGGCGCTCGTACCGCTCGCGGGCCAGCTTCCGCCGGCGATCCTGCTTACCCACCCGTCCGGTCCTCCTTGTCCTGGTTGTACCGTATGCGCCGCAGATTCAGTCCTGTTAGCCTTAGGTCCGTCGCCGCCCCGCCTGGCCGCCGCACATGGCGCGCGCAGGCACCATCTTTGGTACCCACCTCGCGACGGCTGGCTGCCCCGCTCCGCTATTCAGTCAGTCCCTTTGCTCAGTCAGTCCTTGATGCTCCGCCTTTATCCGCGGACGGGGCTCGCGGTGACGGAACCTCGCAGGGAAACTTCGCGAATCGTACCGGCCGCGGGGCCGATTTCGCGTTAACCGTTATCGGTTCGCCGCCCCTCCCTCATCCTCGGTACCCTGGAAGCGTGCTCGTCACCGGCTTTCCCGCAGGTTCATTCGCCGCCAACTGCTACCTGGTCGCGCCCGCGCCCGGCGAGGAATGCGTGATCATCGACCCCGGCGAAGACGCCGAGCGGGGGATCGACGAGCTGCTGCGTAAGTACCGGCTGAAGCCGGTCGCGGTGCTGCTCTCGCATGGGCACATCGACCACGTCTGGTCGGTCGCGCCGGTGTGCGGCGCCAAGGACGTGCCCGCCTACATCCATCCCGACGACCGGGAACTGCTGTCAGACCCGGCCCGTGGTTTCTCGCTCGGCCCAGGTCAGCAGCTGTTCGGCGGGCTGAAGCTGTCCGAGCCTGACGACGTCAGGGAACTCACGGACGGCCTCACGCTGCCCATCGCGGGGCTTGAGTTCACCGTGGACCACGCGCCGGGCCACACGCCTGGCTCGGTCACATTCCGTCTGCCAGGCGGAACGCCCGGCGACGTCAGCGTGGCGCCACGGCCCGGCGGGAGGAGCGACCCCGGTCTGCTGTTCTCTGGTGATCTGCTGTTCGCGGGCTCGATCGGGCGGACCGACCTGCCCGGCGGTGACTACCAGACGATGATGGTGAGCCTTGCCACGGTCTGCCTGCCGCTTCCCGCGGACACCGTGGTCCTGCCCGGGCACGGTCCTGACACGACGATCGGTGCCGAGCTGGCGAGCAATCCGTTCCTTGTGCCGCTGGTCCGACAGGGCGCCGGCAATCGTTCGGGCACCCCGGAGGCTGCTGGCTCTGCGGCCCACGATCCGGGCGCCGCAGGGGAGAATGCCCGGGCCAGGAGGCTGTAAGGCGGAGGTTAACTCTGCGCAGCCGTTCGGGAAGATGATCCCGTCATCGGCAGCGTGCCGTGCGCCCTTACCGGCTCGGCTCAGTGGGCCGGCTCGCTGGGGCAGGCTCACTGGGGCCGGCTCCGGCTCACCGGGCGGGTCGCAGACTGCCTTACCGGGCCTAACGGGTCGGCTGAGGGCTCGCGCCGGAAGGCTCGTGGAGCAGTCGTAAGGATCGTAAGGAGATGCACTCGTGATCCGCACTCATGAGGCGGGAACACTCCGGGCCGGGCAGGCCGGGCAGCAGGTGACGCTGGCCGGCTGGGTGGCGCACCGCCGCGACCACGGCGGCGTGGTCTTCATTGACCTGCGGGACGCCTCGGGTACCGCGCAGGTCGTGCTCAGGGACACCGATTTTGACGGCAACGGCGCCGCGCACGACCTGCGCTCCGAGTACTGCGTCAAGGTGACCGGGCGGGTCGGCCTGCGGCCGGCGGGTAACGAGAACCCGGACCTGCCGACCGGTGAGATCGAGGTCGTCGCCGATGCCGTCGAGGTACTGAGCGATTGCGCGCCCCTTCCATTCCCTGTCGAGGGCACGGAGGATCTGAGCGAGGAGATCCGGCTCAAATACCGCTACCTCGACATGCGCAGGGCCGAGACCGCGAGTGCGCTGCGGGTCCGCTCCACGGCCACCTACCTGGCCAGCGAGGTGCTGCGCGAGCACCGATTCGTCCAGGTGGAGACCCCGTACCTGACCAGATCCACACCGGAGGGCGCGCGCGACTTCCTGGTACCCGTGCGGCTACGCCCCGGTCACTGGTATGCGCTACCGCAGTCGCCGCAGCTGTTCAAGCAACTGCTGATGGTCGGCGGAATCGAGCGCTACTACCAGCTCGCGCGGTGTTTTCGGGACGAGGACCTGCGCGCCGACAGGCAGCCGGAGTTCACGCAGGTAGACCTCGAGATGAGCTTCGTCACCCGGGAGGACGTGCTGGCCGTCGCCGAGGATCTTGTCGAGCGGCTGTGGGCGGAGATCACTGAGTACCGGATCCCCCGGCCGATTCCGCGAATGACCTACGCCGAGGCGATGGGAAGGTACGGCTCGGACAAGCCGGACCTGCGCTTTGGATGCGAGCTGACCGATCTGACCGGGTATTTCGCGCAGACGCCTTTCCGGGTCTTCCAGGCGCCGTACGTGGGTGCGGTGGTGATGCCGGGCGGCGCGGCGCAGACCCGCAGGGAACTCGACGGCTGGCAGGAGTGGGCCCGTGCCCGTGGGGCCCGCGGGCTTGCCTACGCGGCGATCGGCGCCGATGGCGAGCTGGGCGGCCCGGTCGCGAAGAACCTGTCCGAGGCCGAGAGCGCCGGCCTGGCCGAGGCAGCCGGTGCGCGGCCCGGTGACTGCGTGTTCTTCGCGGCAGGCAACCCCGCCGAGGCCAGGCAACTACTCGGTGCCGCGCGGCTCGAGGTCGGCCGCCGCTGCGGCCTGATCGATGAGCGGGCATGGGCATTCACCTGGGTCGTGGACGCGCCCATGTTCGAGGAGGACGGCGAGGGCGGCTGGACCGCGGTCCACCACCCGTTCACGGCACCCCTGCCGGATTGGGCGGACAAGTTCGAGTCCGCGCCGGAAAGTGCGCTCGCCGACGCCTACGACATCGTCTGCAACGGCAACGAGATAGGCGGCGGCTCAATCCGTATCCACCGGGCCGATATGCAGCAGCGGGTCTTCGACGTGCTCGGACTCTCGCGCGAGGAGGCCGCGTCCAAGTTCGGGTTCCTGCTCGAGGCGTTCAAGTACGGCCCGCCGCCGCACGGCGGCATCGCGTTCGGATGGGACAGGACCGTCGCGCTACTCGCCGACCGGCCCACCATCAGGGACGTGATCGCCTTCCCGAAGTCGGCATCGGGCAGCGACCCGCTGACCGGCGCGCCCACCCCGATCACCGCCGCCCAGCGGCGCGAGGCGGGTGTGGACGTGAGTCCGCCGGATCCGGGGGCTGCAGGGCGTCGTCCCGCTGGGCCAGCACGGTCCTGACGGCTGCCCGAAATAGCGCGCTTGCGGCGATGCGCGGGCTGCGGTGCTGGTGACGGCGTGGCTTCGGCGTCTACGCACTGATCTTCTGCGGGCTGGCGTGGGCCAGGTTCGCCAGCGGCGACGTGCCCTAGCACCGGGATAGTGTCGATAGGTGGCCAGATCGCAGGCGGGGCAGCCGGACAGCCTATTCGACGCTGCCGCTGACGAGGCTGCCGCGGCGCAGGCGCCGCTCGCCGTGCGGATGCGGCCGCGTGATCTCGACGAGGTGATCGGTCAACGGCGGCTGCTCGGGCACGGCACGCCGCTTCGCAACCTCGTCGAGGGCGACGCCCCGATGTCACTGCTGCTCTGGGGGCCGCCAGGAACCGGCAAGACCACGCTCGCCCACGTCGTCAGCCGGGCCACACGGCGGCGCTTCGTGGAGCTTTCCGCGGTCAGCGCGGGGGTGAAGGAGGTGCGCGCGGTCATCGACTCCGCGAGGCGCGATCTCGGCATGACGGGCACGCAGACCCTCCTGTTCATTGACGAGGTACACAGGTTCAACAAGGCGCAACAGGACGCGCTACTGCCCGCGGTGGAAAATCGCTGGGTATCGTTCATCGGCGCGACCACTGAGAACCCGTTCTTCTCCGTGATCAGCCCGCTGCTCTCCAGGTCGCTGCTGCTCACCCTGGATCCGCTCACCGACGACGAGATCGCTGCCGTGGTGGACCGGGCGGTGATCGACGCTCGCGGGCTCGCGGGCAGCGTGACGCTGGAGCCCGAAGCGGCCGGCCATCTGATGCGGCTGGCCGGAGGGGACGCGCGGCGGGCGCTGACCTACCTGGAGGCGGCGGCCCTCGGGGCAGGCGGTGGCGCCATCGACGTGGCAACCGTGGAACGGGCGGTGGACCGCGCGGCGGTCCGCTATGACCGCGCGGGCGACCAGCACTACGACGTGATCAGCGCGTTCATCAAGAGCATCCGGGGCAGTGACGTTGACGCGGCGCTGCACTACCTGGCCCGCATGATCGAAGCGGGTGAGGATCCCCGGTACATCGCCCGCAGGCTGATCGTGCACGCGAGCGAGGACATCGGGATGGCTGACCCTACCGCGCTGCAGACGGCGACAGCGGCGTCGCAGGCAGTGGAGTTCGTGGGCATGCCTGAGGCCCGCATCAACCTGGCGCAGGCGGTGATCCACCTGTCCCTCGCGCCCAAATCCAACGCGGTCATCAAGGCGATTGGCGCGGCCGAGTCGGATGTGCGGAAGGGGCTGATCGGCCCAGTGCCCGCGCACCTGCGTGACAATCACTACGCCGGCGCTGGTCGGCTCGGGCATGGCAGCAGGTACACCTACCCGCACGATTACGAAAGCGGGGTCGTCGCACAGCGGTACGCGCCGGACGTGGTCGCGGATCGGACCTACTACGAGCCGACCAGCCACGGCACGGAGGCCCGCTACGCGGAGCGGGCCGAGCGCATCCGGGCGGTGCTCCGGGGAGGTGCTGGTCGTGACCACGGAGAGAAACCCGATGCCGACGGCACCGCTCGTTAGATGATCGCATTGAACGTCCGGTCCCACCCCGCAGGGAATCTGGCGATAAGGTCGTGCAGACGTGGCCCGCCGGGACCGGTGCACACCCGCGGACGCAGGAAGGAGCAGGCATGCTGACGGCCGTACAAGCGGCAGCCCTGATCGCCGCGATCGCGTTCGCGGTGCTCGCCGCCGCGGGCGTATACCTACTCGTCAAGCTCGCCCGGCTTGTCTCGGAGTCGTGCAGTGTGGCCGCCGAGTTCCGCACCCGCAGCGACCTGCTGCTCGGGCGGGCGAACTCGGCCGTCGACCGTGCCCATGAGCAGCTTGCGAGAACAGACGCGATCACCGCGAACATGGACGAGGTCAGCTCCAACATCGCCGAGCTGACCGCGGACGTGTCGATGCTCACGGGTGCGGTACGTGTCCTGGCCCGCAGCCCGCTCGGCCAGATCGCCGGGTTCAGCTTCGGCGTGCGCCGGGCGATCGCGTTGCG
>Ga0335081_10001551_pt1 | contig 36610 bp, 26 predicted proteins | sample Lox_Sample_35_FD_206713 | JGI IMG/M metagenome (GOLD analysis project Ga0335081, IMG submission 206713) | Soil microbial communities from Loxahatchee National Wildlife Refuge, Florida, United States - Lox_Sample_3.5 | ecosystem: Environmental > Terrestrial > Soil > Wetlands | place: USA...
GCTTGCTGCGCAGACGTGAGGTTCTCCAAATCCTTGAGCTCGAATTCAATTTCTTGCTTAGCTTTGAGTTGCCAATTTAGCTTTTTCTCTCCTGCAAATGAGCGTGCTCGAAGGCGTATCGTGTCGCCGGGATGAAGATCTTGCAGCAATCGTCGAATCTCGGATGGGTTGGTCTTGCCGTTGATCTCCAGAACCAGATCTCCGCTGGCGAGTCCGGCTTTTTCGGCATCACTGCCGGCCGAGACCTCCTGCACGGTAAGAGCCTCGTAGGGATTCCGGCTGACGGAGAATCCGATGTCTGCAACTTGCTTTACTTGCCGCGCGAGTCGGAGGCCGACGGTGCGGAAAAAGTCATCCCAGGGAATTTCGTCGGTTCCACTGACGTACTTCTGGAAGAACCAGGAGAGATCGGAATTGCTGAACCGTTCTGCCGCCTGTCGCACGCCCGCAGAGTCAGCGAAGAAGCGTCCTTTTTCTGCGTAGTTCTGGTTCATCCACTGAAAAAGATCGCGCAAGGAGGAGACGCCGTGGCTGTCTTCGCGAATCTGCAGATCGAGCAACACGCCGAGCAAGAACCCTTTGTTGTAATACGAGATGCTGCGCTGCGGCTCTCGATAATCATCGTACTTGTCGAGCCAGGTGTCGAGACTGGACTCCTCGGCCGACTGCGTGAGGTGGGCAGGCGCAGTCTCCAATTCCGTGATTTCCGCTGCCAGTTGCTTCAGGAACCGCTGACCATCCATGACCCCACCATGCAGCATGGCGTAATCCGCGCCCGTGGTGGTCACTCCCTCGCTGAACCATAAAGCAGTCGTGTAATTCTCTTTCGAATAGTCGATGGGTTCGAGCGACTGCGGACGAATGCGCTTTACGTTCCAGAGGTGGAAGAATTCGTGTGCCGTCACGCCGGCGAAACGCGGAAAGTCCTCAGTCAAACGCGAAGCGGCGTAGTCGATGGCCGTGCAATAGGCGTGCTCCATTCCGCCGCGCGCCACGACGCGCGGAAAATGATAGATGAACATATAAGTGGCAAAGGGACGATCGTTCATCCAGGAAGTTTCCGCCGCGGCGATGCTACGATCTGTGCTGACGATTTTTTTCAGATCGTAGTCGGCTTTGTCAGCATCGATAATCACGCGATAGTGGCCACCATTGTCGTCGAAATCGGACTCGACAAAAGCGCCGATCTCGAACGGTGAGTCGACCATCCGGTCGAAGCTTTCGGCTGAAAACTCAACGGCTGATGACTGCGGCAGCGCACTGGCAATCTGCCACCCCGCAGGAACATCGGTAAAGCGAATGTGGGTGGGGGAGGAACGCTGATCGACCGGATACATCAGAACTTCGGCAAGATTGAAGAACGCGTGATGCTCGTTGAGTTGGGCTCCGAATGGGCCGGAATTGTCGGCAAAGATCTCGTATTCGATCTCTGCACCCTGGTCTGCACTGTCAATCTGCCAGCGGCTTTTCTCTGTCTTTCGAAGCGGCAGCGAGTTCCCTCCAGGGCCCTTGGCGCGAGCCCAGTTTATGTACTGAGCAAAATCTCGAACCTGATAAGTCGCGTTCCAGACCGGCAATTGCAGATCGCGAGTAGCGTTTCCCGGCGGAATCGTCAGTTTGACGTGAACCAGATGCTTAGCCGGATTCGCGACAGAGATTGTGTATTCAACAGGAGTTGTGGCTTGCGCAGCCGTGACGACTGGTGCACCCAGAAAGATTAGGGCAGCGGCGATCTCGAACAAGATGCGTTTGATCACAATGTGCTGTGTGCTCCGGAGCTTCGACTTTGCGATAACGCTTTCAACCGCTCGGGCAACTTCTCATAGATCCCGCCAAATCCGCCATTGGAAAGGATGGCAACCACATCGCCGGAGCGCAGCTCGGGCGCGATCAACTGCACGATCCCATCGACCGTGGGAACAATGCGAATCCGTCGTCCCTGCTGTTGTACTTGCGCAGCCACTACCGACAGATCGAGCCGCTCCGATTCCGGAATCGCCTCGGGCCGGAAGACACTGGCAACGACAACTTCGTCGGCAAGAGCGAGACTCTTTGCGAGCTCGTACTGCAGGACGTTACGCCGCAAGGTGTTCGAGCGTGGCTCGAGTAGCACCCATAAGCGAGCCTTGGGATAACGGGAACGCAAGGCCGTCAACGTTCCGGCAATCGCGGTGGGATGGTGCGCAAAGTCGTCAATGATCGTGACTCCATCAACCGTGGCCCGCACTTCCAGGCGGCGCTTCACACTCTTGAAGGTTCTTAGTGCAGTGGCAATCTGATCTTTCGAAATGCCGTAGCTTGATGCCAGGACAGCCGTCGCAGTCGCATTCCACACGTTGTATTCGCCGCCAAGGGAATATTCGAAGTCATGCCAAGCCTTGCCATCACACTGAACTGACCATGAAGTGCGCGTGGGCTCAAGACGCAAGGCGGTGATTCTCCACTTCGCAGACGGGCTTACGCCGTATCTCTCGACCGGGCAGAAAGCTCGAGACAGACATCGATCGAGACTTTCTCCTGTATCAAAGGCAACAATGCGTCCACGGCGCGGCACGAGATTCACCAGGCGTTTGAAGGCGGTCTCGACGGCATCGAGGTCTTTGTAAATATCGGCGTGATCGAACTCGACAGAAGTCAAAATAACGGAGTCGGGAAAGTAGTGAAGAAATTTTGGTCCCTTGTCGAAGAAAGCCGTGTCGTACTCGTCACCTTCAATAATGAAATGCTTCCCTTTACCCAGGTGGAAGCTGCTGGAAAAGTTCTCGGCGATTCCTCCGATTAGAAACGACGGCTGCATCCCGGCGCTTTCGAAAATCCAGGCGAGCATCGAGGTAGTCGTTGTCTTTCCGTGCGTGCCGGCTACAACCAAAACCTCTTTGTCGCGCAGGAACTGGTCGTGCAAGATTTGCGGCAGAGAGCAAAATGGGATGCGCTGATCGAGCACGTACTCCAGTTCCACGTTGCCACGCGAAATTGCGTTTCCGACAACGACGAGATCGGCGTGAGGATCTAGGTTCGCTTCAGCAAACGGCTGAGAAACCTCGATTCCAAGGGATGCCAAAAAATCGGACATTGGCGGATAGGCAGCCGCATCAGATCCCGTTACGCAGAAGCCGCGAGTTTGCAGCATGCCGGCCAGTGAGGCCATCGCCGTGCCACAGATGCCGATCAAGTGAACGTGCTTCATATCAGAAAGCTAAAACCACCTAGAACGAAGAGATCACACAGCAAAGCTATTTAACCTTCGCTTTCGCATACACGTCTTTTGCCAGCGTCGCCGGCTCCAGAATGCGCACGTCCACTTTGCCATTCTTTACTTCCAATCGCGCGCGCACGCCGATTGGAAGAGTCACATTGCCGTGTGTGACGTGGCCGGATCGAAGTCCCCATGCCACGGGAACATGCAAATCTCCAATGACGCGCAACACGACCTCTTCGAGTGTATATCCCTGATCGTTGGTTTGCTGACAGTCCAGCATCTCGCCAAAAACAAAGCCGCGGACTCCCGTCAATTTTCCCGCAAGCTTCAATTGCATCAGCATGCGATCGATTTGATAAGGCTTAGTCGCAATGTCCTCGATGAACAAAACAGTGTCATCGGTGTGAACTTCATAAGGAGTCCCAAGTGAAGCGGCCAGCATGGATAGGCAGCCGCCATACAGCGTTCCTTCCGCTGAACCATCAATCAGCCCTTTGACTCCCGAATCCGGTCCAAGATCAAGTGCCCAATCGGTGCTACCGTTAAGCGCGGCGCGCCAGGAAGGCCAGTCGACGCCGCCCGTATGAGAGAAATCCTTGGTGACCATGGGCCCGTGAAAAGTTACCAGGCCTAGCGCGTCCGCAAAATAAGTTAGTAGTGTGGTGACATCACTGTAGCCGATGAAGATCTTCGGATGCGATCTGATTTTCGCTAGGTCCACTTTGTCCAGGAGGTAATTGGTCCCATAGCCGCCCCGGGCGCAGAGGATAGCGCGAATGTCATCCCGCACAAACAGCTCTTCAAATTCACGCACCCGCCGTTCCACCGATCCCGCGAAATAGAGATCCTGTTCGAGGATCGAGTCGAAATAAAACGGTTTGTAGCCGAGCTCGCGTAAGGATGCGCATCCCGCCGCCAGCAGTTCAGGCTTTATGTTGCTTGCGGGAGCAATTATGCCGACGGTGTCGCCCGGTTGAAGGGCCGGAGGCTTGATTCTCGCGCTCGGCATGGCGAGTGGCATGTCAGGAGCAATCCTAAACGAAAAACTCCCCGCGGCAGATTAGCTGAGCGGTTCCACGAAGAAATACCTCTCGTTCCCAGCGAACAATTTGGGTTCCGCCCGGCGCTTGCACTCGCACTGGCGAGACTGCCCGGCGAGTAGCGATGGATGCGACAGCAGCGGCGCACGAACCAGTGCCCGATGACTGGGTCTCGCCCACCCCACGTTCAAAAAAACGAGTCTCTATCCTGTCTTTTTTATCAGGAATTACAAGTTCAACGTTAATCCCATGCTTGAAGTCGTGATGTCTTCCAATTTCTGCCGCCTCGGCCTGCCATCCAGGAGCAAATTCATTTACGAAGACAACGTAGTGCGGGTTCCCCATAGAAACGGGGATTCCCCTCACCTCACGAAACGCCAGCCGGATAGAAAATTCGTCGCCGACCTGGGGCTCGCCCATATCAATTTCAAATTCGAAAACCGTGTCATGATGGGAGATCAGGCTACAGGTTTTCACTCCAGCGCCAGTCTGAATGACGACTTTTTCCTTTGGCTGCTGGGAGCATAGATAGGCGGCAACACAGCGCGTGCCGTTGCCGGAGATCTCCGCTTCAGAGCCGTCAGCATTGAAGAGCCGGGCGCGAACATCGGCATCGGTGCTGGGAAAGAGCCATTCCACACCGTCGGCACCCACGCCCTCGTGACGGTGACAAATCCGGCGGCAGAACGATGCGATGTCGGACGGCGCGTGCATGCCATCGATAATGAGGAAGTCGTTGCCACACGCGCTGGCTTTTACGAACGGAATGGCGGTGAGAGCCCGATTCATTCAGTAGTGGATCCCCAGCGAAATGGCATGCTCCCAAAGTGTCGACGTGGGATCCGGCTGGATTTTACCATCCGAAATCCTGGATTCGGTGCGCCTATCCATTAACCTGCGTGATTACCAAGGGGCCGCCGCGTCCAATAGATCGTGCAAGCGGGCTGACCCGTGGTCCGTAGCACGATTACCGACTGGAGATCGCGCCGTTCAACGTATGACGCCACGGGGTCGCCATCACATGCGATTACGTAATCGACATATTGCTGCGGGTGGGCCAAAGACCGCTCCCAAAGTCCCTGAGGGTCTTGGGGACTCTTCCACGTCCGATGATTGCCTTCATTGATCACCCGCCGCAGCGGAATCCCAGCTCTCTGTAAGGCGCCGACGTGATCGCCGAGATACATCAGAAAGGTAGCGTCGTGGGGAAACAATTGGAGATTCGATGCCAGTGCACTTTCCAGCGCAATCCGGGAACGCGAGTTCACCCACGCCTCGCGATAGCAAACCGGCTGCGCCCGCCAGATGGAAGCGTAGCTCACTCCAGCCAGGGAAAGTGCGGCTGCAATCAGTGCTACTTTTGCCCAGCGCCCGTTCGTCAATTTCCACGACGCGTGCACTGCCAAGGCGGCGAAAACGGCAAACGCAGGCAACATTTCCAACCCGTAGCGGACGTTGTAGCTGGAAAATGGCCACCACACCGGCACAAAAACCGGCACGCCTGCGTATGCGATGCAAAGCATGTAGAACGGCACTGGAGTACAGAGCAGCAAGACTGGCCAGTGTTCACGGGCGAAGAACAGAACTGCAAGGGTCACACTGAGCAGCAACAGTAGCCACAGTCGGTGCCAATTACTTTCTGCTACATTCAGTTCTGCGGATTTCAGGAAGTAGGTCATCGCTGTTCGAAGATCGTGAGAGCCAGGCCGCGAGGGCATGGCCGCAGTGGCGGATTTCTGCTCGATTGCGCGGGCTGAGTAGGGACCGTTCGCGAATTCGAGTGGATTGCGATAAACCGCTGCGTTGTAGGCCAGCCAGAGAAGAGGCCCGGCGGCGGCCAGCAAAAGAAACTTCGTGAATGCGCGTGTGGCACCGGATTGCTGCCGGTACTTGATCCAGATGAAGAGCGTAAGAGTGACGATGGTCGCGGCCAGGAACCACCCGTCATATCGAGTCAGACATGCTCCCAACAGGCACCAGCCACACTTCAAAAGCGATGATTTCGAAAATCCACGGTTCTCGCGAGCATCCTGGACGAACTCGGTGAAGTGGACCGCTTCCCATATAAAGAATGCCAGGTATAGCGGCTCGGTCATTGCCGTCGTCTGCAGATAGATCAAGTTGGGATTGGCGGCGTAAATGACCGCTGCGAGCCAGGCAGAAATTCTCACTTCCAGACTTGGTTTTGCGTCTCCGCTCAAAGCGCTACGAACGAGCCGATAGACTCCCGCCGTACCCAAGACGAAAGAAACCAGCGAAGGAATGGAACCCGCGATGCCGGTCTGCCATCCGGAGTCGGAGAGAAGAAACGGGACCATCAGCAGGTGCGGAAGTGGAAGCCAGACGGTGCCCAGTTGGAGCAGGCCCGGAGTGCGCGAATCGAACACGCGACGCGCGATGTTGATGTGGGCCACGGCATCGCCGTACAGCAAAAGATCTCCATGCCGAAAGTAGAAAAGAAACGACAACAGTGACGTGAACGCGGCGACCTGGAAAACCAGCGTGGTCTCCTGGTCCCAGCGGTCGGTAGGCTGGCGTTTCATTCCAGGTGAGTAAGTTCGCGAAAGACCTGAAAGCGGCTGTCGATTTCTTCGCGAGTCAGGTTCTGCAGTCGCTCGGTACCAAAGCGCTCCACCGCGAATGATCCCATGACGCCGCCGTAGAATAGGGCCCGTTTGAGAACCTCGCGATTGAGTTGCTCCTGTGAGGCGAGGTAACCCATGAATCCTCCAGCGAAGGAATCGCCGGCTCCGGTTGGATCTTTGACCTCCTCAATCGGCAGCGCAGGAGCGCGAAATGGGTGCGTACCGATTCCGAAGACCCCCTCGCGAAAGAAAATCGTCGCCCCATATTCGCCGTGCTTGATGACCAGCGCCTGCGGCCCCATCGCCAGCACTTTGTGAGCGGCGCGCGGCAAGCTGCGTTCGCCGGAGAGCATCTTGGCTTCACCATCGTTGATCAGCAGAATGTTGATCAGCTTCAGGGTTTCCTGCAGTTCCTGGCGCGCGCCTTGGATCCAGAAGTTCATGGTATCGCCGCCGGTGAGGCGAACCTTATCCATTTCCAGTCGGACTGCGGCTTGCAGGCTTGGGTGAATGTTGCCCAAGAAAAGGAATTTCGAATCCAGGTATTCGGCGGGGATCTGAGGTTGGAATTTTTCAAATACGTTCAGTTCGGTGAAGTCAGTCTTGGCTTCGTTCAAATTTTCCAGGTATTGCCCGCCCCAACGAAAGGTTTTGCCCGACGCCCGTTCGATGCCGCGGGTATCGATGTTCCGCTTCTTCAGCACACTCTCATGTTCAGCGGTAAAGTCGCTGCCCACAACGGCCACAATCCGCACTTCCGTAAAGTAGCTGGCGGCGAGAGAGAAGTAGGTCCCTGATCCGCCCAGAATGTCCTGCACGCGCCCGGAAGGCGTAGCGATGGAATCGAAAGCAATCGAACCGACGGCGAGGATACTCATGCAGTTTTATCCAGATATTTCCCAAGAATGAGCTTCAGTTTTTCGCGCGTGGCCGCAGGAATCTGCGTGCGATCGGTAATGATGGCATGCGCCAGCGCGGAACCGCACTTGCAACTCCTTGCCGCCGGCAGCGCCGCTACCGTCTCGCGCACCACCGTGCACGCATGTTCGGCATTTTTCAGCAGAACAGCAACCACCTGGCTCACCGTAACCGAATCGTGGTGCGGATGCCAGCAGTCATAATCGGTTACCATCGCCACGGTGACGTAGCAGATTTCGGCCTCGCGCGCGAGCTTGGCTTCCTGCAGGTTGGTCATGCCGATGACATCCATACCCCAGCTGCGATAGAGATTCGATTCTGCCTTAGTCGAAAATTGCGGACCTTCCATGCAGACGTAGGTTCCTCCATGCTTGGCGGTCACGCTGGACTTCTGGCAGGCGGCCTCGACAACTCGCGCCATTTCCGGACAAACCGGATCGGCGAAGCCAACATGAGCGGCAATGCCGTCGCCGAAGAACGTGTCAATGCGATGGCGAGTACGATCGAAAAACTGGTCGGGAATTACAAATTCAAGCGGCTTGTGCTGCTCTTTCAGGGAGCCCACTGCTGAGATGGAGACGATACGATCCACACCGAGTTGCTTGAATCCGTAAATGTTAGCTCGGAAATTCAGCTCGCTGGGCAAGAGGCGATGGCCGCGTCCATGGCGTGCCAGAAAAGCGACTCTGCGGCCGGCCAGCGTGCCCAGAACGTAAGCGTCCGAAGGCTCACCAAAAGGCGTTTGTTGACGAACTTCTTGAATGTCGGTGAAGCCGGGCATGGAGTAAAGACCGCTTCCGCCGATAATCCCGATCTCTGCTTGTGACAAAGTTTGCTCGCCTTTTCTGAACTGGAACGGAACTCGGGATTATACAAGAGCAGGCCGTCTGACGTGACTGCTGCTGTGTCTTATTGTTTTGCGGACGAAGGCACGGTTCCCAACAGTTCCTGCTTCAAGCGGTCGGTCGTAGGCTGATCCAGGCTTTCAGTGATCAGGGTGGTGTCACCTTGCACGACAATTACTACCGGGCCCTCTCCCGTCAACCAGGTGTGCGTGCCATTCAGAGTTCGCAAAGTTTTCAACTGAGGAATCGATCGCTGCGCGTCTTCCGGAGATTCGTGAACATTCTTGTAGCGTTGTTCGAGCGCCTTGGCATAAATTGCAGCAAATTCCCGGGCAGCATCGTCGTCCGCCCAGCGGGAAAAATAGAGCAATGCCAGTGGCGCATTGGCATGTCCTTTTGGCCGAGCCGCATAGTAATACCCGCCGCGCCAGTGGGGATAAATTTCGTGACTTGCCTCGACACCGGCATATTGGTCGACAAGCAGGGCTACGTCGAACTCGCCCATCGCCCCCAGGTCAAAGCGGTTATAGCTCTTGAAATCGACCTGAAAGTTCGGTAGCCGAACCGGGTCAATGTGCTCGCCGGAAAGATAAGTGGCCGGTTCCATGATTTGCCGGCTGGTTTGTGGTGGATTGGCAAAGACGGCAGCGAAAGCTTGTTCCTTCCCCTTGGCGCGAAGCAGTTCGGTTTCAAAGTCGAGACCGTAGCGGTAAGGAAAGGTCAAAACCTCCTTCAGAAAAATGGGGGCATCTTTGAAGGCGGGAGCGTCGGCCGAGCCCACCAGCATCCCCTCCTTCAGAGCGTCGGCGATTTGTGGAGAGCCGAGAATGGATTGGCCGGTCGGTTCGAGCATGTAATCGACCAGCACGACCATCGCCTGCCCTTCGACGACGGCCTGCCGGGCTTCGCTGATCTCGTCGCCGTTAAGATCTGACGGCTTGGGCTGCGGTATGTTGTCCAGGTCGATCTCGCCTGCCTTCATCCACTTTTCCAGATCGAAAGATTGATCTTGTAGCGCGTGGGTGAGTTCGTGGGCCATCACTGGACGCTGCTGATCGGCGTCAATCCAGTCAAGAAGGTTTACAGTTTGAGTTTTCGGATCGTAGTAACCCGCGACTTGTTCACGAAGCAGGGTGAGCAGAAACTTCTGCAGATCGAAATCGTGCGGAAGCAGGCCGAACTTTTTCAAGACCAGTTCCGAGCGGCGGAGGCGCTGCGCATCCTTGTCTTCCGACATCGTCTTTTCCAGGTACGCCACCACTTGGTCGCGGCTGGTGAGTTGTTTCTGCACTTCATGTTTAATGGGCAGCCCGGTCTCTTTACTGGCAAATTGCAGGATGTTGTCAACGTCGTGGAAAAGGTCCTCGGCTTCCTTCGGAGAGATTTTGGGTTCGGGTTGGACGGCAGTCTGCGACGGTGTGGGCGCGGGTTTGCTCGGCGGCGCTTGTGTTTGCGCGGCGGCAGACAGCGCCGCGAGAAGTGCAATCCACAGCACGGATTTTCTCAGCGAATTCAAAAAATGATTCATGGGCTTAGCGGTTCGTGCGGCTAAAAGCCGCACGCTTCCACGGGAAATCCAACGTACGCCATACGATAGGTACGCAAACACCCTTCGAGTCCGAGTCCTGCACGTGAGCAGCGGAAAACCAGCTTTCGATCGCGTCAATGCATCGGCTTCTCTGCAATTCTTTTTGCCACCCACTCCCCGGCTTCTTTGGTTCCCAGCGAACCGCCGATATCTTGCGTCGTTTTCTTTTGGCCCACGGCTTCGAGCACAGCCGCTTCAATGCGATCAGCAGCCTCTTCAAACGCCAGATGCCGCAGCATCATGGCCGCAGTCAGGATGGCGCCAAAAGGATTGGCGATGTTCTTGCCCGCGATCGGCGGGGCCGATCCATGCACCGGTTCAAACATCGAAGTCTTTCCCGGATGAATGTTGCCGCTCGCAGCCATTCCCAGCCCACCCTGCAGACCTGCGGCTAAGTCGGTAATGATGTCGCCAAACATATTGTTCGTAACGATGACGTCGAAAGCGCGGGGATCGCGAACCATCTGCATGCAGAGCGCGTCCACATACATGTGCTCGGCTTTGATCTGCGGGTATTCTGACCTGACTTCCTTGAACACCCGTTGCCACAAACCGCCGGCGTGGGTCATTGCGTTGGATTTGTCGCACATGAGAACGCGGCTGCGCTTGCTGCCGTCGCGTTTGGTGTGCCGTCCGCAGTAGGCGAAGGCATACCGGATAATGCGTTCCACACCTTTGCGGGTGTTAATGTCCTCCTGGATAGCAATTTCGTCTGGCGTGCCTGGCTTGAAAACTCCGCCCGCATCCGTGTAAACGCCCTCAGTATTCTCGCGCAGCACCACGAAATCTACGTCTTCCGGCTGGATGCCTTTCAAGGGGCACAGCCCCGCATCCAGCAGGCGCACGGGACGAACGTTGGCGTACAGATCCATTTTGAAGCGCATGCCAAGCAGAATTTCCTTGGCGTGAATGTTCGTGCGCACTCGCGGATCGCCGAATGCGCCAACCATAATTGCGTCGAAATCGCGCTGCAGTGTGGCGAACCCGTCGGGCGGTACGGTGGTGCCATCAGCCAGGTATCGGTCCGCACCCCAATCAAACTGCGTCGTTTCGATCGCGGCCCCGCTGGCATGAATGGCTTTAACCGCTTCGGGGATGACTTCCTTACCGATGCCGTCGCCGGGAATTATGGCTATGCGTTTTCTGGTGACCACGGGTGAAAGGTATCACAAATCGTGAGGCGAACCCGGCTGATGGCGTCTGTCGGAGCCTCAGGCTCAGGGAGCATCACACGGACGTGCCTTGTATAATTTAGAGATTAGGTATGACGTCCACGGTGGTAGAAAAGCCGGCGCTCGAAGCCGAATTCGCGCAGTTGGTCGCAGGCTGCGGGTTCATCGAGCTCAGCAATCGCGCCACGTTGTCGATCACCGGCGGCGACCGCGTGCGCTGGCTGAATGGCATGATCACGAACAATGTCCGTGACCTTGCGGTAGGACACGGAATTTATGCTTTCCTGCTCAATCCGCAGGGACACATTTTGGCCGATCTGTACGCCTTCAACCGCGGCGATTCGATCCTTGTAAATACCGCGCAGTCGCAGGTGGAAAAGATATTGGCGACGTTCGACCACTACATCATCATGGACGACGTGGAAGTGGTGAACGTTAGTGACAAGTCGAGCTCAACCGCGATCGCTGGCCCGCAAGCGCAGAAAGTTCTACGCGCGGCTGGCTTCAATGTGGATCCCTTAGAACGCTTGCAAATATCCGGAATCATCTGGCATGAGAAAGAGGTATTTGTCGTCCGCGGTGACAATCCAGCCGTTGACTGGTATGAGATTTGGGCTTCGTCGCAGGATGCGAAGTCGATCTGTGACAGTCTGCGCAAGAGCGGAGCGACCTCGCTAAGTGACTCTGCGGGGGAACTCCTGCGCATCGCCTCAGGAGTTCCCAAGTATGGGTCCGACATTCGAGAGCGCGACCTGCCGCAGGAAACCAGCCAGGAGCGGGCGTTGAATTTCAACAAGGGCTGTTATATCGGCCAGGAGATCGTCGAACGCATTCGCTCTCGTGGCGCAGTCCACCGTAAGTTTGCCGGATTCGAGGTGCAGGGTTTGCTGCCGAGCTTGGGAACAAAGATTCAACTCGATGGCAAAGACGTGGGCGAGATCACCAGTGTCGCCACCCTGCCCACACCACACGGCCGTCGCAATGTCGCGTTGGGGTACATCCGGCGGGAAATCGCAAGCCCCGACAAACCACTGACTGCAGGCGGTTCTCGTCTCAGCCTATCGGGTTTGCCGTTTGCCGGCATCTTTCCATCTTGAAATGATTAAAGAAAATCTATGCCCGAGAAAAAACAGGAAAGCTTTACCGTAACTGACCGCCGCTCGTTTACCTCGGAGGGCGAGGTCCGCACCGAAGTTCAGCGCGAGGAAGCTTCCACACCGCCACAGGCTTCCTCAGCACCGCCACAGGCTTCCTCCTCGCCGCCACCCGCTTCCTCATCGACGCAGCCGCAGGACATGCCGCCCACGCCCAGTTCCGCCGAGCAGCAGGCGCAAGCCGATGCTTATCGCAAGTCCTCTAAGGAACTGGACAGCCGGGTAGAGCTCAGCGGCCACTCGTCCAAAGATCTGGAAATGACGTTCGAACGCTTCATGGCGTCTTTGTACATGACCGCCATGCTGCAGCTCGGGCTGATGCACGAGCAAGGCGGCCAGCCGCGAATTGATCTTATCGGTGCACGTCAGACCATCGACACCCTCAGCCTCCTGTCGGAAAAAACCAAAGACAATCTCAATAGCGCAGAGGAAAACTTCCTGCAAAACTGCCTGTATGAATTGCGCATGGCCTACGTAGAAGTGACCAATGCGCTGGCGCGTCCGCCGCAGGCCACAGGCACAGATTCCGCGAAGTCATGAAAGCCAGACTCACGGTATTGGGTAGCGGCACGTCGATGGGCGTGCCGACTGTGGGCTGCGATTGCGCCGTGTGTCATTCTCCCGATCCACACGACCGTCGCACCCGGCCGTCGGTCCTGATCGAGTACCACTCCAAGGCAGTGCTCATCGATTCGACGCCGGATTTTCGCGAGCAGGCGATCCGAGAAAATATTCGCCATCTCGATGCCGTTCTCTATACCCACACCCATGCCGACCACATTCTCGGGATTGATGACCTGCGTCCACTCACGTTCAGTCACAAACCCAACAAGCTTCCGCTGTACGCCCAGCCGGAAGCGGCGGATTTCATTCGCAACATGTTCCGATACATCTTCGATGCTGATTACAAGTTCGGCAGTCTGCCGCAAGTCGAGTTGCATGCGCTCAATGGAACGCTCGATCTTTTCGGGGCCCGCTTTGAACCTGTTCCCGTCATTCACGGGGAAACCGAAATCTATGGTTTCCGTTTTGGCAGCGCGGCTTATCTCACCGATCACAGCGATGTGCCAGAAGCTTCTTACTCGAAGCTGCAGAACCTTGACATCCTTTTTCTGGATGCGTTGCGGTATAAGCCGCATCCCACGCACTCCACTGTCGAGAATTCTTTGCGAATTGTGGAACGGCTGAAGCCAAAACGCGCGTTCTTCACTCATATATGTCACGATCTGCCGCATGAGGCGACCAATGCGACGCTTCCACCGCACGTCCGCCTGTGTTATGACGGCATGAAACTGGAATTTGAAATTTGATTTGTGTCGCAAGTAAATGGGGAGATCTTTGCGCCCCGCGCTCGCGGATATGATGGTTTTCAATGCAGGTCTTTCATAAACTCGAAAACGTTCCGACTGACCTCGGTCCTACGGTAGTCACCGTCGGGAATTTCGATGGAGTGCACCGCGCTCATCGGCGGGTTCTCGACGAGATCGTGCAACGCGCCCGCGGCAAAGGTCTGAAGGCGGTGGCCGTAACTTTTGAGCCTCACCCGCTGCGAATCCTGCGTCCGGATGCAGGACTTCGCCTGTTAACTCCTGGCAATGAGAAATTGCGACTGCTGGAGACAACTAAGCTGGACGCGGTTCTGGTGCTTCCCTTCACTCGGGATCTGTCCGTGATGAGTCCCGAAGATTTTGCCAGAACTGTACTGAAAGATGGCCTGCGGGCTCGCGAGGTCCATGAGGGATTCAACTTTCATTTTGGACACAAGGCGAGCGGCGACGTGAACCTGCTCACCAAACTTGGCAAGAAACTTGGATTTGAAGTGCACATCGATCCCGAACTTCGCTTGCGGGGAGAGCCGGTTTCCAGCAGCCATATCCGCAGGCTGATCGGTGAAGGACGGATCAGCCGCGCGAGGCACTTGCTGGCGCGTCCGTTTGCGATTTTGTCGACTGCAGGCCGGGGCCGAGGATATGGAGCGAAGTACACTGTTCCGACCATTAACCTGAGCCGTTACGAGGAGTTGATCCCGAAAGACGGGGTCTATGTGACTCGAACCTGCGTTGGCGAAGAGTGCTTCGACTCGGTAACCAACGTCGGCAATCGCCCGACATTTGGGGTGGAATCGTTCGCGGTCGAAACCCATCTGCTCAACTTTCATCCGATTACTCTCACTCCCGAAACTGAAGTTGAAGTCCACTTCCTGCAAAGGCTGCGTGATGAGATCAAGTTTCCCTCGGTCGAAGCGTTGCGGAATCAGATCGGGTGCGATGTGAAGAAAGCCAGACGCTATTTTCATCTGCTCTCACGGTTCGGCGCATGACCGCATCGCTGCGGGTGATGACAGCCTCGGACATCCCTGCCGCGGTCTGTCTCAAAGACACTGCCGGCTGGAACCAGACCGCTTTGGATTGGCAGCGGTTTCTTGTCGCAGACCCGGAAGGATCTTTCGTGGCCGAGAGGGACGGGAAGGTCATCGGCACGTCGGCCACAATCACCTTCGCGGGAAAATTGGCGTGGGTTGGCATGGTGATCGTGGATGCCGAGTTCCGCGGTCAAGGCATTGGCAAAACGTTGCTGAAACGGGCGATTGATTACCTGGACGGGCGGCGAATTGCTTGCATGAAGCTCGATGCCACGCCGCAAGGCAGACCGCTTTATGAGAAGTTGGGGTTTCGACCGGAGTACGACGTCGAGCGCTGGCTGTTGCGGCGCGATCTCGGATCAAGTCCCGAAAAGCATTCTAGGGCGCCAGCAGATCTCGACGCGGTTCTGCAACTGGATGCGGAGATCTTCGGCGCAGACCGCAGCCTGCTGTTGCGTTCGGTGGCGCAACATGATCCGGAGCTGTTCGTGGTAAGCAAGAAGGATGGAGAGATCGCCGGGTATGCCTTTGGACGACGCGGTTCGCGGGCCGATCAATTCGGACCATGGATGGCTTTCAACCGAGACGTGGCCGAACAGTTACTTCAGGAATTTTTGCGGCGCTCACAGCGAGAGCATGCATTTGTCGATTGCGTGAAGCCCAATTCCTGGGCAGTTGAGCTAGCAAGAAACTATGGCTTTGAATTCTCGCGCCCTTTAACCAGGATGTTTCGTGGAGAAAATGTCCTGGCGGGTAAACCGGAATTACTTGGTTCCATTCTCGGGCCTGAGTTTGGGTGAAACAGGCTGACCCCGCCCGCGCGAGAGCGAAAACACTTAGTGCGGTAAATACCCCTCTTCCATCGGCAACTTGCCGCCGACTTTCACCACGCGCACCTGATCGTTGATGGAACTGACGCTGACCAGCCCAAGAGCACCCGGAATGGCTTCGACTGTGCGCAGGACGTCGCTGTCCGAATCCACCAGAACAAACGCATCCTTGTGGGAAGCAACGAACGCGTGCATCTGTGTGCGCGACATGCCGCTCAAGTGTTCCAGCGTGGCTGCTTCTCCGGCGGCTTCTTTGTGCAGAACCAGTACGACATCTTTCCCGTCAGCCCACTTTCGGGTCTCGAGACGAAACAACTTCGCGAGATGGGTCGAGGTGACGTCGGCGATGCCGTTTCCCTTGTTGACCACCACAGCCATGTGGTGAGCGAAACAACGGACGCTGAACAGCATCAGGAGCGCGCAAAAATAAATACCGCGGGAAGCTTTCATCGCTGTCATCCTTATTCACGCCCAATCAAGAATCGCACAAGCCAAATGGAAAAATTGTCAAAAAGCCCTAATTTGAAGTTACGGAAGTGACATAGCCTTGCGAGTGGCGTCTCGGCTCCCGGCGGACCAATCGGGGCTTGGATGGCTTTGGAGCGCGCTGTGTCCGAACGATTACGTCCGGAATTCCTGCAATGGTCAGGCGAGAGCATGTCTTTGTGGATTGCGTAAGCCGAATTCGGCCCTGAATTCGAATGAAACACTGCCTACTCTTGCCGAAACGGCGGTGAGACAAATGCCTCAATGTCGTACCAACCGCGCCCGAAGTTGCACAGGATAAATGGGCTTTCTCATCGATCACGCAATTCATGTCACCTGTAAGAAAAACGGCCCTAGGGTCCATTGTTCACTTGACAGGACACGAAAGTGAACTAAGCTAACCCGCTTGTGGGATTTCCTCGGCTCACGAAAGGATTACAGTAAATGCGCGCCAGTTTTACCTCGGAAGAGCTCCTCCACGATTGTAAACAGCATCCGCTCCCTTGCTCCCCTGATGTAGTAGGAAGCAAAGCAGTTAGCGGGCGCTCACATTTCCTGCTGAGCTTTTTCCTGCTGGTTGCGGCGCCCATTGTTATGGCGCAAGGCGTGGCCATCACCACTCACCACTACGACAACTTTCGTACAGGATGGAACAACCAGGAAACCGTTCTCACTCCGGCCTCGGTTTCCAGCCCATCGTTTGGGATGCTCTTCTCGGTACCTATCGACAGTCAGGTCGATGCGCAACCCTTGGTCATTCCAGGAGTAGAGGCCAAGGTCAAGGGCGCGGGTGAGGACGACGTAGTTTATGTGGCCAGCGAAGGAAACACAGTCTACGCGATTGATTCCGACAGCGGCGAAGTGCTGCTCAGCGCCAATTTCGGACCACCCGTGGCCGCACCGCCGTCGTGTCCCACCGACCCAGTCAGCGGCATCAACAGCACGCCCGTCATCGACCAAACCAGCAGCACGATGTACGTGATGGTCTACACCGCGGATCCGGACGGTCCAGCCTACTATCTCCACGCACTGGATCTGGCTACCTTAATCGACAAAGTTGCTCCGGTGCTGGTCTCTGCCTCTCACACCTTGACCGATGGCAGTACGTACAACTTCAATGCTCTCTACGAGAAGCAACGTCCGGCACTTCTGTTGGCGAACGGCAATGTCTACGCTGGTTTTGGCAGTTTCTGTGACAAGGCGGGCGGTCAGACCCGCGGCTGGCTGCTAGGTTGGCAAGCTGATTCGCTGACTCCGCTGGCCAGCAACGAGCTTTTCGATACTCAAGCGAGTTCGCCCAAGGATATGTTTCTCTCCTCGATCTGGATGTCAGGCGCAGGAATGGCTGCTGGCTCTGACGGCAGTTTGTATTTCGTGACCGCTAACTCGGATTCAACCGGGGGCACCTACGATGGCACAACCGATATCCAGGAAAGCGTGCTGCGCGTTGCCCCGGACTTGAGCCAGATCTTGGATCTTTTCACCCCGTCCGATGTAGATCAACTCGACATCATCGATAAAGACTTCGGCTCCGGCGGGATCACCTTGATCCCGGAAAAACCAAGCACTTTGAAGTTCAATCAGCCGAGCATTGCGGTGGCAGCTGGAAAAGACGGAAACATGTACGTCATGGACCAGCACAATCTGGGAGGATTCAGTCCGTCCGGGAACAACGTTCTGGGGACTTACTCGATCGGCAACTGCTTCTGTCAGGCGTCTTACTTCGTTGATCCGTTGGACAGGCAGCCGCGCATCGTGAGCAGCGGAGGAGCGAGCGTCGAAGTGTGGCAGCTGCAGACAATTCCGAATGTCACCCTTACCCAGGTCGCCGCTTCAGCAAATCTTTTCAATCGCGCTCACGGCTTCTTTACTGCCGTCTCGTCGAACGGATTTCAGAATCCGATTATATGGGCGATTAGCCGGGCCGACGCTAAGACCTCGGCCCTAAACTTCTATGCCCTCGATCCTGATTCTGGCGGTGGCAGCATGAACCAGCTCTATGCCTCGCAATCGGTAGGAACATGGCCCTATAACGGAAATGCCAATATTGTTCCGGTGGTCGCCAACGGCAAGGTTTACATCGGCAGCGGGCAAATGCTGGCGATCTTCGGCTTAAGCGATAAGAACAAGCCGCTTAACAACCAGGCGAAACACGAAACGACGACAAGAAAGCATTAATGCACAGAATAACGCCGTGAAGTAACGTTGCAGCTCGACTAAGATCCGGGCAGGCAGAGCGTGCCCCGAAGTGCAAGAATTCTTAATGACAATTCGTTGCGTGAAAGATATGCTATCCGCCCCGGCGCAAAGCCTGTGGAGTAAGACCATATGTATTGTCAATTCCCCCATCGTTCGGTAAAGGGTCTGTCAGTAGCTTTGTTGTTCATCACTGGCCACGTTGTCGCCGTCCACGCTGCCAGCGCGCCAAAATCCGTAGCTCGACGCGGTCAGGACATTCATGCAATTCAGCACATTGTCTACATCATCAAAGAGAATCGCAGTTTCGATAATTACTTCGGCTTGTTCCCCGGAGCCTTGGGCACGACAACCGGCCTGAATTCGATCGGGCAGACGCTACCGTTGGGGCGTCTTCCAGACGAAACACCGGATGACATCGATCACAGTTGGCAGGGTGCCACTGGCGGGATCGACGGCGGCAAGATGGACCGTTTCGACCTGGTCAATCAAGCAAATGTTGATGGGCAATACATGGGATTCACGGAAGCCACACAACAGGATATTCCCAATTACTGGACTTACGCTCAGAACTTTGTACTGGCTGACCAGATGTTCTCGTCCATGACGGGGCCAACTTTCCCCCAACATCTGTACGCTGTCGCGGCACAGGCGGGCGGGGCTATGAACATTCCTACCGGTTACCAGCACAATGGTCCGGCCAAGTGGGGTTGCGACTCCGACGCCGGAACTTTCGTGCAGGTGGTTGACCAGTTGGGCAATTATTCGACGCCGTTTCCATGTTTTGACTTCAATACCATTGCCGACGAACTGGAGAGCAACAAAATCAGCTGGAAATATTACGCTCCACCAATCAATGAGAGCGGCTACATTTTTTCGGTCTTTGATGCCATCAACCACATCCGAAACTCGCCGCTGTGGAGCGAGCACGTCGTCACCCCCGACCAGTTCTTCACCGATATTCAGCAAGGCCAGTTGCCTGCGGTCTCATGGATCGTGCAAGACTTCGAAGATAGCGACCACCCACCGCACAGCACATGCCGCGGCGAGAACTATACGGTCAGCGAGATCAACGCCATCATGCAAAGTCCCTATTGGGACTCCACCGCCATCTTCTTGACTTGGGATGACTGGGGCGGCTTTTATGATCACGTTGCGCCGCCACCGGGCCCCGACCAGTACGGCTACGGCCCTCGCGTGCCGTTAATCATTATTTCTCCCTATGCAAAGGCCGGTTACGTTTCACATGCGCTTTACGAGTTTTCCTCGATCTTGAAATTCGTCGAGGAAGACTTCAATCTTCCGCCGTTGACCGAGCGTGACGCCAACGCCAACGACACGCTGGACAGTTTCGATTTCACCCAGACGCCAATTCCCCCACTTGTCCTAAGCCCGCACATGTGCCCCATCCTGTGCTCTACGACTTCGTATTTCAGCAACACTGTCGTGGGACAGAAAAGCACTTACCCCGTAATTTTGTACAACCAGCGTCAGGATCCGCTAACCATCAACAACATTCAGACAAGCGGGGACTTCACTTACGCTACCAACTGCCCGTCGCAGATAAATCCTGGGGGGTCTTGTCAAATCCAGGTTAAGTTCGGTCCCACGCAGGCAGGATTGCGCACCGGCACTTTGACCGTCAGCGATAGTGACCCGACCAGCCCGCAAACGTCCAACTTGCAGGGGGTGGGTACGTTCGGCGACCTTGAACCGAAATATCCGGGGATTTCCTTCCCCAATCAGGGTGTAGGAAAGAAGGGCAGCTCCAAGAATGCGACCCTTACCAACAACGGCTCAACCCCTCTCCCCATCAACAATATCTGGGTTGCGGGCGCTTATAGCCAGCAGAATGACTGTGGCGCCAGCCTGGCCCCGGGCGCGAGCTGCACTATACAGGTCACGTTTACGCCGCTGGATTCGACCGAGCATTACGGCAATTTAGCGGTCTCCCTGGGGAATTCCTCGGGCGTGCTGACCACGCGGTTGCGGGGCTATGGACAAGTCGGCCATCTGGCCCCCAACAAGCTCGAATTCGTCGGTGAGCCACTGGGCGGTACCAGTCCGCCGCAAAGCGTCGTTTTATCGAACTTTGGCAGTACTGAACTCACCATTGGCAGCATTAAGGCCAACGGCGACTTCGCCCAAAGCAACGACTGCGGGTCCGGCATCGCCAGTGGCGCAAGCTGCACGATTCAGGTCACATTCAAACCAACGCATGTCGGCATAAGGACAGGCTCTGTGCAGATTATTGACAGCGACTTCAATAGTCCGCAGGGTATAAGTCTGACCGGTATCGGAGTAGTGTTCCTGAAAAAATAAGGCTTCGCAGAGCCGGATTGTGGGCGAAGTGGCCGTTTCCGCCTCAAACTTCTTGACAAGCCTCGCAAATCCGGAGGACAATGTCCGGCGCACTTCGTAGAGCTGGTCAGTCGCTGGCCTCCCCCCGCAAGCCAGCCTCGCAGTAGCATGCCGATCCTTGCCAGAGATCAAAGAACGAGTGTCTCTGCGCATTTTCGCAAGCCCGGCAGGTTCGCACTTCACTGTTGACGGGGGTCTAGCATGAGAGCCACTAGTCTTTTCCTTGGATTGGCGTTGTGTTTTTGTGTGTCCATTGCCGCCGCACAAGTCGGCGGTTCCGGAACTGCCAACACCATCCCTATCTGGACGGACTCACACACCTTGGGCAATTCTGTAATGATCCAGAACAACGGGCTTGTTGGCATCGGCACTAACAAACCAGGCGCTAAGCTCCATGTAGCCGTTTCCGCCGCGAGTGGACAGGCCATTCTCGGACGCAACCTCTCGACCTCTCCCAACACCTTTCCGCTGGGCGTCGTCGGTATGAGCAATGCTCCCCTAGGCATTGGCATTTACGGTGACGCGGTCTCGACCACTGGGGCCAACGTCGGCACGGTAGGGTTAACCGCGAGTCCGGACGGGATTGGGGTGGAAGGCATCAATGACTCCGCCACCGGCGACAACACCAGCGGCGTTGTGGGCTTGTTCAATGGCACGGGTGGCACCGGAAACGGAGTAAGCGGAACCACGCTCGCCGGACAAGGCTCCGGAGTCGCCGGATTCGCGACCAAAGGCACGGGCGTCAGCGGCACGACGAACAATGCGTCTGCAACCGCCGGATTTTTTGACAATACCGCTGCCGGCAACATTCTCATCGGCGCGGTCAACGGGGTGCACAAGTTCCGGGTCGACGGAACCGGAAAAGGTTTCTTCGACGGCGGGACCCAGACGGGCGGCGCTGATTTCGCGGAATCGGTGGCCATCGCATCAGAGTCTGACCGGCATGAACCTGGCGATCTGCTGATGGTCGACAGCACGGCGAAGCGCCAACTCAAACTCGCAACCGAGCCTTATTCAACTTTAGTGGCTGGAATCTATTCGACGAAGCCCGGCGTACTGGCGACGACACATAGTGGCGACCAGATCGCTGCCAATGAGGTTCCTTTGGCAATCGTGGGCATCGTTCCATGCAAGGTAAGCGCCGAAAATGGTGCTGTCGCCCCGGGTGACCTGCTGGTCTCCTCCGCCACGCCTGGTCACGCCATGAAAGGCACGGATCGTTCCCGCATGCTGGGTGCGGTTGTGGGCAAAGCGCTGGAGCCTCTGTCCGAAGGCAAAGGCGTGATTCAGGTTCTGGTAACGCTGCAGTAGTGTTTTACTGCGCGGCTTAGAACATTGAATCCGGATAGGCGTAGGTTGGGAACGTCTCCGTCACTGTCGGGGGCTGGATTACTGGATTGGTCCGGCCCGCCGAGTTGATCGTGTTATTGGTCTCGTTGTAATTGAACGAAGATACCGGCGCATCGGGCAGCAGAAAATCACCTGCCTCCCCGGTCTTGCCGAAGCCGGGGTCCACGCTGGCCGTTCCCGACGAATCTTCCTGCACCGAAAGCGCCTTGCCATTGATTTGCGGGCTGCTGTTCTGCCACTGCGCAAACGTCAGGAACGTGTACGCCGGATTCTGAACCTGACTGCAGCTGCTGGCCTGGCTCGGCGGCGGCGGAGTTGTCAGCAGATGGAATGCTTTGTCATAGCTGGCAAACTTGCCGTCGGTTCTCCAGTACAAATTATTTTGATAACTCTGATACTTGTTGTACGCCATTCCGCACGAATCGGTGCATCCTGCAATCGCGTAAAAGCCCGAGGTATCGTCCTGATCAAAGTAGAAGATGTTGTGAGCCAGCGAGACCCGCAGGGCCGTGTTCGTGCAGTTCTCCGGCCAGGGATTCTGCTCCGCGTACATGGAGCGGCGGGCGTACGCCACAATGTTGTTGTTGAAGGTATTGGCGGGCGCTCCGTCCGAAGGCGCGTCCGTCATCACTAACCCGCTGGATGCAACTCTGTAAATAACGTTGTTCTCAACGTCGATTCCCGATGAGCGGGTGTCCAGATAAATTCCGTGCGCGCCGTAGCCGCTCCCCGACATGTTAATGTCGATCGTGGAAGCATCATTGACGTCGTGAATGAGGTTGTTAAGGATCTGGTTTCCGCTTCCAGCGCCGTTCTGGCCGCCAGTCGCGTAATAGAGAGCCCCGCCGTCAGAAGTAATTCCGCCCATCACGTTCCAGATGTGATTGTATTGCGTGATGAGATTAACGCCATTGGCCGACATCTGATAAGAGGAGCATCCGTTGGTGCAAACAGAAATCCCGGCATGGTATCCGTCCGTAACGTCGTTGTGCTGGAACGTCAAATCATGACCGTTGCCGATGGCGATGCCTTCGCCATCCGGGAACACGCGCGCATATCCCTGAATGATGTTGTTCTGCACCATAATGTTTTCGGGAACAAACTGCGGACGATCTCCTCCCGAAGGGTTCCGGCCGACGCGAACCCCGCTGGAACCCAGATCGTAGAAAGCCGAGTTTTGAATGAAATCGTTGTTCGCCGGCGCCCCGGAGTTGCCGCCGCTTCCGGCCAGCAAAATCGCCGAACCAGAGGTGTGGCGTACGGTCACGCCATCAAAAGTCACGTTTTGGCAACTCTCGCAGTCGATGGCCTGCGGCACCGGATATTCGGAATTGGCGTCGTTGTTAAAGCCCGTGGCCGACGGAACAAAGTCGTCCACCTCAAATGTGAGCCCGCTGAAAGTTACGTAATTGAGGTTGCTGGCAAGCAACAGGCTGGCTCCGAAGTAGTCTGTCGCTGGCGCTCCCGGAATCTCTCCGCCGAGTTGCGGGATTACAACCGTGTCCGTGTTCGGATTTTCTCCGCTGTTCGCCAGATAACTCAAAGTCCATGGCGTGGTTGATCGATCCAGGAACCACACCCCGCCCTGTCCCGCGGCCTGTTCGGCGTTAAAACCATCGCGAGCGTTTTCCACCACATATCGATGTCCTGCGACCGGGCCGAAGAGATAGTATTGCGAACCATCCCTTCCCTGAGTGGCTGCGGTGAAGTAGATAATGTGCGCACTGGTGTCGACGCAGCTCACGCGCATGATGTCCGACGTCCACGCGTCGAACATCGTCACTTCGATGTCCCCTGCCGGATATTGTCCCGCAGGAGACAACTTGCATGGGTTTCCGTTCGCGGGATTAAGGTTGGCCCATTGTGCGATGGGATCATCCGGGTTGTAGTGGAAACGATCCAGACACTTGGAGAGGCTCCCGTCGCCATTGGTCACCGAAGGACAACCGGCATTCGCACCCGTAGGAGCGACCTCGGACGCCACTCGCAGGAAGGTTCCGAGGTTGCACATCCCGGTGTCTACGACCTGTCCGGTCACGGTGGAGATGCACGATCCACTCTTCATGTAATACCCAACCCCGGAGGATGACTGCAGCCGTGAGCGCAAACGGCGTTCTCCGTTGTAGAAGAGATATTCGAAAGGCTGGGTGTTCGCAGGCAGGTTAACCTGCCACAGATTGCCCGATACGTTCGTCCAGCCTGAGACGGGCACTCCACCGCTGATGACGGGAACTTCATCCGGATAATTTTCCCAGGTGACGGTCGCCGACGATGTGCCTGAATCGGCCGACGTAAAGTTGAGCGTGCCGGGATTGGTCGGACTCGATAGCAGGTAATACGTCCCCTCGCGCACCATCACCGACACCGGCGTGTTGCGGCCCGGAAGAATCGCTTCGACGGCCTGCTGCGCTCTGGCCACCGAGGCAAACGGTCCGTCAGTGTTGGCCTGGTTCGGGCAATCGAGCTTGCCGGACCAGGAATCATTGCCCAGCGGAGACACATAGAAGTCAGCATTGCCGTGGCCGGAGCTGCAGCCTGCCGATCCGGAGAAATCCAAACCGCTCACGTTCGCGTTATTCACGGCCGCATTGAGGCTGTACGGGCTGAAACTGAATCCTTGCTTGCTCGGCGTAATGGTGTACGAGCCATCAGGCATGTTGCTAAAGCTGTAGTTGCCGGATCCGTCCGCAGTTGCAACGGCTTCGCCTGCGCCACTCAAAGTAACTGTCGCTCCACTCCCGTTGGAAGATGGGGTGATCGTCCCAGAAATCTTCCACAGCTTCGCCGGGTCTGTCTCGAAGTTCATTCCGGTGACGTCGGCGTTGCTCACGGTCGCATCCAATTTCGCCGGGCTGAATGTAAAACCGGTCTTTGACGGAGTGATCGTGTACGACCCCGCGGCAAGATTCTTAAAGGTGAAATTGCCGGAATTATCAGCAGTGGTCGTGCCGCTGCTCGCACCGCTCAATGTAAGAGTGGCGCCGCTTGCCTGGGCAGCGGGGCTGATCGTGCCGCTGATGTTATAGGTCGGCGCCGGCGAGCCAGGATCGGAACCCGACCCTGACTTACCCGAGGAAGTACCGATACAGCCGGTGTTAAGCAGGAATGCGAAAAAGCACAAAGTTGTAGCAAGGCTCAGGCGATAGTTGCGGATGGAGGGCATATGTTCGTCGACCCCCGCCGCCGGCTTAAACAGCCTGCGCGGCGCGGCATCTGAGGGGCAGATTGACATTGCAGGTAACCGCTGCACAGGTAACTGGAGACCGCAGCAGTTCGAAAAGCGGGCGATGGCGGGCCAAAAATGAGTACCTGTACTTCTGAAAGGGAGCGCGCAAGTACAGTCTTTTCAGCTTGGTGAGTGAATGGCGTCTTTCCCTCTGTGGGCTGGGTCACACGGAGGCGCACCAGGGGGCGTGTCCTAACTTTTCATTCTTGATGGCGTGAATTGGCCTTCTGGATGAACTTCTGCGACGTTGCGGATTACGGGAAATGGCAAGAAAAATCCGCTTGCCCGGCCGGAAGGATTCTTGCCATTCCGTCGAGCAAGCGGATTTTGTCCACCGGCGAGCGGAGGATTGTTACTTCTTGCCGGTCGTGCTCTTGACCCCAGTCGTGGCTCGCGGATGCATCGTGGCCGGCTTCGGCTGAGTGGTCCGTTTCGGTTGCGTGGCCGGCTCACCATCCCTGTGCCGCTGATCGTGCAGTTCATTCCGCTCCATGGCTTTCTTGAACTCTTCCGGATGATTCATGGCTTCTCGCCGGATCTCCGGATGGTCCTTCAGTTCCTTTTCCAGGCCCGGGTGCTCGGAAAGATACTTCGGGTCGTCGATCAGCTTGGGATTGGCCGCCAGTTCCTTCTTCATCTCCGGATGTGCATTCAAATAAGAGCTGCTCTTATTCAGCATCTGGTGATCAGACTTCAGCGTGCCCATCTCGGAACGGTTGATGAAGTTGTGCGGATCCGCGGTTGCGCGCTCCTTCATGTCTGGATGCTTCTGCAGCCAATTGGAAACTTTCGGATTCTGCTTCAACCAGTTGGGGTCGTTGATCAGCGACGGGTTCTCATGCAACTGCTTGGCCTGTTCCGGGTGATTGTTCAAGTAATTGGTGATGTTGTCTTTTTCCCCGGCTGAGGCTGGCGGTTCGGTTGCCGGATCTTGGGCGAAGGCAGCACCTGCCCACGTCGTCATCGTAAGCGCCGCGACGAAGACGGCGCGACGGAAAAACTTGGGGGAAGTGTTAAGCATTGTGTTCTCCTTGACGAAATCTCGTTTTCGACTTGGGCAGATTCTCTATCTCACCCACAGGATCAGAAACCCTCGTATGTAAAGAAAGTTGCGGAAGCAGCAAACGTCGTGACATCAGGTACTTACCACGACTGCACTTGCCGCTTTTCGCGCCTGACACATTGTACCTGTGAAAACTGCGCGTGGCATTTATGGACCCGGCGGAGGAGCAACTAAGCGGACGGCGATGGGCGAGTTCCCGTTGCCGCCGACGATCACGGGATTACCCGCGTTGGCGACCGGCGTGTTGCTGCAGCCGACGATATTGAGGATGGTGATGTTGATCGTATCGTGAAAATTCCCCGTTCCGAAGTCATGGAGGGAATTTACGAAAGCCTGCATGTAACCGACGATGGTTACGGTGTAGGGAGGATTGTTGACCTGATTAGGCGTCGCAATTATCGGGATTGTCACGACGGAAGGACTGGTGGACACAGGTTGGCCCGCCATAGGTCCGCCAGTAGCAATCACTGCCGGAGGGCTCGACCACGGAGTGAATCCATTGAGCGTATCCTGCCCCTGCCCTCCTTCCTCGCCCGTCGCGTGAATCAAGCACTCCGTCGCCAAGGCGGTTGCACTGTTGGTGAGATCAAACTTAGGATTAGGGTCTATCCCTGGATCCCAAGAGGTCTGGGCGGTATTGCTGCTGTTACCGCATTGGTAGTAGCTGTAAGGCGTGACATCGCAGCCCGCGATACTCTGCTCATAATCACTCCCGCCCGCGCATGAAGGATACATCTGCGCGTTGCCCGGCGTGAGTAGGGCAGGAAGAAAATCCACGACGTGCTTGCCGGTGTCCGCCCCAGGCAAGTGTTGCGGTACACACCCCGTTCCGTTAGCAGTTTGGCAGTCGGCATTGATATAGAAGGTTTCACCCACTGCATTATTCTCAACCGCGCCAGCTGTAGGATCTATAAACGGCACAGGCGGATTAGGCGATGTCGGAGACGGATCCAAATTGACTACCAACCACGGCTTCACGCATCGCGGCGCGATCGGTTGGAAGCTTTGCATGTTCGCCGGGTTGTACGCCTCCGCCACAGCGGTGGCAGACGTCGTGGTTACGCGGGATCCCCAGATGCGCGAAAAGAAACTTGGCAGATTGGTGCGCTGTAACGTTACCGTGATCGTCACATCGTTGGTGAGATTGTTTCCGCTGGGATCGTTGTAAACAAGGAGGAGCGGCTGATTTGTCCAGGTCACGGGGCCGCCTGCCACCTGATTAAATCCCGCACTGTTGACAAGCGCGGTAATTGCCGAAGTCGCCATGCTGCCCGCCAAAGCCTCGGCTGCCCCCGCATCGCCATCATTTGGCGGCAACGAAGTCACGCCAGAGTCGGCAATCGCCTTCGCTCCAACGAGTGCGGCTGCATCGGCTGCGCGCTGAATCTCGTTGCGCGCGACGTACAGGCTGACCACGTCGATGGCGAGCGCGGCCATGGCGAGCAGCGTCACCATGGAAGCCGCAACCAAAATGATGGTTTGGCCTGACTCGCTGCGCGATGTCTGTGAGCGTATTGTCTTGAGCTTCATTAAATCGGGACCGGCGGAGGCCGCGAAGGCTCCGCAACGCGACTGTCGTTTCCTGAATTTTACGTGATTCGTTTCCCGCGGCCAATAGATCGGCTGCCGTTTGCCCGAGTCGTCCACCAATAAATTGTCATCCCGAGCGGAGTGAGGCGGAAGCCGAACGAAGTCGAGGGACCTGCTGTATGTTTTGCGCTCGAAAAAGCAGGTTTCTCGACTTCGCACGAAATGACAGAACTTGAGTTGGGATTACTTCGACGCTTGCCGACTGACCGCCGCTTCCGCCCGCTCTTCGTTCATCAGGCGTCGCAGGGTGCGCAGGTCGTTGAGGATGCGGCGGCCGCCCTTGACGTGCTGGGCGAGCTTGTCGAGCTTGAAAATCACCAGGCGCAGGGCGTCGAGGCGACGCGAAGCCGCGGCATTTATGGCTTCGGCGAGATCGGCTTCAACATTTTGCTTGGCCTCCTCTACCGCCTGCGACAACAGGGCAAGGTATTCCTGGGCGCTCTCGATATTGTCAAACGGCGTCTCGGGTTTGTAATCCACGGGAGTTCCCTTCTCTCGAATACCTCTTAATTCACCCAATTGTACGTCTCTGACGGTGCATTTCTAATACCAGAATGACCGTATGTAACTGACTGATACAGCGAGCGCTTTTGTGCTTCACGGGCAGGGTTGAATGGCCAAGCTGCAGACCGCTGCACATGGAACCCAGAAACGTTACGGCTTCGGCCTGCGGCTCAGCCGGTAGGTAAAGCCCGCCCGGACGTAAGCGCCGGGATTGGGGAAGCCAATGTACTCGTGGTAACTGCTGTTCAGCAGGTTCTCGACGCGCACGTGCATGCTGATGGCGTCGCTCATGTCGTAATTGAGAATCAAATTGGTGGTGGCATAACCGCCGACGGTGTCGATATCTTGCACCGGAATCTGGAAATCGTAACGGCGACCGATCAGCAAGGCCTCAGCGCGGGTATGCAGGCGGCTAGTAATTCTCCAATCGACATTCATCCCGCCATGCCAGTGCGGCACGTAGCGTAGGGGCTGCGTCGTATTTTTCAAACTCCAGTCCAGATAGGAAAAGTCACCGCCGAACACGAGCCTGCTGTTGACCTGATACGTGGAGGCGAATTCCACTCCCTGAGTAAGCACGCTGTCGCGATTGATGAGCTTGAAGACGTTGGAGTCGAAGTCAACCAGGTCGGTCATGGAGTTGTGGTAGTAGGTGGCGGAGAGCTTCACATGCGGACTGTGAAACGTATGCTCGATGCCGACGTCGAAACTCTTACTGTGCTCGGGCTGCAACGCAGGATTGCCGATGATGGGCTCAGACAACGCGTAGAACGAGGGAATAAAGAAACCTTCGCCCCAGCTTCCCTTGAGATAGGTGCTTGCCGCCAGTTGATAGTTTGCGCCGAACCGCGGCGATAATACCGCGTCAAAGCCTTCCGTCTTGTTGATGCCGAGGCCAGCGCTTGCCGTCAACCGGTGCGCGCGATACACCAGTTCGCCATTCGTATCCAGGGTGTTGCGATCGAGATCGAAGCTGAATGGCTGCGATCCCGAGATCAAACTGTTGTTCGTGCCATGCTCATCGTGCCAGCCGATTCCCAGGTGCGCCATGAGCGCCGACGAAATCTTGAAATTGTTTGAAACTCCAAAATGCAGGCGGCGAAACTCAACATCTCCCAGGCTGGAGGGCAGCGAAAAGAATGTCGGTGGGACCTGGTCCCAGATTGCCGGCGTGAAATTGTGGTCAGTGCGGCGGAAACCATCGAATTCCACACTGTAGAGCCACCAGGGCCTCCACTGCTGCTGGTAAGTGACGCCACCGACTAATTCTCCCGCATGATCGCGTTCCGCCTGACGCACCAGCGCGTACTCTGGACCTCCACTGCCTTCGGCATAGCCATCGCTCTCACGATTTTCATAGCGCAGGCTGAACTGCAGGATCCGCTGCTTGCCCAGGTCGGCTGTGCTATTGAACGCGAGGGTGCCCAGGTTGTAGCTATCGAGGCCGATCTGCTCGCCCACCCGGGTGTAGGAGCCGCTTGTGGAATAGTCGAACATCTTGAACTTCCCGACCGCGTTGGCGCCGAATTGACCGGTCGCAAAATTTCCGCCTTCCACATTGAACTGCACCGACGGCGTGTCCTCGTGCCGGCGTGAAATGATGTTGATGACTCCGGCAATCGCCTCCGAACCATACAGCGAGGACATGGGTCCGCGGACAATCTCGATGCGCTCAACGTTGTCCGTGCTCAAGGTGGAAAAATCGAATGAGCCTCCCAGCGTGTTGGTAATGTCGTTGACCGGAACCCCGTCAATCATCACCATGACCAGATTTTCTTTTGCTCCACGTATAAACAGCGTCGTCAAGCCACCCTGTCCACCTGCCCGCTGCATGTGAATAAACGGCACTTGTCGCAGAATGTCGCTGACGCTTTGGGTGCCGCTCCGCTCGATCTGGTCATGAGTAATTACAGTGACGGAGGCGGCGCTGGCAGATGCGGGAATGGCTTCGCTCGACACCGTCACCACCAGGTCTTCTGCCCGAATAGGAGCGGGATTGGGGGATTGTGTTGGGTTCGTCGGCGGCGTAGTTTGTGCGGAGGCCACGAGCACTTCAGCAGACAGCACTATGCACAGCCAATGTTTGCGGATCAACATGGAACCAGTAACCTCCGGGGAGAACAGGGAATTTCGTAGGGAGGTATTTGCACTATAACCTAAATTTTCGTGCGTAGCTCAACATTTGAGATGAGAAGCAACAGCTTCGAAATCCGTATATAACTTTCTACTCTATCGTAGCGAAACGAAAGACTCGATTGAGCTTTTTGAGGGCGGTAGTAGACAATTTCCGTGCTAAGATGCCAGCCGCACGCGATCAAAATACGAGGTGGGAGAACCCAGTGCAACAAGCTTATCCGACGATTTTTTCTCGCGGTTTTTTCCTGACGATGTTTCGATTGCTGGCTTGCGCGGCCTTGTCGTGCAGCCTGCTGGCCGTCACAGCGAGCGCGGAAGATTGGCCGAAATTCGGCCGGGACCTGGCGAACGATGGCCACAGCGCTGAAACTGGCATCAGTTCCAAGAATGTCACGTCACTGCAGAACAAGTGGACCTTCACCGCGGGCGGCGAAATTTCCACGACGCCGGTGGTCGCCACCATCAGTGGCCGACACGTTGTCTTTGTCGGCGCATGGAACGGCGTGTTTTACGCCATTGACGCGGTCACTGGGCAGCAACTCTGGACGTTTACTGTCGACTACGTGGGCGGCAAATGCGTTCAGACCCCCACGCCTAATTGCCGGATCGGCTCCACGGCTGCAGTCGATACCGTCAACAAGCTGGTGTTCTTTGGCAGCTACAACGGCTATCTCTACGCCCTGAATGCTACCAACGGCCAACTAGTATGGAAGGTGCTGACCGGAGACAGCGTCGGGGCAGGATATGAAGTCTGGGCGTCGCCCAGCATTTATAACGGCATGGTGCTGATCGGGACTTCTTCGCACGGTGATACACCTTGTATCCCCGGCGGCTCGGTCGTCGCTTACAACGAAACCACCGGCCAACCCGTGTGGAATTTTGCAACGATTGATCAGGACACTTGCCCCGGCGGCGGCGGTTGCCTGGGTGGCGCGATCTGGTCGTCACTGGCGGTGGATGACGTCAACGGAATCGTTTTCGCAGGTACCGGGAATCCCGGAAGCACTTGCACACCACCGAGTCAAAATGCTGGTCTCTATCCTGACAGCGTGCTCGCTATCAATGCCAACACCGGTCAACTGCTGAACTACTTTCAAGCGGTACAAAACGATAACGCCGATCTGGATTTTGGCGGTTCGCCCATCCTCCACTTTACTGGCGCGAATGATCAGTGCACCGGGCAACAGTCCTCGCAATACTGGGTCAGCGAAGGCAGCAAAGATGGATACGTTTACACGCTGCGCAGAAACGCCCAAGGGCTGACCGGTAATCCGCAGATGAATCTTGCGGGAAAAGCGGGCGAGGGTATCATCGCCACTATCGCCTTGCTTCCTGCTACAGTCACGAAAAGTTGTGCGCCAAACATGAAGCAAATCCAGTATGTCAACGGAATTTTCAGCCTAGCGGTCAATGGAAACTTTTACGTGTTCCAGCAGATTCCTGGCGGCAAGGTGTCGGTGCGCGCGAATCAGACGATGAGCGACACTTTCTACGGCCAGCCTGCGGTTATCGAGGACATTGCCTTGTTTGGTGGCAAGGACGGCAATCTCTATGCCAGCGATTACAACGGAAAAATCCTGAACACAATCGCCTTGGGTTCGCCGGCATACGGGGGCGTTTCCATCTCGAATGGCCGAGCTTATATCGGCACGAAGGACGGCGTGGTTCACTGCTTCTCGGTGAACGGTCACTAGAGAAAGATCCGCATCTGGCCGCAGCGCTATTGATCTTTGTGTTCAGGCTTTACCTGGAACGCATAGACTTTCCCGCGATAAAGCTGCGGCCCCATCGCGGTCCCTGGTGCTCCCGCCACGATCCGCTTCCCATCGGTATTTATCGAGGCTCCCAGCCAACCTCTGGGGCCGCCATCGTCAGCAACAAGTTTTCCGACTTGTGTGGCCGAATCCCATCCATTGGTGCCTTTGCTGAAAACGTAGACAGCTCCTTGCTGCGAATGACCGTCAATCTCGGAAAACTTCGCGCCTACCGCAGCGATCTCGCCATGAATCGATACTGAGTAACCGAACTGGTCGCCTGCGGGTCGATCGGCCGCAGTCAACTTTGCGGTAGGAGCGTTCATGTTCACCCAACTGTCAGAGCCCTTGGCGAACATGTATGCGTTACCCGATCCAGGTGCTCCAGCGAGCACGGCGTCTGCGTCGACCGAAACCGACGACCCCAGTAAACTCGCAGCGGACTCATTCGGAACTGTAAGCTTCGCCGTCTGGCTGCCATCCTTCCATCCTGAGCCGGGCTTTTGAAAAACGTACACGGCTCCTTGTCGCGCGTGCCCTGAAACCGCGGCTGCCCGCGCCCCGACGACAATCGTGTCGCCGCTCATGGCCGCGGAATAACCAAGCTGATCCTTCCCCGCCCCGTCGGAAGCCGTCAGCTTTGCGGTCTGGGTCATGCTCTTCCAGCCCGATGACGGTTTTACGAAAACATAGGCAGCGCCTTGAAATCGGTTAGCGCCAATGTCTGCGCCGTCCGCCCCTACTACAACCGTATCGCCGCTGATCGCGATCGATGAACCAAAGTAGGCTTGCGACGCCGCATCGCCAGCAGTGAGCTTTGCCGCTTCGGTCATGTCCGACCATCCGGCTTTGGGCTTGCAATAGACGTATGCGGCGCCGGCGTATTGTTTCCGGCCAAGGTTCGTACTGTCTGCTCCCACGACAATCGTGCCATCGGAAATGGCAACCGCAGAACCTAAGGTATAGTTAATCGCCCCGTCGGAGGCCGTCAGCTTCGCGACCTGCTTAAAATGTCCCGCTTCACCGTCTTTAACAAATACATATGCCGCACCCTGCGACTCGCGGCCGTGAATGCTCGCGTAGGGCGCGCCTACAACGATCACATTTCCGCTGATCGCGATGGAATAGCCCAGTTCGTCATTCTTGGCTCCATCGGAAGCGGCGAGGCTGTCGGTCTGGGCCCAGGACTTCACTTGGGAAGCCGCAGTCTGAGCACCCGCGCCAAGCAGCGCGGTCAGAATCATGAAAAAGCTACCCACTGCTTGATGAAGCATTCGCAAAATGGTTTCTCCTATGAAAAATCCGAAAATGCCGTTATCAGTTCTTCCCTCAGGGAACAAGCAGTGTAGCAGTCCGGCGGACACCCTTGGACCCCTTTGTTCACTCGCCTCCGAGGCAGATTGGACAATATTTTCATAAAGTTTGACGATTTTGCATCGGTGGGTTACTGTGGGCTACGCTTCATTTTCTAAGTTGCGTCGCGGGGGCTCTCTGGCAGCGAACACAGGCAGCAACCGGGCAATTGATTTGTCGCAACGAGCTGTTGGAAGCATCTTAGAGCAAGCCAAGTGGCGCCTGAGACCGCTGGCAATGACAACGCAGAGTATTTCGAACCCCGGGAAAACTGATACTTCCAATGTAAGCTTCCGCCGGGTTTGCTTCGAAGACTACGAGCAGATTGCCGCGCTGCAGAAACGCAACGGCCTCGAAACCAAGCCCCGAGATGAATGGGAACACCTCTGGACGCACAATCCCGAGCGTGCCAAATTTCCTGATTGGCCGATGGGCTTCGTCATCGAGAATGAACAGAAGCAGGTCGTTGGCTACACTGCCTGGATCCCACTGAGCTACCACTTCGAGGGACGGGAACTCTCGTCGGCCAGCGGATGGGGTATGGCAGTGGATATTCCCTATCGAGGCCACACTCCAGCGTTAATGCGGCGTGTGGTGAATCCCGAGACGGGCGAATTTCTACTCGACGCCAGCGCCAAACCTAACGTGGCCAGAATTCTCGACCGTACGCTTGAGCGCAAGAAGATTGGTGGGCGAATTCCTGCTGGCGATTGGGACAACGCCTGGTTTTGGATTACGAATTATCGCGGTTTCCTGGGCAGCGCCGTGGCCTCGCGCGGGCTGCCGCAGGTTCTGTCCTACCCCGGAGCATTCGCGCTGTGGTTGCGGGATAGTTTTCGTGGGGGACACTCCTGGGCAAAACGTAATCACTCGCAGTTGGAGGTTTGCTCGGCCTTCGATGCCCGATTCGACGAATTCTGGGAGGAGCTCAAGCGCACCTACCCCAAGCGCTTGCTTGCGACACGGTCAAAGGAGGTTCTGCAGTGGCACTTCCGCTACGCCATGGCGGCAAACAAAGTTTGGATCGTGGCGATCACCGACAAATCCCGGATCATCGCCTATTCCATCTTCCGCCGCCAGGACAATCCCAAACTCAATCTGACCCGGATGCGCCTCATCGATTTTCAATCCCTGAACCCTGATAACCAACTGGTTATCCCCACCCTGGCCTGGGCTTTGCGCCAGTGCCAACGGGAACAGATCCACATGCTCGAAGCCTACGGCTTCCGAGCCGATAAGCAGCGGGTCATCAATAGCCTCTCGCCCCTGCGGCGGCCGCTTCCCGCCTGGTGTTTTTTTTACGTGACCTTCAGCCCCGAGCTCAAGCGAAAACTGCAGGATCCCGAGGTCTGGGATCCCTCTCATTTTGATGGAGATGAGAGTCTATAGCTGGCATCACTAGAGCCTTTAGTCTCCCCTCTTTTTACCTCTGGCGCAGCCGTTCCCCCGCCAGTATGGTTATGCGATATCTGCGGTGTTTTCCTGGCTTAGTGCAACCAGCAGGTCCCCCTGCACTTGTTGGCCAAGACATCGCTATCAGGCCGTGATAGGGGCTTCGTCATCGGCCGAGTTGGACGTTCCAAAGGCCGGTTTCCTCCATGAAGTCTAAGGTGGGGAGGCGATTTAGAATGCACTTAAAGCAGTCTTTGCTGGCGCTCCTGCTGTTGGCATCAGTCAGTCTCACATCGCACGCGCAGAACAACTGCGGTGCGACCCCTCCGACTGGCACCTGCCCCGCTCCATCAGCTCCGGTTCAGCAATGGTGCGCGGGCAACAATAACAGCAGCACCTGTCCTGGAGGCACGTCCTGGGTGGGCTTTGCGACCAGCAGCCCCAAAGCAGGTTCCTGGACGCACCAGTTCGAAGGCCTGGATGCCGCCGGCATTCTGAAGGCGCCTGGCTTGCCGAAACCGCAGCCTGATCCCAGCGGTGCTGTGGGCCCAACCGATGGCAACGGTGTTGGTCAGTATCTGGAATTCTCGGCAAATTACGTGCAGGCGTTCGACCGCGCGACCGGCAACGGCATCCTGAGCACCAAGCCAAATGTCGGCGCGACTCCGCAGACGATGGCGACTGTGTTCGGTGCTGGAGGAAAGCCTTATTGCACCAACGGATCAGTGGATGGTATCGCTACCTACGACCGCATCGATGGCGTATTCGTGCTGGCGAACATTTACGATCCCGGCGGCGGCGACTCCTACAACTACTGCATCGCGGTGAGCGCAGCGAGCGGTTCGGTACCAGCGAACAACCTACAAGGCAGCAATGGGCTCAGTCACTGGAATGTGTACGCATACGATTTGCGTCCGTCGATTCCGCACAACCAGTCGGGGCGCCTGTATTTCCCGGACTATCAACGATTCGGAACCTGGTCCGACGGCTTTTATGTTGCCTGGGATCTCGAGGACCAGAACCAGCACTACAACATCGTTGGTTTCGAGGTTTGCAAGTTTGATAAAGCGAACATGATCGCCGGCCTGTCTTCCAATGCGCCGGTTTGCTACACATACATTCCGGACTATGTCGCCTCAACCGACAACAGTTTGATTCACACTTTGCTTCCCGCCGACTTCGAGGGCTCGAGCCCGATTCCTGGCAATACTGCCGGCGAGTATTTCCTCGCGCAGGTGAATCCGAGCGACCCGGGCACCAATAACCAGTGCTCGAAAAACCCCTGTACCTCAAATCAGCTGGCATTCTGGACCTGGTCTGGCTTTACGACGGGTGCGGTGCCCACGTTGGTTACCGTCTCCAAGCCCTACACTCCGGGTTGCTACAACCCTGCGCATCCGTACAACACGCTATGCGTTCCCGAGCCGTACGGAGGGTTCATTGATGGGCTAGGAGACCGCCTCGATTACCGCTTAGCATATCGGTATCTGACCGTCGGAACCCCCG
>Ga0335081_10001552_pt1 | contig 36610 bp, 43 predicted proteins | sample Lox_Sample_35_FD_206713 | JGI IMG/M metagenome (GOLD analysis project Ga0335081, IMG submission 206713) | Soil microbial communities from Loxahatchee National Wildlife Refuge, Florida, United States - Lox_Sample_3.5 | ecosystem: Environmental > Terrestrial > Soil > Wetlands | place: USA...
CGTCGGCCGCGTGCGACAACCACGTCACCGGATGCCAGTTGGCCAAGTCGTACGTGGTGAATGCCCAACGCATCATGTCCCAGCTCATACCGCCGTGGATGCGCGCGTTGTTCACTACGTATTGCTCGTCGTCCATGGTGAAAAAGGGATGGCGATGGACCGGCAGATAAACGACCGCTGTGACCAGCGCCAGAATGATGGCGAGAAGCCACGGCCGGCCAGTCAGGAACGCAAGCAGCCCCTTCGCCGCTGGTGTGCGTTGCACCGGGAGGGTCCGCTGCTGCACCTTGTCTTTTCGTTTCGAGGACTTGGAAGCCGCTGAAGGCATCACGTCACGTATCGCGCTGATCGACTCCCGACTTTGTACCACAGCGCGATGCGGCACCTGCAGACAAAATGTAAATCGCGGCCAATCGGTAGAAGGCTATTCTCATGCAACATGCTTTTTATCTTATGCTTACACAGTAATAGGGAGAGTGCGGGGGCTCGCCGCCGCCGCTGAACTCCTCCCATGATGACGCGTGCCGGTAGACTTGAAGAGATGTGCAATGCACGCCGTTGGAAGAGCGTTTTGTGGCGCAATAGTGCCTAAATATACCACTTTAGAGTCGCATAAAATAGCAATAGAGTGGTAAATAGTCCTGTTTTGGGAGGGAAATTGCCTAGAACACTAGTGCAAACGACTGCACAGCTAACTGCTCAAAATTGCCGGATTCATTGGACTTATCGTGGCACAAGGATTGCTCTTGTTCAAGTAGCCTCTCTCGCTATGGGGCGAATATGGGTCTGTACGTGAATTGAACCTAAAGGAGGGTTCGATCCTTGAAAATGCGTATCGCTTCGCTGTCACTGCTCGCATTGTGCCTGACATTGGCGGCCTTGCCTGCCATGGCGGACAATGTCTATGACAACGGTCCAATTAACGGCACGACCGATGCATGGACGTTCAACTTTGGCTTTGTTGTCAGCGACACGTTCAACGTGGGCGGCAGCGGAGCCACCATCACCGGGCTTGATTTCGGCGCCTGGCTGTTTGTAGGCGACACCCTGGAGTCGGCCGAAGTTTCCATCACCTCGCAGGAAAACGGCGGCACGAGCTATTTTGACGGTACCGTTAACTTCACCCAGAGCGGTTGCGTTGGCAACCAGTACGGTTACAACGTCTGCACCGAGTCGGGCACCTTTGCTGGTCCGAACCTCGCTGCCGGCAGCTACTGGCTGAACATGCAGAACGCTGTCGTCAACACTGGCGATCCGGTTTACTGGGATGAGAACTCCGGCGTAGGCTGCGGCGGCGGCGGATGCCCCTCGCAGGCTTCGGAGAACTCGGTTGGAACGATCCCTGGTGAAGCGTTCACCGTTCTCGGCACGCCGAACGGCAGCACCACCACCACGACCACCACGACCGGTACGGTTCCCGAGCCCAGCAGCATCATGCTGTTCGGTTCTGGCATCCTCGGCTTGGCTGGCCTGCTGCGCCGTAAGCTGTTCTAATTTCAACCGACCCTTCCCCCAGGTCATTTCAAAAGGCCGGAGCTTAGTGCTCCGGCTTTTTCTTTGTCCCAGCTCGCTGGAGCATGCCCCGTGAATGACCAAAGCTCTCGCGCGAAGCCCTTCGGCGAAGCCCGGATTTGCCCTCACCCGCCCTTTGGCAAATAATGAACTAATCTCCGATCCAGGTTCCTACCGGGCAACCGACCGAATCCGGCCGGCGCCGGGAAACTCATCATGCGAAAAGTCGCCATCCTCGTGGTCGCAGTCGCGCTGGTCGTGGGTGGGTTGCTGCTCGCCCTGCCGCACATCGTCGACGCGAACCACTACCACTCGCAGGTGCAGCGCGAACTGCAGTCACGGCTGAACCGCTCGGTTGAATTCAAGCAACTATCGCTCGGTATTTTCCCGCTGCGAATGAAAGCCGGTAACGTTGTGATTGGGGAAGATCCCAGGTTTCACAGCTCGCTGCCATTCGCCCAGGTGGTTGAGCTGGATCTGAGAGTCCGACTTTTTCCGCTGCTCCGCGGTCAGCTGGACATCACCAGCCTGGAAATGAAGCGGCCTGCGATCTCGCTGATTCGCAACCCGCAGGGCATCTGGAACTTCGCAACATTGGCGAGCGCTGCTGTCCCCGCGCCTATCGCAGCACCGCCACCGCAGCCGCCTACGCAGCAGGGCCAAACGCCGCCCTCTCCAGCAGCGCCCGCGCCCGCACAGCCGCAGTATCCTGCACCGCCAGCGCCTGCGCCGGCCGCCGTTCTACAGGCAAACGGCATGGTCTTGAACGAAGTGAAAATAAAGGATGGGCAGATAGCGATAACCGATTACCGGAAAGGTGAGCCGCGCGTTGTCTACGACCACATTGATGTAACGCTGAAGGATTACGCGCCCGACCGGCCATTCTCGCTCGACCTCACCGCGCATTTGCCGGGCAATGGCTCGCAGAGGCTGCGCCTAAGGGGCACCGGGGGGCCGGTCGCCAACGCCGAATTTGCCGGCATGCCGTTCAAGGGAAGGTTGCAGGTGGACGAGGTCTCGTTGGCGTCCGCGGGAAGATTCCTGAACTCCGGAACGTTGCGCGACAGCGAAGGTCTGCTTTCGGGCGCAACTGATCTTTCCAGCTCTGGCGGCACCATGTCCGCCTCAGGATCACTGAAGCTGACAAGTGCGGTGATCCGTGGCGTTCCCTTCAGCTCTGCCATCTCCGCTGACTTCGACCTCAGCGATGATCTTAGCCATGACCGCATTCAGATCAGGAAATGCGCCCTTAAGCTGGGATCGACGCCCATCGTCATCAGCGGCACTGTCGACAAATCGGCGGGTGTCGACCTATCGCTAGAGGTGGCCAAGGGCAAAGTGGACGACCTACTGGATGTCGCGAAAGTTTATGGCGTGCCGGAAGACGTTGGCGGCAACGGCGACGTCGCCTTCGACCTTCATGTCTCCGGCCCCGTGAAACCTGAGGATCAGCTTGCCGTCAGTGGCTCCGGCAAGTTGCGGAAGGCGTTGCTGAGAGCGCCGTCGCTGAGCAAGCCTGTGTCGATTCAGAATGCGGACATGCAGTTCTCGCAGGGCTCGGTCAAGCTGACGAACCTGACGGCATCGCTGGGGTCGACGAATGCCCGCGGCCGTGTCAGCATCAGCAATTTTCGAATGCCGCGCCTGACCTTCGCTCTGTCGGCCGATAAGATCAACGTAAGCGAGCTAGAGCAGATCATCGGGAAAGTCGATCGAGAGAAAGCTCCGCAGAAGCATCGCGCCAATGCCTCGTGGAATCTGGTGCCTCGCGCCGACGCCTCGCCGGCTCCTCAGCCACGGCCCGGCTTTCTGCAAACTGTCACGGGCTCCGGCACGATCGCGGCCGGTACCATCGTCTACCAGCGGACTGTCCTGACGGCCGTGCGCTCTGATGTCACATTGAATCACGCGGTCATCGAGCTCAATCCCATCACCTCGCAGGTCTTCGGCGGACAAGAGAGTGGCAGCATCACGGTGGATACCCGCGCCAGGCCCATGACCTGTGCAGTCAAGGCCAGGCTGTCCAAAGTCGATGCCAATCAGGTGCTCTCCTCGATCTCGTCCGTCAAGGACAAGCTGTACGGAACACTAAACGCCGCCACCGACGTGACCTTTGCCACGCCGCCTTCGGGCGACATCATGCCGACGCTGAACGGATCGGTGATCGTGAGTCTTGCCGATGGCAAGCTCATGAAGCTGGACCTCCCGGCCGAGCTGGCGAAGATCGGCAAGTTCGGCGGTGTAACGCCCAAAGGCTATACGGCCATTTCACAGATGAGCGGCAGCTTCACCCTTCGCAATGGCGTCGCACAGACCAACGACATGAAGGGCGCGCTCGATATTGGCACGATGTCCGCGAACGGAAGCATGAACCTGCTCAACCAGGAGCTGGAGGTGCACGTCATCGCGGTGCTCAATCGACAATTCAGCCAGTCGATCGGCGGAACGGCAGTGGGCGGCTATTTGACTACAGCGCTGTCCAACAAGGATGGCGAGCTCGTCCTGCCGGTTCTGATCACGGGAATGATGAACCGTCCCCTGGTCGCGCCCGATCTACAACAGATCGCAAGAATGAAGGTGCAAAACATATTGAACGGAAAGGGCGGCGGGAAGAATCTCGGCGGAGTACTGCGCGATTTGCTCGGCGGGCAAAAGTCAGTCGACGCCACCCAACAGCAAAACCCTACCCAAGGCCAGGCTGCGGGAACCGGCAAGAAGCCATAGCCGCTACGGCTTGATGGCGCGTATCTTAACCAGCGTCCCCTCCGGAAGCGGGGCGCCCATGAACTGAATCACCCCGCCACGCACGACTCCATTGACCTCCGGCACAACTGCAGCAACACCGCCTACGTCGGTGGCGCTGACTGCCGGCGCCTTCTGTGCAATGCCTCGATCCATCGCCAGATTCGCCAGCCGATCGGCGTCGCGGTTCTTCTCGCGCAGCACGTGCTTGATTTCGAAGCAGTCCAGCTGATCGATCAGCTTCATGGCGCGCTCGTGCAACTCCTTCAATGTGGGACTGCTAACCTTGTACTGCCCAGTGATTTGCTTCACCATCAGCTCGGAATCGCTGATCACTTTCAGCGCTTTGAAGCCGTGGCGCAAAGTGTAATTCAGCGCCGATAGCAGACCGGAGTATTCGGCATAGTTGTTGGTCTGGCGGCCGAGAAACTCGCTCAGTTGCGCCACTGGACGGCCGACCTCGTCTTCAAATATCACGCCGTACCCCGCGGGCCCGGGATTGCCACGCGCACCGCCATCGATGTAGGCAACAAGATAGCCTTGCTCGTGACTGGTGATGGGCCCACCGATGAATTCTTGCGAACGATAACGGGACTTTTCAGGAAACGGGCGGATTGGCATGTCTGGTACTTTACTCCTGTTTTATCTTGATGCATCGAGTCCAGCCGAAGCGGCAGGTTGCTCGATCTTACTTTATCCGAAACCGGTTTCTGCTCGTTTTCGAATTCGGAAGGAGGCTCGCACGGTGAGTCGCCGATGCTCCCCGTCAATCTGTCTGTCGGGGAATGGAGCGGCTACGCTTTTTCCTTGTGCGCCCAGCGTCATAGGTAATAACAGTGTCGGCGCTACGCGTGGCAGTAACGTCGTGGCAGGATTGACTTTGTTAAGCGGGTTTTCGTCCCCGGGAGGCGATAAAGGTAATGACGCTGGTCCAATAATGCGGGTCCTGGTAGCGAGCGCGGAACTGTTCGAGCATTTCTTCTGTAACGTGGCCGGAGTGTAGTAGCGCGGGCTCGAGCTCTCGCATGGTTTCCGTCCAGTACGTTGCCCACGCCGAGCCGCCAGGAAAAAGTGCGGTGTGGCCTTCACCTGCGACATCTTCCAGCCCAAGCTCATCCAGCCAGACGGAAATCTTTCTCCCGATGAAGTAGTCGATGTGGACATCAGACGACCACTTCAACCATCCTTGCCAAAACTTGCGCATCGCCTCCGGCTCGGCCACGGTGCAAGGGAGCATGTCCGGCTCGATAGAAAGAAGTACGCCTCCTGGCTTTAAGGCTGCGACCATCCGACCAACCGCCTTCCGCGCGTCCGCAAGATGGTGAAGAACGGCACGGGCGACCACTAAATCGTAGGCATTCTCTTCCATCGTGCCGCTGATAATGTCGAGCTGGCGAACTCCCAGGCAGGGCAGCTTGAGTGCACTGACGTAAGCGATATCAATGTCGCTGGCGACGACCTGGCCCGCGGGTGCGACTCGCTCCGCCAGCCATTGCGAGATCGATCCGTTGCCACAACCAACTTCCAGGCAGCGCCATCCCGGACGCAGGCCAAGCCGCTCGATGTGGGCCCGCTCCATCGGATCGAGCAACTGCGACATCAGCGCCAAGCGCTGCTGCTCGCCCGGCAAGTCATGATGCAAGGTATATCCGGCCATTGCAGCTGCCTCACAAGGGAAGTTTGCGCTGCAACTATACATACGGCAGCGCGGTGAGTCGATCGGTCATCGCGCGGCCATACACTCTGCGCGCGTACTTACTTGCGCGCCGCTCTCATATGGTATTTGCTAGTGACGATCTCCGGCTGACATGGACTCTCAGAAGAAATCTTTCTGGCTGCTGTTCGCGCTGCTAAGCTTTGGCGCGTTCTTCCTTCCTTTGTGGTGGGGCGTGGCGGAGACGTTCGTTTCGCTCTTTGTGAGCTGGTGGGTAATTTACCGGAGCGGAATTTTCTGAAGGGGTGTGGGCCTCGACCCAGAGAGCCCGTTTTCGGTGATGTAAAGCGGGCGTTGCACACCGCAAAATCTTAGTCACTTTCACTCAACTTTCGGCGCTCCTTTCTTAAGCCTGTTATAATCAATCTCATTCATGGCACGTAAGCGTCTCGTTCGCTCTACTACGGTTCTCTGCGTTCGCCGGGATGGAAAGGTCGTCATGGCTGGTGACGGCCAGGTCACCCTCGGCGAAGGCGTCATTAAGCACACTGCCCGCAAGATTCGCCGGCTGTACCAGGACAAAATTCTGGCGGGTTTCGCCGGATCGACGGCCGACGCTTTCTCGCTGTTTGCCCGCTTCGAGTCGAAGCTGGAGCAGTATCATGGCAACCTGGGCCGGGCCGCGGTCGAGCTGGCCAAGGACTGGCGCACCGACAAGATGCTGCGCTCGCTGGAGGCGCTGCTGCTGGTGGCCGACCAGAGCCAGACATTCCTGATCAGCGGCCAGGGCGACGTGATCGAACCGGACTCCGGGATCGCAGCCATCGGCAGCGGAGGCCCGTATGCCACCGCCGCCGCCACGGCGCTGATGGAACATACGCAGCTGTCGCCTCGGGCTATTGCCGAGGAAGCAATGAAGATCGCCGGCAAGATTTGTATTTACACGAACGACAAGGTCACCATTGAGGAGCTCTGAACCCCGTTGTCGGTTGTCGGGTGTCGGTTGTCAGTTTGCGATTGGCAACGCGACCCCACATTGCGGCCCCGCCTTCATCGTGGGGCCTAGTCTAACTGACAACCAGCAACTAACAACTGAGAACTGAATTATGGCCATCTATCTCCCCGCTACCGCTGATGAAGAACACGTTGCACTCGACGAACTCACTCCGCGCGAGATTGTGCGCGAACTTGATAAATATGTTGTCGGCCAGGATCAGGCCAAGCGCGCCGTCGCTATCGCACTGCGCAATCGCATGCGCCGCCAAAAGCTGCCGGCCGAACTGGCCGAAGAGGTCATCCCCAAGAACATCATCATGATGGGGCCGACCGGCGTCGGCAAAACAGAAATCGCGCGCCGCCTGGCCAAGCTCGCCAACTCGCCCTTCCTCAAGGTCGAGGCATCGAAGTTCACCGAGGTTGGCTATGTCGGCCGCGATGTCGAGTCGATGGTGCGCGATCTAGTTGAGATCGCCATCGACATGGTGCGCGAGGAGAAGCTGGAGGATGTTGCCGACAAGGCCGAGATGAATGCCGAAGAGCGGCTGCTCGATCTGCTGCTGCCCTCCATGCCGGCGCAGGTGCCCCCCAAGCCCAGCCACGATCAGCAGCAGATTGGATTCAACATCAACAGCGAACCGCTTCTTGCCGGCGAGCCCGGATCGCGCACCCGCGAGAAATTTCGCCAGCAGTTGCGCGAAGGCAAGCTCGACGAGCGAATCGTGGAACTCGATGTCCGCGAGAAATCCACTCCCGCTTTTGAGATCATCACCAACCAAGGCGTCGAGGAGATGGACGTCAACATCAAGGACATGTTGCCCAACATCTTCGGCCAGCGCACCAAGAAGCGGAAGATGAAGGTCAGCGAGGCCTTCGAGTACCTGATCCAGGAAGAGGAACAGCGCCTGGTCGACATGGACCAGGTCACGCGCATTGCCGTCGAGCGCGTGGAAAACTCCGGCATCATCTTCCTCGATGAAATCGACAAGATCGCCGGCCGCGAAGGCGGCCATGGCCCGGACGTTTCGCGCGAAGGCGTGCAGCGCGACATCCTGCCTATCGTCGAAGGCACCACGGTGAACACGCGCTACGGCATGGTGCGCACCGATCACATCCTCTTTATTGCCGCCGGCGCATTTCACGTCTCGAAACCGAGCGACCTGATCCCCGAGTTGCAGGGCCGTTTCCCGATCCGCGTGGAGCTGCAGTCGCTCACGGTTGAGGACTTCATTAAGATCCTCACCGAGCCTAAATCGTCGCTTACCAAGCAATACACCGCGCTGCTCGACACCGAAGGGTTGAAGCTGGAGTTCACGCCCGAGGCATTAGCCGAGGTCGCAAACTTCGCGTTCAAGGTCAACGAGGGCACGGAGAACATCGGCGCCCGCCGCCTGCACACCATTATGGAGAAGGTGCTCGACGTCATCAGTTTCGAAGCGCCCGACATGAAGGAAAAGCATGTGGTGGTGGATGCCGATTACGTCCGCAACACGCTCGCCGACATCGTGAAGGACCAGGATCTGTCGCGTTACATCCTGTAATTGTTTTGTAATGTAGCACGCCTCTGGCCATAGGCTGTCTTTACGGTATTTTTATATCTCAAATGCTAAAATTTCCCGATGAAAGGTTCGGCAGTTTCGCTCCTGCTTACATTTGTTGCGCTGGCCATCGCGTCTCAGGGACAGCAACCAGACCCCAAACCCAATCTTTCCGGCACTTGGATTTTCAGTGCTCCGAGGAGCGCCTTGAAAATTCCCGCGCCCAACAGCATGGCGCTCAAGATCGAGCAGAACGATCCGCAGGTGAAGTTTTCGCGAACGCAGACATACGGCGATCAGAACTTCAACTGGAATCTTGACATTGTCGCCGACGGGCAGAAGGAAGTGGTCGACAAACAGCCCATGTACACCACCGACACCCGCGCCTATTGGGAGGGCAAATCGCTGGTGCTCGATCTGAAGATTACGGCCAACGATGGCACCAAGCAGACGGACACGGTGACCTATACCCTGGGGGATGACGGCAAGACCTTGCAAGCCGTCGAGCACCAAGTAACGGTCGGAGCTAAGGGCTCCACCAATAATAAGTGGGTGTACGAGAAGCAGGGCCAATAAAGCGCCGGTGAGTCAACAGTTCGGCACAAATAAGAAGGCCTGACGACAAATCGTCAGGCCATTTGTTTATCCGTGCCGCTTTACTGGAGGGACGCCAGCGTCTTCTGCGCATCCTGAGCGTCCTGGCCTTTCAGGTTCAGCTGCAAGGCCTTCTGCAGTTCGCTCTTGGCGCGGTCTTTTTCGCCCGCGCCGGTGAGCGCCATACCCAGGTGATAGCGGAAATCCGCATTCTCCGGAGCTTTCTTCACGGCGTCCTCGGCCAGCGAGACCGATACACGATAGTTGCCCTTCTTGTACTGGATCCAGGCGAGCGTATCGTTCACTGCGTTCATTTCTGGGGCGACCTGCTTGGCCTGCGTCGCGAGGCTCAGAGCCATGTCCAGGTTCTCGCCCTGCTCGGCGTAGACCCACGCCAAATTGTTGGCTGCGACCGGGTCGTGGGCATTCTGCGCCAGGCTGGCCTGGAAGTACTTGCCGGCAGACTTGAAGTCGCCACGCTGCAGATAAACATCGCCGATGGCGTTGTTGATGGTGGTAGAAGTCGGCTGGATGGCCAGCGCCTTCTGATAGGTCTCCAGCGCCAGGTCCTGCTTGCCGGTAGCTTCGTAAATCTGTCCGATGTGCATCAAGGCGGCGGAAGACTTGGGATCGAGGGCCAGCGCCTTCTGATATTCGGCCAGAGCCTGATCGTACTTCCTGGTGGTGGCCAGCGCCGAAGCATAGATGAAGATTGCACCCATTCGTTTGGGATAGGCGTTGGCATACTGGGTCGCCAGAGCCAGCCCCTTGGCCGGTTCATTTTGACCGAACATCATCGCGATGTAGTTCGCCATCGCACTGTCATAAGTGGGAGCTAATTTCAGGGCCGTCTGGAACATCTTCTCCGCGTCGGCGTACTTCTTCTGCCCGGCATACGCGACCGCCATGTTGACGTAGAGCACCGGGTCGTTGGGCGCGGTCTTCTGCGCTTCCTTCAACTCGTCCAAGGCCTTGTCGTACTCCTTGGTGCCTAAATCGATCGTGGCATTCAGGAAGTGCGAAGCGGGATTGTTTTCGTTCAGCTTTTGCAGACGCGCCGCATATTCGCGTGCCGTATCGAAATCGCGCGTGTCGCGATAGACCTCAGCCAGCGCCTGCAGGGTCATGGGATTGTTCGGTTGGATCCGGTTGGCTTCCTGCAGCTCGCTCTTCGCACCGGCCATGTCTCCGGTCTGGCGGAGCACCTGTCCCAGGACGAAGTGCGCCTGAGGATTCTCGGGAGCATCCTTGACCACATCGCGCAGCACGGTAATGGCATCGGCGGTATTGCCCTTGATGGACAGCAGACGGCCATTGGTCAAACGCGCCGTGACATCGCCCGGGTTCTCCTTCAGCAGCCCGTCCGTCATCTTCTGCGCATCTTCGATCTTGCCGCTGCTGATCATGGTTTCCAAAAGCCGGACTTGCAGCGTCTGGTTCTTGGGATCGTAGTTCAACCCGCGTTGATACTCCTTCAGCGCGGCCTCCGAGTTCCGGGCGGCGAGGTAATAGTCGCCGATGGCGGCGGCGACGTCGGCCGAGCTGGGCTGCTTGATGCGCAACTCATCCACGACTTGCTCGCCGTCGTCCTTGCGGCCTTCCTGCAGCATCAGGCCGGCCAGCCGCAGGTAGCCCACCGGCGAATCGGGGTTGTAGCGGATCTCGTCGCGGTAGACCTGCTCCGCCTTCTTGAAGTCTTTCTTGTACAGATAGAAGCCGGCCAGATTGGCGTAGGCCTGAAGGGTATGGGGGTCAAGACTGATCGCCTTGTGGAAGTCCTGCTCCGCGGCATCGTCCTGCCGCATGAAGGCATAGGTAGCGCCGCGGTTGAGATAGGCGTTGGGATCGTTTGGCTTCAGAGCGATCGCCTTGCTGAAATTGGCCAGAGCGTCGTCGAGGTGCTTCTGTGCGAGCAGAACATTGCCCAGCAGCAAGTAGCCCTCAGGATTGTTGGGATCGTGATCGACCACGTAGCGCGCCTGTTCTTCCGCATTGCTATAGAAGTGCGGGCCCGAAGCCACATACATGCCGCCTAACGCGATGCGCGCCTTCAAGTGGTTGGGATCGAGCTCCACGGTTTCACTCATCTCCCGGAAGGCATCCTGGTTCTTGTCCTGCTTCAGGTCGGCGTTGGCGAGCTGGTAGTGCGCTTCCGCGAACTTCGGATCGATCTGAATCGCCTTCTTAAACTGAATGGCGGCAGCGTCGTACTTTTGCTGGTCCATGTACTTCAGACCGCTCTCGAGGTATTTGCGCTTGGCCACGTCGGGATTGCGGCTGCAACCCGCTAGGACGACGGTTAACACAGTTACCACACAAACGATGTAGCGATTCCGCATGACTTCTCCTGGGTCACCGAGGGATGATCTGATCAACGTCAGTCGTAATTTGTTTCGCAAAGTCGAACGCCCGCGCCTTGGCCTGTTCCTCGTCTCTACGCTGCACCGGGACAGTGATCCGAACCAGCGCGGCATCCGTGCGGTTCAAACGCAGGGCGTCATAGACCAAATAGAACTTGCCCCAGTATTCGCTGGCAATCACCCGGCCATGCGCCTGGTACCAGTACAGCACCACTTCCTCATTCAATCCTCGTTGCAGGATGTAGAGGTTAATGGGGACCTTGCGGCCGTCATTGAGCTGCAAGGGATAAATCGTTTCCCGCACCGGGTTCCAGCCTGCCCCGGGCAAGCAGTTCTTAGGGGAGTGGATCGTTTTCCCCGTCCTCTGGCTGCGGAAATAGGCGATGTACAAGCCTAACAGGTCGTCCGGCCCCATGCCCGGTTCCCAATACCCCCGATTCAGATAGTCGGTGACCTTCAACAAGTCGAGGGTTTCCTGGTCCAGCGGCCACTGGGTAATTTGAGCAAAGGCTCCGATCTTGGCAGGAAACTCCGACAGCGGCTTTGCGGGAGGAGTTGCCTCACCGTGAGAGAGGTACGCCATTCCCGTTGTAGCCCCCAGGAGCACAGCGATCATAAGCCAGTAGCGAATACCGGCCTTCATGCAGCCACCTTGGAGGTACTGGTCCCGTCCGGCCCGTCATCATACCACCCCAGCTTCTTGCGAATAAACGTGATGAGGCTGTGTAGAGCCAGGAACAATATGGTGGCGACTACAAAGATCACCCACCCTGAAAACTCGTGCATAAATCCTTCCGCAGCCTTGCGTCCGATGTAGGTTGCCATGATCGCCGTGATCATCACTCGCGTGCCATTGCTGACGATGGCCAGCGGAATCATGGCAAGCACCAGGAACCAGCGCACCGCAAGACTGCGTTCAACAAGATATCCATAACCTGCGGCTAAGGCAAGCAGCGACATCAGCGAGCGAATCCCGCTGCAGGCCTCCACCACCTCCAGCGTCATGTGCGGCAGGACGAGCACATTGCCCTCGCGCATCACCGGGAACAGGTTCAGCATCTCCAAGGCCCGGGTGGCGAACTTCGAAGCGATGAATTGAAGAGGGAAGACGATTTCGTTGTAAATCAGAACCGGGATCGGGATGGCGAACAGCAGGAATGCCAAGGGAAAGGTCATCGCCCGCAGAACCGCGCCGCCGGCGAAATAGACGATCAGGCCGCAGATCGTGCCCAGAATCGACAGCCGGCTGAGAAATAACTCCGCCCCCAAACTTCCCAGGAATAGCAGCCCCAGAGAAAAAAGGACCACCACCATGCCCCACGCCGAGGGACGCCTGGGGATTTCGCGCAGCTTGTCGCGCCGCTGCCAGATGAGGAAGGCCGAGAGAATCGGCACCAGGAATCCGTGAGAGTAGTCGGCATCGTTGTACCACTGAAATACGAGCAGCTTGAGCACGGGTGCATACAAAAGAGTGAGTACGGCGATCAGAAGGATCCCCTGCCACCCGAAGGGCTTCAATGTCTGCCAGAAAGAAGAAAATTTGGATTGCCACGAGGACGAAAGTTTAGAAGAAGGTCCCCCGGTCAGAACTTCGTCTGCCGCCGGAGACAACGCAGAACTGCTCGTCTTGGTGCCCGCAAGCGCCACTGGGATCTTTGCTCCTTAGGGATTGCCGAAGGACTGCCGACGTGGTACTCGCACACATGTGCAATTATTTGGCCGAGAGCTGAAAATTATGGCACAGAGATAACTCTTAGAATCAAACACTTAATAGACTAACACAGCAGAAGCGCAAGACCTTACCAATTTCATGTGCAAACAGTTGCACATCGTTTCCAGCCCAATTCACTTCCCCATGTGCCCATCCCGGCACCCACCGCAAGGCAGGTAACCAAGCCTTGGTTACCACTGTGCGAAATTTTGCTCGCTAAATCCTAAGCTCCCTGCCTCGTTGGTCGATTGCTTCTTTTGGGACTGGATATTGGCCGCACCAGGAAATGCTTGATGGCGCATGCCCCCTCTGCTCCGACAGGACAACCCGCTCATCGATCCTTCGAAGGAGAACTCATGTTATCGGGAATCGGCATTCGGAACCGGATTATTTCTCATCTCTGCTTCAGGAAAGTTTTTCTTCCACTATTCTGCGCCGCCGTAGTTGCTTGGTTGGCATCGCCAATGCTAGCCACGGTTACGCCTGGTGAAATTGTCCCGGGCAGTGTTATCGCCAAGGTGAACCCCGGATTTGATCCCGTCAACGGCGTCTCCGTCGTGTTCAGCTGGTCGACGCTCCATCTTAGCAATTCCGTTGTCATCATCGAGAACCCTTCCGACTACCGGGGCAATAACAACACCCCGACTCGACAAGTCGCCAACCCCCTTCTGACGACCCGTCACATGGTCGTGGTGGATCATCTGCCGGCCTACGGCGCATATTCCACTTGGGGCTATTACGTGGCCTCGCGGCAGACGAATGGAACCTGGGCGACTTATCCTGGACCGGCCACGGCAGCCTGCGGGAATCCGCCCGTGCCCGGCTGCGGCGGATCGTACCAGACCTTCACGCTGCCTACTTCTCCCACCCATCCTAATGGTGCCGTGGTCTTCGCCATGTGGCCCATCGGTGGACAGGATGTCTACCAGGGCGATCCTCGGCAGACGCCGGCGTGCACTCCCACAGCCAAGAACTCGCGGGAGTGCAACGATCTCTACGTCGCACTCCAGGCGAACCTGCTGAGCGGTCCCTCTACCGACATGGTGCAAATGCAAAACGTCGTGATCACCAATCTCGATACCGGGCAGCAGGTCGTTAATAACAGCATTTCAGCGCAGTACTTGTGCGACCTGACTGCGCCTTCCAGCCCGCCGCCTGCCAATTGGGATGGACACTACGGCGCCGGCAAGATCTGCTACAACGGCACGCTCTACAGCATTAACACGACCTTGCGACTGCGGGTGAACTCGCAGGCCGTGCCGGGCCACTATCAGTTCAGCGCAAAGTTCCAAGCGCAGACGAGTAGCGGGAACGACGGCAATCCCGTGGTCGTTACTTACAAGTTCACAGTCCTCCCGACGGCTTCGCTCACTCCGGCGCCGCCCTCCACTTTTCCAGCCATCGCCGGCCTCGCTGACTGGCAGAACAACATGGCCAATCCCGTGCCCTATCAGCGCTCGGGCAAGCCCTATCGCTCGGGCGAGTGGTGGTGCACCAATAACACTGATACGAATCCGTGGTGGAGTCTGGACAATGGCAACTTCATCGGCTACTTCGACATGCCGTCCAGCATTTATTTTGAAGCGTGGAACTACGACGGCGGGCGCGTGTATCAGCAGATCGCAGACTATGACTACAACGTCCGCAGCATGCCGGGCTACGGAGATCGTTCGCGCCGCAATCACTGGGAGCGCTGCGCTGAGCTGGCGATGGAACCATATAAGGACATGAACATCGCTACCCAGGGCAGCTTCGTCCAGGAGCCTAATCAGTTTCCGTACGGCATGGAGATGAACTACCTGCGAACCGGCGACTCCACCATGAAAGCCGCTGTCGATCTCCTGGCAAGGAATCCCGTCTATCGAAACTACTATGCCGGTTCGGCGTATGCGTGTACCGCGCGAACGACGGCATACATGATGGACGATCGTCTCGCGGACGAGATTGCCGGCGCCACTCGCAACAATGCCTTCTTGCCCCGAACCGTCGACGTGCTGTTGGGTATTCTCGACCAGACCTACAACTGGGATCCTTCCAATTCTAATCAGCAGACCTACGACATCCATCCCTTCCAGGTTGGGCTGGTGATGGAAGCTCTGATCAACTACTACGAGTTGGATCTGGCGGAAGGCAACACGCCCGATGCGAGAATTCCGCTGGAGATCAAGAAGGTTCTCGACTGGTGGGAGGCGCAGCAATATATTCCGGCCAACCACACTCTCGCATATCAGCCTTACGATCTTCCGGTCGATCCTACGCTGCTGGGCGGTGCTCTCTACGGAGCAACCTCGTTGAACGACCTGGTTGCTCCGGCCTACGCCTGGTATTGGAGCAAGACGGGCAACAGCGCCTACATGCTGGCAGGCGATGATCTGTTCAACCATACATTCGACGATGCCGGTCCGGCAGGCGGCGGACTGGGCGGCGGATGGACCTGGTCCGTGAAAGAGTTCAACCAGATCTATAAATGGAGCTTCGACTATGTCCGCTGGAGGACGGGGCAAAATCCGGATGGGTCGCCGGCGGTGGCAAGCGTACTCGCCGCTGCGAATCCTTGCGAGACGCAGACCGCCCCATGCGTAGCGCCGTGGACGGACTGGACGACTCCCGTCCAAATCGGATGGAAAGCGGCGCAAGGCCCAGGACAATACCCGTCGGTCAACCTGGCATTGCCTGCTCCCGTGGTCACGGCGAACGGCGCCACATTCACCTTCAACACCTTCAAGCCGGCAACGACAACCATCTACTACGGCAGGAGCGCGCCGCCGGCCTGCAATCTGGGAAATCCTGCGCCACCGTACTGCATGCAGCCTTTCCCGAACTTCGGGTTCTCAGCCATGCTCGGAGCGAGTTATGTCAGCCACTCCAACGCGGTGAATTCGATCAAGAACAACAACACTGCCAATCAGTACGATCCGATCGGTGCACCCAACATTTACAACACAACGGTCACCATCACCGGGCTGACACCCGGCACGACATATCACTGGCGCCCGCTGGTGGTTGACTCCAACGGAAATGCCGCGGCCTACGCCGACCAGACGTTCACGACGGCTAGTGGATCGGGCCCGGGCGGAGGTGGCTCAAAGGCGCACTAGGAATTGAGCATCGCGAAACGTGATACCTGCCGGGGTGACGCTGCTGAGGCCGAACTCCGGCAGTTTCGTACGCGCTACCGAAAAGACACTTGCATCCTGCCCTTGCAATCTGCACACTGGAACTCCTCGGAGGGGCAAATGAAGAAGGGTTGCATTGCAATCATGATGGGCGTGACGCTGTGTTTCGCAGCGATGCCGGCGACGGGCGGCGGCAAAGGTCAGGCGAAGATCGCGCGCGGCGAGTACCTGGTGAAGGCCATCGGGCAGTGCGCCGACTGCCACACTCCCTTTAACGAAATGGGCGGCTTTGTGATGGACAAATGGTTGCAAGGCAAGAAGCTGGAATTCGGGCCGCTCATTCCCATTCCCATCTGGGCCGACACCTCACCCAACATCGCTGGGCTGCCCGGCTGGGACACCCAGAAGGCGGTGAAGTTTTTTATGACCGGACTGGCACCCAACGGCCAGCCTGCACGTCCTCCGATGCCGGCCTACAAGATGAACCGGGCGGATGCTGAGGCCGTCGTGGCGTATCTGCAATCGCTGAAGTAACAGGAAGATTCCGCTAGAGCGATTCCCGAGTTGTATCGGGCAGAGCGGACCATCAAAGACACCGCTGTAACGCGACGCTGAAGCGCCGCTCTACCGAGCCTGCGGATACACCAATTCAGAAACCGTCAGGTCTTGAACTGCTCTTAGGTTCCCTAGTGAAAACAAAAACGCACCCGCAATTGCGGATGCGCTTGGAAAACTCGAGCTCTTCGAAAACCTCTACTTCTGTTCTTCTTCCTTGGCTGTTGGTGGTTCGACTGCGGGGGCGCCGGGCTGGGCTTCGGCTGCCTGCGCCTCTTCCAGCGCTTTGCGGCTTTCCTCGGCGCGCTTGGCGCGCATCTCCGCGCGTTTCTGGCGCTTCTCGTCCAGCGTCTTCTCGCTTCCCAGCAGCTCCACAAAGGCTTTGTCGCCGCCATCGCCCTGGCGGAAGCCGGAGTGAATGATGCGCAGGTAACCGCCTTCGCGATCACCGTAGCGTGGCGAGATGGTGTTGAAAAGCTTATCCACGGCGTCGCGCGTCATCAGATATGAGGCAGCCAGCCGCCGCGCGGCGACGTCTCCGCGCTTGCCCAGCGTGATCATCTTCTCCACGTGCGGACGCATTGCCTTGGCTTTCGTGACTGTGGTCTCGATGCGCTCTTCCACGATCAGAGAAGTCACCAGGTTGCGCAGCAGCGCGCGCCGATGCTCCGTATTTCGTCCCAATTTCCAACCTGCTCTACGATGACGCATATGAGTTCCTTCGGAACTTGTTGTCCGTTGTCAGTTGTCAGTTGTCGGTTGTCAGTTCAATGGCAACCTGATCCCACCCATGCTGTCGGTCGCCGGCTGTTCGTTGTTAACTGACAACTGACAACCGGCCACAGACAACTAGTAATTCGAGTCGATGTCGTAGGTCGCCGTAGCCAGCGAGGACATGTTCGATCCGCTGCCGGGCACGGCATTGCCGTGCTCGTCGATCTTCATGCCCAGGCTGAGTCCCATCGAGGAGAGGATCTCCTTGATTTCGTTCAGCGACTTGCGGCCGAAATTCTTGGTCTTCAGCATCTCCGCTTCGGTCTTCTGCACCAGCTCCCCGATGGTCTGGATATTCGCGTTCTTCAGGCAGTTGTAGCTGCGCACGGAAAGCTCCAGCTCCTCGACCGAGCGGTTCAGGTTTTCGTTGCGGATTTCCGGCTTGTCGGCAGCGCCGGCGGCCTGCGCCTCCAACTCCTCCTCGAAATTGATGAAGATGTTCATGTGGTCCTTCAGCAGCTTCGCCGCCAGGCCTAGTGCGTCGGCCGGAGTAACCGAGCCGTTCGTCCAGATCTCGATTGCCAGCTTGTCGTAGTCCGTGATCTGTCCCAGGCGCGCCGCTTCCACCGAGTAGTTGCACTTGCGGACGGGCGAATGCACCGAATCGATTGGAATGAACCCCAGACCCAGGTCCTCATCAAAATTTTTGTCGGCGGAAACGTAGCCGCGGCCCTTCTTCAGCCGCATCTCCATGTCGAGCTTGCCACCTTCGCTGATGGTTGCGATGTACACGTCCTTGTCCAGCACCTCAACATCGGCGTCAGCTTCGATCATGCCCGAGGTCACCACACCCGGCTGCTCTGCGCGCAAATAAATCGCCTTCGGCGCATCGCCGTTCAGGCGGAAGGGAATCTGCTTCAGGTTGAGGATGATGTCGGTGGCATCCTCGACTACGCCGGGGATCGACTGGAACTCATGCAGCACGCCTTCAATCTTCACTGCGGTGACGGCAGCTCCCTCGATCGAGGACAACAACACCCGGCGCAGGGCGTTGCCGATGGTGGTACCAAAGCCACGCTCGAACGGCTGGGCCCAGAAATGACCGTACTTGTCGGTCAAGGTTTCGGTATCAGTTGCCAGGCGTTTCGGTTTCTGAAAGCCTTTCCAAAGCATTTATTGCTCCTGTTTCTCTTCGGCCATGCTGCGCGGCTCCAAGTCCGGCTGATCTGGCGCGAAGGTTGGTGGTAGAGCCGACCTTCAGGTCGGCGTCTAGCCATTGTTCCGAATGCGAGCCGGCTTAAGCCGGCGGCACACTATTTGCTATACAGTTCGACGATCAGCTGCTCGTTGATGGGCAGGTTGATGTCCTCGCGCTTCGGCAGCGCCAGCACGCGGCCCTTGTAAGCGTTGCGATCAACTTCCAGCCACGCCGGCGGGGCCTGGTGACTGGCAAAGTCCTTCGCGGTCTCCAGCAGAACCAGCTTGTTGCTGCTCTCGCGCACGGCGACCTCGTCGCCAGCCTGCACCTGAAACGAAGGAATATTGACCTTCCGTCCGTTCACCGCGATATGACCGTGACGCACCAGCTGACGCGCCTGACGGCGCGCTACCGCAAAGCCCAGCCGATAGACGACATTGTCCAGCCGGCGCTCGAGTTGCTGGAGCAGCATTTCGCCGGTGACGCCCTTAGTGCGGGCGGCATGCTCGAAGTAGTTGCGGAATTGGCCTTCCTGGGTGAAGTACATGCGCTTCGCTTTTTGTTTTTCGCGAAGCTGCAGGCCGTAGCCCACGATTTTGGCCTTGCGGTCCTTACCGTGCTGGCCAGGCGCGAAATTGCGCTTTTCGATCGGACACTTGTCTGTAAAACACTTTCCGCCTTTGAGGAACAACTTCATGCCCTCGCGGCGGCAAAGGCGGCATACTGCGTCTTTGTACCGTGCCAAGTTCTCTCCTTATCGAGCAGAAATTTTTCCGCTCGGTTTGCAGATCGGTTTACAGGACTTGGCGTCCCTTCGTCCCGATCGAAAATCAGTTGTCAGTCGTCAGTGCCTAGTGGTTAGATGTCGCTCCAACCATTTCGACACTTGACCCGAAAATGATGGCACATGGTCAGCGTTACCAGCTTTGCTAGCCACTGGTCACCGGCCACTGCTTCTAAACCCTTCTTCTCTTCGGCGGACGGCAGCCGTTGTGCGGCACCGGCGTGACGTCCTTGATCGAGCGCACATCCAGTCCCGCAGCCGACAGGGCGCGCACCGCCGACTCTCGTCCCGATCCCGGACCGCTCACGCGCACATCCACGCTGCGCATGCCGTGATCGCGCGCCTGGTTGGCGGCGTTCATCGCGGCCTGTTGCGCGGCAAACGGCGTTCCCTTGCGCGATCCGCGGAAGCCCAGCGAACCAGAGCTCTTCCACGACACAGTGTTGCCGTTCGGGTCGGAGATAGTGACGATGGTGTTGTTGAACGAGGCCTGCACGTGCACCAGTCCGTGAGGAACGTGCTTGCGCTCCTTCTTCTTGAACTTCTTGGTCTTGCCTTTCTTATCGCCCGCGGCGGAACCTGCTGCTTTAGCCATGGCTTATGTCTTCGCGCTCGCTTTCTTCTTATTGGCTACCGTGCCCTTACGTGGCCCCTTGCGAGTGCGCGCGTTGGTGTGAGTACGCTGGCCGCGCACTGGCAGGCTGCGGCGATGCCGATAGCCGCGGTAGGAGCCGATTTCGATCAGCCGCTTGATGTGCATCGAGATGTCCTTGCGGAGATCGCCCTCGACGTCGCCCTCCTGCTCGATGACCTGACGGATGCGGTTGACCTCGTCCTCATTCAGGTCGCTCACCTTCTTGGTGGACTCGACGTTGGCCGAGCCCAGGATCTTCGCCGAACGCGAGTTTCCGATGCCGTAGATGTAGGTCAGCGCGATCCTGATGTGCTTGTTGCGCGGAAGATCCACGCCTGCAATACGTGCCATAGTTACTCCGAAACCGCTTTTAGTTCTTAGCCTTAGCTATGAGCTAACGGCCAAAAGCTAAGTGCTGATTATCCTTGTCTTTGTTTGTGTTTCGAATTCTCGCAGATCACGCGCACTACGCCGTGACGACGAATTACTTTGCATTTGTCGCAAATCTTCTTAACCGATGCCCTTACTTTCATGAAAACCCCAGTTGTCAGTTATCGGTTGTCCGTTCTCAGTTGCGCAATGCTGACAACTGACAACCGACAACTGCTTATTTATAGCGATACACGATCCGGCCACGCGTCAGATCGTAGGGCGATAATTCCACCGCGACGCGGTCGCCGGGAAGAATGCGAATGAAATTCTTGCGCATCTTGCCGGAGACGTGCGCCAGCACCTGATGCTTGTTCTCCAGCTCCACTCGAAACATCGCATTGGGCAGCGGCTCGATCACCACCGCCATTACTTCAATCGCGTCTTCCTTACTCATTCATTCCCAGTTGTCAGTTGCCAGTTGTCAGTTGTCAGTTACCTTCGCAGCTTTCTAACTTCACTCAGCCACGCGGCACGATCATTTGCAATTCGCCAGTTGCTAGTTGCTAGTTGCTAGTTGCTTTTGCCGACAACTGGCAAGCGACAACTGACAACTCTTCCAACTACTCCGTCAAAATCACCGGCCCATTCTTTGTCACCGCGATGCAGTGCTCGAAGTGGGCGCTGTAGCTTCCATCTTCAGTAACCGCGGTCCACTTGTCTTCCAGCAGCCGCGTCTCCGGACGTCCCATGTTCACCATCGGCTCGATCGCCAGCACCATACCGTCGCGCAGCTTGGGACCGTGTCCCGGAGTACCATAATTGGGGACTTGCGGATCTTCGTGCAGCCGCGTGCCGATACCGTGTCCGACAAACTCGCGCACCACGCTGAAGCCGTTGGACTCAACCAGCTTCTGCACCGCCGCGCCAACATCGCCCACCGTGTTGCCTACGCGCGCCGCTTGGATGCCTTCGGAGAGCGACTCACGCGTCACGTCCAGCAGCTTCTGCAACTCCGGCGAAATCCCATCCCCCACGGGCACCGTGATCGCCGCATCGCCGTAGTAGCCGTCCAGCACCACGCCGCAATCCAGCGAAACGATGTCGCCCGCCTTCAGCACACGCCGCTCTGACGGGATGCCGTGCACGATCTCGTTATTCACCGAGGTGCATAGCACGCAAGGGTAATCGTAATAACCCTTGAAGGCCGGCTTGGCGCCCAGATCGCGAATCTTGCGCTCGGCTACGCGCTCCAGATCCATCGTCGAACGCCCAGGTGCAACCGCCTCCCGCGCGGCTTCCAACACTTGGCGAACGATGCGCCCGCTACGGCGCATCTTCTCGATCTCGGAAGCCGACTTACAAACAATTGACATTCTCGATCGCGCTAAAAGCCTGCGCCATTACTTCTTCCACGGGCTGTTCGCCGTTGACCTCGATCAGCCGCCCACGCTTGCCGTAATAGTCCACCAGCGGCAGCGTTAGCTGCTCATAGGCCTTCATGCGTTCGGCAAAAACGCTTTCCGCATCGTCCGGGCGCGACACCAGCGCGGTGCCCTCAACATCACAAGTACCCTGGACTTTGGGAGGCTGGAAGTAGACGTTATAAATCCGTCCGCAGGCGGGACAGGAACGGCGTCCGGTAACTCGTTGCCGTAGAACATTATAATCTACCACCAGCCGGATCACAACCGGAGCCGCGCAAGCCTGCTGCGCCTCCGGATCGCCCTTCTTGTCCGCCCGCATCTTCTCCAGATGCGCATCCAGCCACTCCGCCTGCCGCACCGTCCGCGGAAAGCCGTCCAGGATGAACCCGCGCACGCAATCGGCCTGCTGCAGCCGGTCCGCCACCATGTCGCAAACCAGTTCGTCGGAGACCAGTTCGCCCCGCTCCATGATCGCCTTTGCCTTCAGTCCGAGCTCGGTCTGCTGAGCGACATTGCTCCGCAGAATGTCTCCGGTGGAGATCTGCGGGATGCTGAAGGTCGAGGCGATCAGCTTGGCCTGCGTACCCTTGCCGGCCGCGGGAGGCCCCAGCAGAATAATGGGACCAACCACGCGCGGATTTGCCTTCACACTTACCGCTGCGGAAGTCTGCGCTTCCATGTTCGTACCCTCGTGGGGACGGAGCTCCCGGTACTCCGCATACAGTGGCCCGTGGTCAGTTGCCAGTGGCCAGCAAAACCTGACTCAAACCGCTTGATCTCCTTGCCATTGACCACGAGCCGCTGGCCACCGCTTTACCACGTTGCCCGTCGTCCGCGAATTCTCCCACTGCGTGGGGTGAAGCCTTCGTAATGCCGCATCACCAACTGCGACTCCACCTGGTTGATGGTGTCCATCGCGACGCCGACCACGATCAGCAATGAAGTTCCGCCGAAGTAGAAGTTCACGCCCAAACCGTTCGTCACCCAGTTCGGCATCCGTTCGAAAAACGAGCCCAACGCTCCGGGCAGGTGGTTCAACCGGATACCGGCGATCATCCACTCCGGAATGAAGGAGATGAGAATCAGGTACAGAGCGCCAACCAGCGTAATGCGCGTCAGAATGTCGTTGATGTAGTTCGCCGTCCGCGCGCCCGGCCGAATGCCGGGAATAAAGCCGCCGTACTTGCGCATGTTGTCGGCAACCTCGGTCGGGTTGAAGACGATCGACACGTAGAAGTACGCGAAGAAGATGATTCCAATCGCATACAGCAAGGTGTAGAGCGGCTCGCCCCACTGCAAGGCACGCAGCATTGGCCCGAAATAGCGATTGTCCTTGAACAGCGCTCCTGCGGTCTGCGGCAAGGTCAACACCGACGACGCGAAGATCACCGGCATCACGCCGCCGGAGTTTACGCGCAGCGGCAGGTGGGTCGACTGCCCGCCCATGATCTTCCGTCCCACCACGCGCTTGGCGTACTGCACGGGAATGCGCCGCTCGCTTCGTTCCACGAAGACGATGAACGCCACCACCGCGACCATCAGAACAACCAGCAGCAGCATGGCCGGCACGGTGAACGCCCCCCAAGCCTGCGACTGCGCCTTCTCGAACAGGTCGGCAACGCCGCGCGGCAGACCGACGACAATACCGGCGAAGATCAGCAGCGACATTCCATTGCCCACGCCGCGCTCGGTGATCTGCTCGCCCAGCCACATGATGAAGACGCTGCCCGTGGTGAGCGTCAGCATCGTCATCAGGACAAACCCAGGGCCCGGATTCACTACGAAGTCGGGCTGGCGCTGCAACGTGTAGGCAATGCCCAACGACTGCACCGCGCTCAAGCCGAGGGTGAGATAGCGCGTCCACTGCGTGATCTTCTTGCGGCCGAGTTCGCCTTCCTTCTGCAGCTTGGCCAGCGGCTCGTAGACCACGGTCATCAATTGCAGGATGATCGAGGCCGTGATGTACGGCATGATGCCGAGGGCGAAGATCGTCAACCGGCGCAACTGGCCGCCGCTAAACAGGTCAATGAAGCCCAGGAAGCTGCCACGGTTCTGATCGAAGAACTGCGCCAGCTTATCGGCGTTGATACCCGGCGTCGGAATGTGGCCGCCCAGACGATATACCGCCAGCAGCCCCAGCGTGAACAGAATGCGCTTGCGCAGATCGGGAACGCGGAATACGTTGGCTAGCTTCTCAAGCATAAAACCTCAGTTGTCAGTAACCAGTAGCCAGTAGCCAGTCTTGCTGGGCTACGTTTCTACTGAGAACTGACAATTCAAAACTCAACTTAAAAGCGCACGGCCAGCGGGCGCTCCCCAACTGGCAACTGGCAACTGGCGGCTCGCCACTAGCCACTGACCACTTGCACTTTCCCGCCGGCCTTCTCAATCTTCTCCTGCGCCGACTTGGAGAACTTGTGCGCGTGCACCGTGATCGCCTTCGACAGCTCGCCTTGTCCCAGCACCTTGACCAGTGACTTTTTCGAGCTGACCATGCCGGCTTTGCGCAGAACTTCGGGAGTGATCTCACTCTCATCCAGGATTGCCAGCTTGTCCAAGTTCACCACTTCGTATTCGGTACGGAAGATGTTGACGAAGCCACGCTTGGGCAGACGGCGATGCAAGGGCATCTGGCCGCCTTCAAAGCCGCGCATCAAGCGCGAGCCGCTGCGCGATCCCTGACCTTTGTGTCCGCGGGTGGATGTCTTTCCCATGCCCGAGCCCATGCCGCGGCCAACCCGCTTGCGGTTCTCCGATGCCTTGCGGGGTGCGTGTAGATTGCTTAGATTCATGTTCGATCCCCGTCAGCGCTTTGTAACAGGGCACGACTTTAGTCGTGAGTCGTGCCGAAACGCGCCCGTTATTAATCGGGGCTTTAGCCCCTGCTCAGCGGCTAAAGCCGCTGCGATTCTCTGCAATGTAACGGCACGACTGGAGTCGTGCCCTGTTACAAAGCAACTGCTACTTCAAAATCTCAACTAAATGCGGCACTTTCGCCACCATGCCGCGGATCGACGGCGTGTCTTCCCGCTCCACCACCTGATTCAGCCGCGTAAAGCCCAATCCCTTGATCACCAGCTTGTGCTTCACCGGCGCAGCAATCGCCGACCGCACCCACTTCAGCTGGAGCTTCGCGCCAGGCTTGGCCGCCGGCGTTACCGTCTTCTTGCGAACTCGCGCCATGATTACAGCTCCTCCACGGCCTTGCCGCGCTGCGATGCCACATCCTGACGATCGCGCAGCTTGCCCAGAGCATTGAACGTGGCCTTAATCACATTGTGCGGATTGGTGGTGCCGATGGATTTCGTCAGCACGTTCTGCACGCCCGCCGAAGTCATCACCGCACGAACCGCGCCGCCGGCGATCACGCCCGTGCCTTCCGGAGCCGGCTTCAGCAGCACCATCCCCGAGCCATAGCGTCCCAGCACCTGGTGCGGAATCGTGGTCTGCGTCAGGTTCACTCGCAGCAGGTTTTTCTTGGCCGACTCGATGCCCTTGCGGATCGCCTGCGGAACTTCCTTTGCCTTGCCGGAGCCGTAGCCCACCACCGCCGAGGCCGGATCGCCCACCACCACCAGCGCCGCGAATGACAGGTTCTTGCCGCCCTTCACGACCTTGGTGACGCGGTTGATCGAAACCACCTGGTCCTTCAGCTGATACTGACCGGCGTCAAGCTTTTTCTTTACTGTTGGCATTACCGTTGTGTCTCCTGCGGGGCTAAAGCCCCCGGAAAGATCTTCTTGCAACGCGGACCTGAAGGTCCGCTCTCCACCTAGAACTCTAATCCCGCTTGGCGCGCCGCATCGGCGAGCGCCTTGATGCGCCCGTGATACAGATAGCCACCACGATCGAACACGACCTTCTTGATGCCCTTGTCCTTGGCGCGCTCGGCGATCAGCTTCCCGACTTCCTTGGCCGAGGTCACGTTGCCACCGGTCGGGCGCTTGTCGCCCTTCGCGACCTTCTTTACCGACGTCGCCGACACCAGCGTCACACCCTTACTGTCGTCGATCACCTGGGCATAAATGTGGTTCACCGAGCGATACACATTCAGCCGCGGGCGCTCCGTCGTGCCCAACAATTTCTTGCGAATTCGGGCGTGTACCTTCTGCCGTGTCTGATCCTTTGAAGTCTTCGAAATCATTTCTTCTTTTCCTTATCCCGGGTTTCTGTGCCGGGCAACGGCGGGCCCATTCCGAGACCCCATCCCGTCATGAAATCTACGTACTTGCCCGTGTCGTCTAATCACTATCCCGCGGCACCAGGCGCGCACTGACAACCGGCCACTGTTATTTCGCTCCCGTCTTGCCGACCTTCTTCTTCAGCCGCTCGTCGCTATAGCGCACGCCCTTGTTCTTGTAGGGATCGGGCGGACGCAGACCGCGCATTTCGGCGGCGACAAATCCCACCTTTTGGCGGTCAATCCCGCTGATCGTCAAATGCGTCTGCTTGGGGTCGATCGTCACTTCAATACCGGCGGGCAGCGGATACTCAATCGGGTGCGAATATCCCAGCGTGAATACTACCGTCCCTTTGCCCTTCATCTCGGCGCGATAACCGATGCCTACAATATCCAGCTCTTTCGTCCATCCCTTGGTGACGCCTTCGACGGAGTTATTGACCAGCGCGCGCACCAGCCCGTGAATCGCGGCCTTCGAGTCATCTTCGCGCACAACGACGAGGTTGCCATCGTTCTGTTCCAGCTTCACGCCACCCGGCATGTGAGTGACAACTTCCCCCTTGGGGCCCTTCACGCGGACGGTATTGCCCTCGACGGCATAGGTCACGCCTTTGGGCAGCGGTATCGGTTTCTTACCTATTCTCGACATATGTAACTCTTTCGCTACTCGCTCTTCGCTTTTCGCCCTTCGCCAAAACTGTGACTACAGGCAGCCCGGGCGGAACGCTTCCTCAGTAGATCTCGCACAGCACTTCGCCGCCGACGCCTTCTTTGCGCGCCTGGCGGCCGGTCATCACGCCCTTGGGCGTGGTCAGAATATTGATTCCCAGTCCCCCCAGGACGCGCGGAATCTCCGTGTGTCCCACGTAGACACGGCAGCCCGGCCGTGACACGCGCTTCAGGTCGGAGATTGGCGACGAATTATCCGAGCTGTACTTCAGGTACACCCGCAGCAACTTGCGGCCCTCTTCGTCGGTCGCCTTGAAATTAGCGATGTAACCCTCTTCCTTCAGAATGCGGGCGAGTTCCGCCTTCAGCTTGGAATGGGGAACGTCCACCTTCTGCTGCCGTGCCTTGATGGCATTACGAACTCGGGTCAGGAAATCCGAGACCGGATCGGTCAAACTCATGCTTTGCTTCTCCTCAAATCGTCGCCCGTTCGCTTACTCAACCTGGCGGCTTCTTGCGCCCGGTTAGGAATGTAAGAACCAGCCGCGACGTACTAACAAGCAACTACCTACTCGTCACTATCCATTGCTTCTACCAGCTCGACTTCGCGACGCCGGGAATTTCGCCCCGCAGAGCCAGGTCGCGGAAGTGCAGCCGGCAAAGGCCGAACTTGCGCAGATAGCCGCGCGAGCGACCGCACATTTTGCAGCGATTATGCTGTCGGGTCGAGAACTTCGGTTTCTTGTTCGACTTAGCGATTTGTGATGTTCTGGCCATTGTTTCCTTTAGTCTCGAGTAACTAGCACTAGCTACTGCGATTCTTCTCGATTTCTGCCTGCTCTCACGACTAGTTGCGAGCAGCTACTGGCGGAACGGCATTCCCATATGCTTCAGCAGCGCGCGGGCCTGATCGTCGCTTCCAGCTGAAGTCACGATCGTAATGTTCATCCCCTTCAGCTTTTCGACCTTGGCGTAGTCGATCTCCGGAAAGATTAGCTGATCGCGTACACCGAGCGTGTAGTTGCCGCGGCCGTCGAATGACTTCGTCGGCACCCCGCGGAAATCGCGCACGCGCGGCAGTGCCACGTTCACCAGCCGGTCGAAGAACTCGTACATACGATCGCCGCGCAGCGTCACCATCACGCCGATGGGCATGCCCTCGCGAACTTTGAAGGCCGCAATTGACTTGCGCGCCTTGGTGATTACCGGCTTCTGGCCGGTGATCTGGCCGACCTCGGTCGCGGCAGGGTCGATCAGCTTGGCATTCTGCGTGGCTTCGCCCACACCCATGTTGACGATGATCTTCTCCAGCTTGGGAGCAGCCATTGGATTCTCAAGGCTGAACTCCTTCATCAGCGCCGGCAGCACGTCTTTGTAGTAGCGGTCGCGCAAGCGCGCCGTGTGACGGCTGGTCGCCTTCGGTCGCGCCGGTTTGCCAGCCGGCTCGGCTGAGGCTTCCACCTGCTCCGGCTTTGCCTTCTTCCCTTGCGGCTTGCCCCCGCCCGGTTGCTGGCCTTTTTGTTTCTTCTCGTCTGCCATCTCTGTGCTTCTACCTTTCTCACGGTTTCGGCGTTTTGTAGCGGCCGGTTCGTGAGGGAATCAATTTGGCAGTTAGCATTTAGCACTTGGCATTTAGCCAATGCTGCTCAAAGTAATCTGCCTGACTTCAAATCTGCTGCACCTGCGCTTTGGCTAATTGCTAATGCCAAATGCTGCTTCATTTCTCCAGCGTATTGCCGCAGCGCTTGCACACACGCACGCGGCGGTCGCCATGATGTTCATGTCCCACGCGCACCGGCCGGTTGCAGGACTTGCACACCAGCATCACGTTGCTCAGCGAAATCGGGCTCTCCTGCTCGGCGATGCCGCCCTTGATATTGCGCTGCGGATTCGGCCGCACGTTCTTCTTCACCATGGCGACGTGCTCGACCAGCACCTTGCCTTCATCAGGCATCACGCGCAGCACGCGGTGCTGCTTGCCTTTGTCCCGTCCGGTAATCACCCGCACTTCATCGTTGCGGCGAATGTCTACAGTCTTCTGCATTTCAAAACCTCGTTGTCGGTTGTCAGTTGCCGGTTGTCAGGATCCGACCTCAACTGACAACTGATCACCGACAACTGGTAACTGCTTACAGCACTTCCGGCGCCAGCGAAACAATCTTCAAGAACTTCTTCTCGCGCAGCTCACGGGCGACAGGTCCGAAGACGCGGGTGCCCACCGGCTCGTGCACATCGTTGATCAGCACCGCGGCATTCTGGTCGAAACGGATATACGTCCCGTCACGTCGACGATGCTCTTTGCGCGTGCGCACGATGACCGCCTTCACCACCGTACCTTTCTTCGCGGTGCCGTCGGGAGCGGCTTCCTTCACGGCGGCGGTAATCACGTCGCCCAACCCGGCAACCAGTCCGGTGGAACCACCCAGCGGCAGAATCATCTGCAGCTTGCGCGCGCCGGAGTTGTCGGCGACATCGAGCATGGTTCTCATCATCACTGCCATAGCTTTTCTCCTTGTTACCCGCCCTCGCCGGGTGCGACAGCTCTAGGCGGGCTGCTCCTCGACCGGCGCCACCAGCGCCGCGCGCTGCACAATCTCCTTCAGCTGCCAACGCTTCAGCTTCGACAATGGCCGCGTCTCTTCGATCTTCACAAAATCGCCCAGGTGGGCTGTGCCCTTTTCATCGTGCGCGTAGAATTTCTTGCTGCGCGACACCACGCGCTTGTAGAAGGGATGCGCCTTCTGCCGCCGCACCTCGACCACGATGGTCTTGGCCATCTTGGTGGAGACCACTTCGCCGATCAGGGTCTTGCGCCGTCCCGCCCTTGCATTGCTGTTTGCTGTGGTTTCAGCCATGGATTACTTTTTCTCCGCGACGGCCTTCTTCGTCTTCGTCGCCGCCTTCACGGACGCCTTCTTCGCGACCGTCTTCTTCGCAGGTGCGGGCGCGCTAGCCGCGGCCTTGGGAGCGGATGCTCCGTTGCCGCCGGCGATTTCCTTTTCGCGCATCACTGTCTTCACCCGCGCAATGTCCTTCTTCAGCTCGCGAATCTTCTTCAGACTCTCAGTCTGGCCCATCTTGAGCTGAAATTTCATCTTGAAGAGCTGGTCCGACAGCTCGCGCTGCTGATGCTCCAGCTCAATCCCGGTCAGGTTACGAATTTTGTCTACGTTCATCGTGAAATCCAGTTGTCGGTTGCCAGTTGTCGGTTGTCAGTTTGGTCCACCTGCTGACGGCCTTAACAACAAACCCGATCCTTGTTGTGTCAATCGCCGGTCAGACTGCCACATGCTTTACTGACAACTGACAACCGGCGACTGACAACTCACGGGGCTTCAGCCCCGCACCTCGCGCTGCACGAACTTCGTCCGCAGCGGCAGTTTGTGCGAGGCCAGGCGCATGGCCTCGGCCGCATCCGCCGGCGCCACCCCTTCCATCTCGAAGAGGATCTTGCCCGGCCGTACGACCGCAACCCAATGATCGGGCGCGCCCTTACCTTTACCCATACGGGTTTCGGCAGGTTTCTTCGTCACCGGCTTGTCGGGGAAGAGGCGAATCCAGATCTTGCCGCCGCGCTTGATGAAGCGAGTCATGGCCACACGGCTGGCTTCAATCTGCCGGTCAGTGATCCAGCCCGGCTCCATGACCTTCAGACCGAAGTCGCCGAACGACAGCTCGCCGCCGCGCCACGCCTTGCCTGTCATGCGGCCGCGCTGCTGCTTGCGATACTTCACTTTCTTTGGCATCAACATAAGTCAGTTCTCAGTTGCCGGTTGTCAGTTGTCAGCTTTGTCGATCGCCCGCCCCCGGCTCACTGACCCGGCAACTGACAACCGACAACTGCCTTTAGAACGCTCCGCTTTGCACCGTCTGCGGCTCGCGCTTGCGCTCCTTGAAAATCTCGCCCTTGTAGACCCAGCACTTCACGCCAATTACGCCATAGGTCGTCTTGGCTTCGGAGAAGCCGTAGTCGATGTCGGCGCGCAGCGTGTGCAGTGGCAGCCGTCCCTGCAGATACCATTCCGAGCGCGCGATTTCGTTGCCGTTCAGGCGCCCGCTGACCCGCACCTTGATTCCCTTGCAGCCGAAGCGCAGCGCCGAATCCACCGCCTTGCGCATGGCGCGCCGGAAACCCACGCGCTTTTCCAGCTGCAGCGCGATGTTCTCCGAAACCAGCTGGGCATCGAGCTCCGGCTTGTGCACCTCCTGAATATCGACGTAGACGTCGCGGTTGGTGCGCTTCTGGATCTCCTGCTTCAGCTTGTCGATCTCCGCGCCCTTGCGGCCGATGATGATGCCCGGACGCGCGGTGCGGATGATGATGCGCAGCTTGTTGCCCGGACGCTCGATCTCGATCGAGCTGACGCCCGCCGACTTGAGCTTGTCCTTCAGCTCCGCTTTCAGCTTGACATCTTCCAGCAGCAACTTGTCGTAGTCGCGCTCCACGAACCAGCGCGAGCGCCACGGCTTGGTGATGCCCAGACGGAATCCGTATGGATGGACTTTCTGTCCCATAGTCTCCTACTTTTTCGCAGCCTTCTTGGCTGCAGTCTTCTTCTTGGCGGGAGCCTTCTTGGCCGCCGGCTTCCTGGCTGGAGCTTTCTTCGCGGCCTTCTTCGCAGGAGCCGCAGAGCTCTCCTCAACCTTGGTTACCAGATCACCCTTGCCGTTCGCCGAGGTCGTTTCCGCCAGCGCGATCTCGATGTGCGCGATGCGCCGCTGATAGCGGTAGGCACGTCCCATCGGCGCCGGACGAATGCGTTTCATGCGCGGGCCGTCGTTGGCAATCGCCCGCTTCACGAAGAGGCGATCGACGTCGACGTCGAGGCCCTTCTCAGCGCTCACGTAGTTGGCGTTCTCCACCGCCGAGCGCAGCAGCTTGTACAGCTGCGGTGCGATGCCCTTGCGAGTAAACATCAGCGTGTCGAGCGCCTCTTCCACCCGGCGGCCCTTGATCAGGTCCAGCACCAGGCGCGCTTTCTGCGGCGAGACACGCACGTAATTCAGTTTGGCTGTGAATTCCATGTCGTTTCCTTATCTCGCCGGCGCCGGCTTCGCTGCCGTCTCGGTCGCCGCCTTTACCGAGTGTCCCTTGAAGCTGCGCGTCATGCTGAACTCGCCCAGCTTGTGGCCCACCATGTTCTCCGTGATGTACACCGGGATAAACTTCTTGCCGTTGTGCACCGCCAGGGTGTGTCCCACCATCTCGGGGATCACCGTGGAGCGGCGCGACCAGGTGCGCACCACCTTCTTCTCGTTGCGCGCGTTCATCTCGTCCACCTTGGCCTGCAGGTGGGAATCGATGAACGGGCCCTTCTTGGTTGAACGTGCCATAGCGTCTCGGTCCTACTTTTGTCTGCGGGTCACGATGAATTTATCGGTCCGCTTGTTGTTGCGCGTCTTGTAACCGCGCGTCGGCTGGCCCCACGGGGTCACCGGATGACGTCCGCCGCTGGTCTTGCCTTCACCGCCGCCGTGGGGATGGTCTACCGGATTCATCACCACGCCACGATTCACCGGACGACGTCCCAGCCAGCGCGTGCGGCCGGCCTTGCCGATGGAGATGTTCTCGTGGTCGACATTTCCTACCTGGCCGACGGTGGCCATGCAATCGACCAACACCTTGCGGGTCTCGCCGGAAGGCAGCTTGAGGAGCGCGTAATCGCCTTCTTTCGCCACCAGTTGCGCCTGCGCTCCCGCCGAACGCGCCATCTGCGCGCCCTTGCCAGGCTTCAGCTCGATGTTGTGTACCGTGGTGCCGGGAGGAATGTTGCGCAGCGGCAGCGCGTTGCCTACCAGGATGTCGGCATCCGGACCGCTCACCACCTTTGCTCCGACCTTCAGCCCCACCGGATACACGATGTAGCGCTTCTCCCCGTCGGCGTAATTCAGCAGCGCGATGCGCGCCGAGCGGTTGGGATCGTACTCGATGGAGGCGACGGTTGCTGGAATGCCCGACTTGTCGCGCTTGAAGTCGATGATGCGCAGCTTGCGCTTGTGCCCGCCGCCGCGATGCCAGATGGTCAGGTCGCCGGCATTGCGGCGTCCACCGGTCCGCTGCTTGGGTTCGGTCAGCGGCTTGTACGGCCGGCCCGTCGTCAGGTCATCGTTGACCGTGGTCGTCGTGAACCGCCGCGCCGGAGTTACCGGTCTGTAAGTTTTGATTGCCATATGTCGCTCTTCGCTTTTCGCTGCTGGCTCTTCGCTCAACAGCCGCTTCTAGCCACTGGCCACCGGCCACTGCCTTTACACGTTTTCCGCGTACTCGGGCATCTTCTGTCCCGACTTCAACCGCACGTACGCCTTCTTCCAGTCAGGGCGGTAGCCGGTAAACTTGCCCCGGCGGCGTTCCTTGCCCACGAACGTCGCCGTGCGCACCGAGTCCACTTTCACCTTGAAAATGCTCTGCACCGCTTGTTTGATCTCGTTCTTGCTGGCACCGACCGCGACTTCGAACACCAACGTGGCTTCCGTCTCTTTGACGCCCAAACCTTTTTCCGTGATCACCGGGCGGCGAATGATCTGATACGCCGATTTCATTACGCCACCTCCGCGTGTCTGCGTTTGGGCGCCGAGGCCTTCAGCGAATCCTGCAGCTTCTCGAGCGCGGGCCGCGCAAAGATCGTAGTCTCGTAGCGCAGCAGGTGATAAGGATGGACCTGATTGGCGGCCAGCAATTCCACGCCTGCCAGATTGCGCGAGCTCAGATGCAGGTTGTGGTTCTCGCTCGATGAGCTCTCCACCAGCAGCGTCGTGCCCTTGGCATTCAGCTTGTCCAGGGTCTTGCGAAATTCCTTGGTCTTCGCCGCCTGCAGCTCAAAGTTTTCGACCACGACCAGCTTGCCGTCAGCCAGCTTCGCCGCCAGCGCCGAGCGCAGCGCGCCCAGCAGCTTCTTGCGCGGGAAGGCGTAATCGTAGGAGCGGGGCTGCGGTCCGTGAACCGTGCCGCCATGCCGCCATAGCGGCGAGCGGATCGACCCGACACGCGCGCGTCCGGTGCCCTTTTGCTTCCACAGCTTCTTGCCGGCACCGCTCACCAGCTTCTTGTTCTTGGTGGCGTGCGTTCCGGCGCGCTGTCCGGCGCGGTAATGCCTCACCGCCTCCCACAGCAGGTCCTCGTTCACCGCACCGAAAACTTCGTCGGCCAGCTCGAGCGAGCCCACCTTCTCGCCACCCAGATTCACCACATCAATCGTCGCCATGTTTTTTCTCAGTGACCAGTGACCAGTGACCAGTGGCCAGTGGCCAGTGGCCAGTCAACAAATTTCGCCGCATCAATTGTCAGAACCACTGGCCACTAGTCGCTGACCACTGGCCACTTATTTTTTCTTCGCTACCGCGCGCTTCGAAGCCTTCAACGGATCGACCGTGCCGGCGCCGCTGAATCCACGACGCTCTCTCGGCGGCTTCTTCGCCTTGGTGATAATCACGTAACTGTCTTTATGGCCGGGTACTGCGCCTTCCACCACCAGCAGGTTCTCGTCCTTGTCGACGCCCAGCACGCGCAGGTTGCGAACCGTAACGCGATCCACTCCCATGTGTCCCGACATCCGCATACCCTTGAAGACGCGCGACGGGAAAGCGGACGAGCCGATGGAGCCGGTGATCTGGAACATCGAACCGTGCGAGGCCGCGCCTCCGGCAAACTTGTGGCGCTTCACGACACCCGCAAAGCCGCGGCCCTTGCTGGTGCCCGCGACATCGACGAACTTCTCGCCGTCGAAGATGTCAACCAGCACCTTGTCCCCGACCTTCGTTCCATCCTGCGTCTCAGGGTCGATGATGACCGGGACTTCGCGCAGGAAACGCAGCGGCGGAAGGTTGTTCTTCGCGAAGTGTCCCTTCATCGCGCCGGTCAGGCGGGACTCTTTCACGAACTCCACCAGGCCGATCTGCGCGGCATCGTAGCCATCCTTGTCGACGGTCTTGCGCTGGGTCACAACGCATGGGCCGGCCTGCAGCACCGTGACCGGGTGAACATCACCCTTGTCATCGAAGAGCTGCGTCATGCCGACTTTCTTTCCCAGAATTCCACTGACTGCCATCTTCGTGTCTCCAACTCCGCTTCCTGATGTCCGGTGATTCAAGCACCGGGGACTCGCGTCACGGAAGCTTTGTTCTTGTCTCTTTTCGCCGTTCGCTATTCGCTTTTCGCCAGAACTCGATAATGGCCTGCTTCCGGCGAAGAGCGCACAGCGAAACGCGAATCGCGGCTACTTGTGCTCTTTCCCGAAGGCCTTGATCTCCACGTCCACACCCGCCGGCAGTTCCAGCTTCATCAGCGCGTCCACTGTCTGCTGCGTTGGTTCCAAAATATCGAGCAGGCGCTTGTGGGTGCGAATCTCAAACTGCTCGCGAGACTTCTTGTCCACGTGCGGGGAGCGCAACACGGTGTACTTGTTCTTCACCGTGGGCAGCGGAATCGGACCCGCAATCTGCGCGCCCGTGCGCTTTGCCGTGTCCACAATCTCGCCGGTGGACTGGTCGAGAACGCGATAGTCGTATGCTTTCAGCCGGATGCGGATTCGTTCTTTGCCAATCACGTTAGTTATCTCTCAAAGAGCTAGTTGTTAGGGCTCCCTTGGAGCCGTTTCGATTCTGTCGCCCCTGACGGGGCTCGAATCGTTTTATGTCAGCCTACCCAGCCTTGAAAGGCTGAGCTATCTTCTTCCGCGCCTGCGGCGCTCGGGTAGAGCCAGCCTTCAGGCTGGCGTCCAAGTGTTTCTCGATCTCGGTTGTGGACGATCATCTCTGATGATCGGCCACAACCAGAATTTACCCGTCCGTTAGGGACGCTGCCCTAAAGGGCTGCTCTACCTTTACGCGATGATCTCCGAGATCGTGCCTGCACCTACCGTGCGGCCGCCTTCGCGGATCGCAAATCGCAAGCCCTTCTCCATCGCCACCGGCGTGATCAGCTCGATCTCCAGCGCCACGTTGTCGCCCGGCATCACCATCTCCGTACCCGCCGGCAAGGTCGCCACTCCTGTCACGTCCGTCGTGCGGAAGTAGAACTGCGGCCGGTAGCCTTTGAAGAACGGCGTATGCCGCCCGCCCTCTTCCTTCGACAGCACGTATACCTCGCCCTTGAACTTGGTGTGCGGCGTGATCGAGCCCGGCTTCGCCAAAACCATGCCGCGCTCCACATCCTCTTTCGGAATGCCCCGCAGCAACAGGCCCGCGTTGTCGCCCGCCATGCCTTCGTCCAGCTGCTTCTTGAACATTTCCACGCCCGTCACCACCGTCTTGCGCGTCTCGCGGAAGCCCACAATCTCCACTTCCTCGCCCACCTTCACCTTGCCGCGCTCGATGCGCCCGGTCACCACCGTGCCCCGCCCCGAGATCGAGAAGATGTCTTCAATCGGCATCAGGAACGGCTTGTCCACATCGCGCGCCGGCAGCGGCACGTTCTTGTCCACCGCGTCCATCAGCTCGTCGATCTTGGCTTCCCACTGCGCTTCGCCATTCAACGCGCCCAGCGCGCTGCCACGAACGACCGGCAGATCGTCGCCCGGGAAGTTGTACTTGGTCAGCAGCTCGCGTACTTCCATCTCCACCAGGTCGATCAGCTCGGGATCTTCCACCGCATCGCACTTGTTCAGGAACACCACGATGTAGGGCACGCCCACCTGACGCGCCAGCAGCACGTGCTCTTTGGTCTGCGGCATCGGACCGTCGGTCGCCGCCACCACCAGAATCGCGCCGTCCATCTGCGCCGCGCCGGTGATCATGTTCTTGATGTAGTCGGCGTGGCCGGGACAATCCACGTGCGCATAGTGCCGGTTCGCCGTCTCGTACTCGACGTGCGCGGTGGCGATGGTGATGCCGCGCTCGCGCTCTTCCGGCGCGTTGTCGAT